>Ga0335398_10009632_pt1 | contig 11125 bp, 10 predicted proteins | sample BON03_FD_205742 | JGI IMG/M metagenome (GOLD analysis project Ga0335398, IMG submission 205742) | Freshwater microbial communities from Lake Bonney liftoff mats and glacier meltwater in Antarctica - BON-03 (spades assembly) (version 2) | ecosystem: Environmental > Aquatic > Freshwater > Ice >...
GCTTGCCCAAAGCATTGAGTATCGAGCAGGTTCAGTCCCTCTTGGATTCTGTCGTGGGCGATGACCCGGTGGCTCTTCGAGATCGGGCCCTGTTGGAGTTTCTCTATGCCACGGGTGCACGGGTATCAGAAGCACTGGGATTGAGCGTAGATGACGTCTATGACGATGTAGGCCACATTACCGAGGTAGTAAGAGTGACAGGCAAAGGGGCTAAACAACGGTTTGTTCCCGTGGGATCCTACGCGAGGGCCGCAATGGAAAGTTATGTCACCAGGGCCAGGCCGGTACTTCTCGCTCACCAGAAGAAGTTTTCCGCTGCGTTGTTCTTGGGAGCGCGAGGTGGAGCCCTCACCCGGCAAAACGCATGGCTCATCCTGCAATCCGCGGCGAAGCGGGCTCACATGGAGGGTCTGGTCTCCCCCCATACGCTCCGACACTCCTTTGCCACCCACGTTCTCTCAGGTGGTGGCGATATTCGGGTTGTCCAAGAGCTCTTGGGGCACGCTTCGGTCTCCACGACCCAGATTTACACGTTAGTGACCATCGACACTCTTCGTGACGTCTATCGCCAGGCTCATCCGCGTGCGCGGTGAGCCTGGAGGATAGACTGAAGCCATGGTTGAGGCAGTGAACGACGTGGGTCCTACAGGGCGCCCCATACGGGACTTTCCTGAACCCCCGGCACTCAAGCGCCACGGCCCCGCCCGGGTTATTGCGCTCTGTAATCAAAAAGGTGGAGTGGGGAAGACCACGACGACGATTAGCCTCGGCGGTGCGCTTGCTGAATATGGCCGATCTGTCCTGGTGATTGATTTTGACCCGCAGGGAGCACTTTCCGCGGGTCTCGGCGTTAATACCCACAACGAAATCACTATTTACGACCTGTTGATTGGACGAGAAAAAGACGTCCGCAAGGCAATTCAGCCGACAAAAACGCCGGGCATTCATGTCATTCCCGCCAACATTGACCTGGCCGCCGCGGAAGTCCACCTGGTCAGCGAAGTAGCCCGAGAGCAGATACTCTCCCGGGTTCTGAAGCCGATTATGGATGACTATGACGTAATCCTGATCGACTGCCAACCCTCCCTGGGACTTTTGACGGTGAATGCGCTCACCGCTGCCCACGGAGTGCTCATTCCTCTGGAGACCGAGTATTTCGCCCTGCGCGGGGTGGCGTTGCTCATTGACACGATTGACAAAGTTCGCGAGCGCCTCAATCCCGCCATTCGAATCGATGGGATCGTTGCGACCATGTTCGATTCGAGGACCCTCCATGCCAAAGAGGTCATGGAACGGGTCGTGGAAACCTTTGGCGATACGGTACTGGACACCGTCATCGGCCGGACCGTGAAGTTCCCCGACGCCTCTGTCGCCGCGGTCCCCATTACTGAATTCGCCCCCAGCCACGCTGGTGCCCTGACCTATCGCGCCTTAGCGAGAGAGCTTGTTGCTCGTGGTGCAATCGCCTAGCGGGCTTCACCCATCAGACACCGAACAATCGCTAGAGAGTGAATTTCGGGTAAGTCTGTCTAACTTTGATGGGCCCTTTGATCTTTTGCTTTCGCTGATTGGAAAGCGCGAACTCGACATCACTGATGTCGCTTTAAGCGTTGTCACCGACGAATTTCTCTCTTACCTCGCCTCCCTTGACGGTCCAGAAGAACTCGATGCTGCCAGTGAATTTTTGGTCGTCGCAGCGACCCTTCTGGACATGAAGATTGTGGGACTCTTGCCCCAGGGCGAGTTTGTTGATGCCGAAGACGTTGCTCTGCTGGAAGCGCGGGACTTACTGTTTGCCAGGCTTCTGCAATACCGGGCCTTCAAAGAGGTTTCAGGGTGGCTGGGAGAGAAACTCGACCTCGAATCGCTCCGCCATCCGAGAGCAGTGCCGTTGGAGAAAAAATATCTCACCAGCATTCCAGAGCTTCGTTGGACGCTGAGCGCTGAGGACTTCGCGGCCCTAGCCCTCTTTGCGCTTGCTCCCAAGGAAATACCCCTGGTGGGTCTTGACCATCTTCACGCCCCGCTCGTCAGTATTCGCGAGCAGGCTGCCCACGTTATTGCTCTTTTGAAAACTGGTGGACCCGTGAGTTTTCGGTCTCTCATTGCCGGTGTTGTGGAGCGAGGCGTTGTGGTGGCTAGGTTTCTCGCCATTTTGGAGCTTTATCGTCAGTCTGCTCTTACCTTTGAACAACTGGAACCATTGGGGGAGCTGACCCTTCAATGGGTTGCGGGCGATTTTGGTGATGAACAGCTCGCGAATTTGGGCGATGAGTGGGGCGGTGAAAGTAATCATGACTGATCAGGTGGGTGTCAGTACAGAAACGGTTGCGAGAAACATTGAGGCAGTCATGATGGTGATGGACGAACCGATGAGTGTGGTGGCGCTCGCTGGCGCACTCGAAGTGCCGGTGGCCGCAGTGAACGCAGCCTTAGAAGACTTAGCCGCCGACTATAACGGTGCTTCCGGCGGCATCGAACGCGGGTTTGAGCTGCGCGAAGTGGGCGGCGGTTGGCGTTTCTATGTGAGGGCTACCTATGACGAAGTGGTGACGCGCGCAGTGTCCTCTCAAGCCCCCGCAAAGCTTTCCCAGGCCGCGCTGGAAACCCTCGCCGTTATCGCCTACAAACAGCCTGTTACCCGAGGACACGTGTCCTCAATTCGTGCTGTGAATGTGGATTCGGTACTCCGCACACTGCTCTCGCGAGGACTGATTCGAGAATCTCACACCGACCCAGAAACTCAGGCAATTTTTTATGTCACCACCGACGGTTTACTCGCCGAGCTAGGACTGGAGTCGCTCGAGCAGTTGCCGCCGCTGTCGCCGCTTCTTGATGATGGTTCGGGAGGCTTTGCCGATGTTGACTGAGCCCAACCCCGAGGGTGAGCGCCTTCAAAAAGTGTTATCCCAGGCCGGAGTGACATCGAGGCGCCACGCAGAAATCCTGATGTCCAAAGGACGCGTGAGTGTCAACGGTCAGGTCATCACGGAAATGGGTCACCGTGTGCACCCTGAGAAAGACATTGTGGCGGTGGATGGAACCGTTATTTCCCTGCAGACCGAAGCGGTCTATGTGATGCTTCACAAACCCCGAGGCGTCCTCAGCACCATGTCGGATGAACAATCGCGGCCAGACCTTTCGCGGTATGAAAAAGAAATTGGTCAGCGGGTATTCAACGTGGGGCGCCTCGATGCCGATACCACGGGCTTGTTGCTCATGACCAACGATGGCGAAGTGGCCAATCGCGTTTCCCATCCGTCGTTTCAGGTAGACAAGGTCTACACCGCGGTGGTGAAGGGCGAGATGGAACAGGCTGCGGTCCAAAAGCTGCTGGGTGGGGTTGAACTCGAAGACGGGATTCAGAAAGCCGATAAGGCAAAACTTTTGGATACCTCACGTGGCGGTCAGAGTTTGGTAGAAATCACGCTTCACTCGGGTAAAAATAGGGTCGTGCGAAGGATGCTCGAATCGGTGGGGCACCCGGTTACCGAACTCCATCGTCGGCAGTACGGTCCGTTGCGCTTGGGCGGCCTTGCGGCGGGGAAATGGCGTGAGCTGACTAGGGTGGAAACGCAGGAATTATTGACACTCGCCTACCGCGATCAGGTACCACAGGGAAGAAAAAAATGAGCACCTCGACAAGTGGACCTTTTGGCGTTGTCCACATCGTCGGCTGCGGGCTTCTTGGCACCAGTCTTGGTCTTGCTCTCACAGGGCGTGGGGTCGAGGTGACACTCGAGGATGCTTCTCCCTCAGCCCTTGGTTTAGCTCTGGATTACGACGCGGGCCTCTCAAGGACATCGGATTCCCGGCCACCTGAGTTGGTCATAATCGCGACACCCCCCGACGTTGTGGCAGAGGTGGCGGTGCGCGTGCTGGCGGAATTTCCCGAGGCGCTCGTGATGGACGTGGCCAGCGTAAAGCAAGCAATTTATGCCGCGCTGCCCGAAGTCAGCCCAAGGTTTGTGGGGACTCACCCCATGGCTGGCCGAGAGCGTGGCGGGGCAGTGTCTGCACGCAGTGATTTATTCACCGCCCGCCCGTGGGTGATGTGCGAGGGCGATGACCTCGCGCGTCAAAAGATTCGAGCTTTTATTCTGAGTCTGGGTGCTATTGCCATCGATATGAGCGCGCGCGAGCACGACGAGGCGGTCGCAGTGGTGTCGCATGTTCCCCAATTGGTCGCAAGTCTTACCGCGGCCCGCCTCGAGGGAGCAACACCTGAGGCTCTATCCTTGGCGGGTGCTGGGCTGCGAGATGTCACCCGAATTGCAGCGAGTGATCCCGCTTTGTGGGTTCAGATTGTGTCCGCCAACAGCGAATCGTTGGTCGGGCACCTGAAGTCCTTGAAGGGTGACCTCGAATCGGTGATTGCAGCTCTGGAAAACACCACTGCCAAGGGTTCGAAGGCTGCGCTGTCTCACACGTTTCAACAGGGTGTGACGGGAGTGTCGCGATTACCAGGCAAGCATGGTGTGTCCAGTGCGCTGGCGTCGCTGCTGGTCGTGATTGACGACCGCCCCGGAGAGCTTGCTCGTTTGCTCACCCAGCTGGGGGAGTGGGGCACCAATCTTGAAGACCTCAGGCTCGAGCATTCGCCCGGCGCAAATGTTGGCTTTGCCGAACTTTCTCTGAGCCAGTCGGCGGTATTGGATGTTGAGGCACAACTTGTTGACAGCGGATGGAAGATTGCAGGTGAAGGCGAATGAGCGCGATGATCGTTGCAATTGATGGGCCGGCGGGAAGCGGCAAATCAAGCGTGTCCAAAGACGCAGCGAGGCGCCTGGGTTTCAGCTACTACGACACCGGGGCTGCGTATCGAGCCCTCGCCTGGGCTGCCATGACCGCTGGGATTGATCTGACGGATCAGGATGCCGTCTTAGCCCTTCAGGAACGCTCTGATTACCGGGCGTCAGAAGACCCTGATAACCAAACGTTTGTGATTGATGGCGAAGATGTCACACAGGCCATTCGTGGTGGGGACGTTTCTGGCGCTGTGTCTGCAATCGCCCAGCACACGCTGGTCCGCGCAGGTTTGGTGGATCACTTTAGAAAAGTCCTCGCAAACTGCGAGAACCCGGGCATCATCATGGAAGGCCGGGACATCACCACCGTGGTGGCACCGGAGGCCTCTGTTCGCGTCCTTCTCACTGCGGAGGAAAGTGTGCGAATTGGGCGTCGCCAAGCAGAACTTGCGGGTACTACAGCTGCCCCCGTGGCGGAATCGCTCACAGCGCGAGATAAAAGCGATTCCAGTGTTGTTGATTTTATGAATGCCGCCCCCGGCGTGACCCTTGTGGACTCAGGACCCCTCACTTTTGAGCAAACTGTTGATGCACTCTTGAGCATCATTGCCACTGTCAGGAGCGCTCCATGAGCGAGAGTAACCCGCCCGAAGATGATTTCACCGACCCGCAGGAACTTGACCCCGGCCTTATCGAGCGCCTCGAATCACTCGATGATGAAGAAGGTGAACGTCGTGCGTTAGCGCTCCGCAAGGGGCTCGATGACTACGAGCTCGAAGACGATGATGTTGATGTCATCGCTGGAGACCTTGAGGGCGAAACAGAGCTTGTTTACGGGAAAGCCCTCCCTGTTCTTGCTGTCGTGGGTCGTCCGAATGTGGGAAAATCCGCGCTCGTCAACAGAATCCTGGGACGGAGGGAAGCTGTGGTGCAGGATATGCCAGGCGTCACGAGAGACCGAGTTTCCTACCGTGCGCTCTGGAACACCACAGCGTTCACGGTCGTGGACACGGGAGGCTGGGAACCGGATGCCAAAGGCCTCGCCAAATCAGTTGCTATGCAGGCAGAGGTCGCTGTTGATTTGGCCGATGCAATCCTGTTTGTTGTGGACGCCACCGTGGGTGGAACTGCCGCCGACGAACATGTCGTCAAGCTTTTGCGCCAATCTTCGAAGCCCGTGATATTGATCGCCAACAAAGTGGATGATGCCCGCCAGGATGCTGCCGCAAGTGTGCTTTGGAATTTGGGCCTGGGTGAGCCGTGGACCGTTTCTGCGCTTCATGGTCGGGGGGTGGCGGATCTTTTGGACCATGTGATTACGATTCTTCCCAAAGAGTCCGCGGTGGCAAAGATTGAAATTGGTGGACCGCGACGAGTGGCGCTTTTGGGTCGCCCCAACGTCGGAAAGTCCAGTCTTTTGAACAAAGCCGCCGGTGAAGAACGTGTCGTGGTCAACGAATTGGCCGGAACAACAAGGGACCCGGTCGATGAGTTAGTCAACCTGGCAGGTAAAACTTGGCGTTTTGTTGACACCGCGGGGATCCGCCGCCGGGTTCATATGGCCCAGGGCGCTGACTTTTATGCGAGCCTGCGCACAACGGCTGCGTTGGAAAAAGCAGAAGTTGCGGTAGTTCTTCTTGACGTGATGGAGCCCATTAGCGAACAAGACATTCGCATCATCGACTTAGTGCTCGAATCGGGTCGGGCACTTGTGTTGGCTTTTAATAAGTGGGACCTTTTGGACGATGACCGCCGTCGCTATTTGGAGAAAGAGATTGAGAAGGACCTCGCCCACGTGGCGTGGGCGCCACGGGTGAACATCTCTGCCGCGACAGGGCGCCACCTAGAGAAATTGGTCCCAGCCTTAGAGCTTGCTCTCGCCTCGTGGGATCAGCGCATCCCGACTGGGAAGTTCAACGCGTTCTTGGCAGAACTTGTCGCTGCTCATCCCCACCCTGTTCGGGGTGGAAAGCAGCCGAGAATCCTCTTTGGCACCCAGGCCTCGACCAGGCCGCCGACGTTTGTGCTCTTCACCAGCGGGTTCCTCGATCCTCAATACCGACGCTTTATTCAGCGCCGCCTGAGAGAGATTTATGGATTCCTCGGAACCCCAATTGTGACGAACATGCGCGTGCGGGAAAAGCGCGCGCGCAAGAAGTAAATCGCCATGACAAGACCCCCACCCCTTCCCCCGCCCCATCTGAGGGATCCTGGTGATGCTTGGGTAGAAGGCCCTAACGGCAAGAAATACTGGGGCACTTTTGGAGCGGCCGGACTCTTGCTGCTGCACCCACCGTTAGGTGTCCTTTTGCAGCTTCGAGCAGAATGGTCCCACCAGGGCGGGACGTGGGGGATTCCTGGGGGAGCCCTCAAAAAAGGTGAGGATGCCGTTACCGCTGCGATTCGGGAATCCCAGGAAGAAGCAGGGATTCCCGATGGCGCTGCTCAAGTAATTGACCACAGTGTCTATGACCTGGGGTTTTGGTCCTACACGACTGTGCTAGCTATCGCAGAAAATTACTTCGAACCGCAGATCACAGACTTGGAGAGTGCTGCTCTGGAGTGGGTTGCCCTTGACGATGTGCACCGCCGCGACCTTCACCCTGCTTTTGCCCAGGCATGGCCTGACCTTCGCGCCCGTCTTCTCCAGGAGCTCCCCTAACCGTCGACATTTGTTCGGATGTGAGCTCGCCGCCGTTTTCTGCTGCTAATTCAAACAAGGGCAAGTGTGATTCGAGAGATGCTCTTCGGAGATTCTCCAACACCCGACCCAGCGTTGAATCGTCGGTCTGATCAAGCAACTCGTCATACATCTCGACATTGGCAATTTCACCTTCGGCCCAGGCTTCTGCGGCTAGCTGAAGGTCAGCCGGTGCACTCACTTCGCCAAGGTAGGGGTTGTCTGGAACGTCAATCCCGTATCGCTCGAGTTGACGGGTGAGCGCGTCAATGTGTCGCTCTTCCCCCGCTTTGATGGTGACGTAGGGCTCTACGCTGCCAAATTCATCGATGACCGCCTGATACATCGCGGCTGCCGCATATTCGCCATCGGGACCCATGAGAGCCTCCCATGCCACCGATGCGTCGGTCCCCTCAACGGTGGGGTCTGGAATCTCCGCCGGTGGGGGCATCGTTTCGCTGGGTTGGCTGGTGGAGGATGATCCAGGGATTGCTTCTGTAGCGCTGGTACATCCGCCGAGGATAAGGGCGCTTGCGCCAAGAGTTGCCATCAGAGGCAGGAGGACGGAGTTTCGTTTCATAAGCGGGTTTCCTTTCGACGTGTCTCGTTGAGACACCTCTGACACTACGAAATTCGTCTTTATGTTTCTTATGTTTTCTCTATATGTTCCCTATGTAAAGTTCCGCTGAATATGGGGCTGGGACGCGGGTTGGAGAGGTAGACTTCTGGAGTCGCGTCGAGAGATCGTCGCCTGCCACGGGCTGTGGCGCAGCTTGGTAGCGCACTTGACTGGGGGTCAAGGGGTCGCAGGTTCAAATCCTGTCAGCCCGACTGCAAAATAGAGGTAACGGTTTTCTGTGTTCCCCACGATGTTCCCCTTTTGGAAGGGAGATTTTTCGTGGGATAAGGCTCTCCAGAAGCCAGAGCTTTGGAACCCTTCTCCTCATCAGAGGCCGTTGCCGGAAGACGGCCCCCTCTGGTTTTCTCAGGGGACTTATCCACAGATCCTGCAGGACCTCTCCAGAGCCCTCCAGTGCCAGCTACCGTTCACTTATGGATGCACTCTTTAACGCTGCGAACCCTAACTGCCCCAACTGCCTGACCCGCTGCTATATCTCCCGCGGTGCTTTTTATTGTGATGACTGCGGGTCCAGGGTAGACCGCCCCTCATGGGGCGGGCGGGCGGTCGGAGAGGTGCTGTAGCTCCCTGTGTGTGCAGAACTCCAGGTTTTTCCCACCTTGGCCCCGCAAGTCTGCCCTAACCCCTCAGAGACACCCCGGGTGTGGCGTGTGTGAGAGTTGATTGCTAGGGTCGTCGCATGGAGGCAGTAGAGAGTAAATCTGAACACAAGAGCCCTTTTGGTGGTAAAAAACTTGTTCAGATCTCCAAAGACTTTTTTTCCTATTCAGGAGACATCGATAGACGAGTCTTTGCGAAGCGGATTCTCTATGTAGCTATTGCTGCTGTCGTTTCTGGTTTCTGGTTTGAGGTGCTTTTCATCCACTACGTGCTTCTGCTCGGGACGCTCGCATCGCTAGCTTCCCTCCTTGTGCGACGTTTGAGAAACCTCAAATATCACTGGGCGATTGTGTTCATTGGTGTAGTTCCGGTACTTGGTTGGATCGCCCTCTCAATAATTGTTGTGCTCAAGGCTCGCTCCGACATTGAGGATCCACCGGCTAAGGGGACAGTTTTCCTAGCTGCTCCGGCAACTTTCATCTCTCTGCTCATTCTGCTCATTCTGATCCCATCTGGTTTAGTCAGTGAGCCAGACGACTCGTCTACCTCATCTGAAACCAGCCAAAGTGCTGAAGATGCTGCCACTCAGCAAGAAGCTTTGGAGGCTTTAGAAGCTCAAGCAGAGGCTGACGCAGAAGCAGAGGCCTCCCGTCTGGCTCAACAAGCTGAAGATGCTCAAGCTTCGAAGCCCAAGTCGGAGCCTAATTCGCCGGCCTTCGAGCAATGCCTGAAAGCTTGGGAGGAAGAGAATCGCGTCGTCCAGGAAGGCATACTAGACGACGCAACGCTGATAGCTACGGCTCAAGATTGCTTAACCGTGGACGACTGGAAAAGAGCGCGGATTGAGGTGGGGTACAACAACTTTTCCCCCACCGTGATTCTTGCCCTCTGCGGTTTGGAACCGAATTCACCCATGTGCTTGGACGCTGTAGCGCGGGGGGAGGTCGAAGTCGGACTAACAGTCGAGGATATTAGGGAGTCCGTAATCCCTCTAGTGTTCGAATCAACCCGAGCTGGCATCATCGAAGTCCTGACAGACATGACCGTTGTCCAATCCGTGGACCTCTACAGCTACGACCCTGCCGCGGGGACTGTCACCCTCGATGTGACGCCTGAATTCGATTTCGACAAAGGGGTTAGAGACGATGCCTGGGAATTCTTCCGAATTTTTGCGGGAGCGTTTTACAAGGCCGGTTCAGATAATGACGCTTGGACATTGGAAGATCCCCGCTTCGCGCCAAACTTTCGTGTCACAGTTTCCTCAGCCACATATGAGTGTGACGGAGAAACAATGCGCGATCTTGCTGATTCGATGTTGAGCCGCACTGATTGGGAGACAACCTGCAGAGTCCGCTAATAGAGGCTAAATTCTCAGCCTGCTCGTCGTGCTCTGCACTTTCGAACCAAACTCCCATCGTGTTCGGAGGCACCAGAGCAGTGCGCTCTTAGAGCGAGCAGAGAAGTTATCCACAGATCCTCCAGTGCCAGCTACCGTTCACGTATGGATGCACTCTTTAACGCTGCGAACCCTAACTGCCCCAACTGCCTGACCCGCTGCTATATCTCCCGCGGTGCCTTTTATTATGGTGACCCTGGTGATCGGGTAGACCAACCCTTTCAATAGGCCTCCGTCCTGATTCACATTTCTCAATAGTTCCCAAGCTTTGAAAATTTCCTTTTGTTGGCCACGGGTCCGGTTTGTCTAGGACCAGTGACAGGAGGAATCTGGGTTTTATCATTTTGCTTCGAAAGTTTTAGCTAGACGAGGAGTAAGAGACATCCCAGAGTCGAGCTGCTTAAGTCAGTAAAAGGCTAGATTTCTCGCTAGTCAACCGATTATTTCGCTAATGTACGCTAGAAACATGGGACTGATGCAGGTTAAGGGGACACCTAAAGTGGCTAACCCGGAGGGTTGGCTGGAAGGATGTTCCTCATGCCTAACGCTTATCCAAGTGAATCGCCCTGGGTTTCGTTCCTATTGCTTTCCGTGTGTAGCGGTCGCTAACACGGGGTCTTGTTCAGCGTAATACGCTGCTTCGACTTCCGCTGGGGTGCGGTAGTCAAGCCCTGAATGCAGACGCTGATTATTGAACCACCACACCCACTCCAACGTTGCCAACTCGACCTGTTCAACGGTCCGCCAGGGGCGCCTTTTCTTAATCAGTTCAGTCTTGAACAGGGCGAACTGAGACTCAGCGAGAGCATTATCGTAACTGTCGCCTGTGGACCCAACCGAGGGTGTCCCACCGAGCTCCACGATTCGATCGGTGTAGGTCAGGGACACATAATTACTGCCCCTATCGGAATGGTGAATGAGCCCTGTGAGGTCATCAGACACATTCCATGCCGCCATGTTCAGCGCCTGCAGGGGCAACATGTCCGTTTTTAGTGACGACGACACTGACCAACCAACAATTGTCCGACTAAAAACATCCGTCACAAAAGCGACATAGGCGA
>Ga0335398_10009637_pt1 | contig 11122 bp, 7 predicted proteins | sample BON03_FD_205742 | JGI IMG/M metagenome (GOLD analysis project Ga0335398, IMG submission 205742) | Freshwater microbial communities from Lake Bonney liftoff mats and glacier meltwater in Antarctica - BON-03 (spades assembly) (version 2) | ecosystem: Environmental > Aquatic > Freshwater > Ice >...
TATATATATATATATATATATATATATATATATATATATATATATATATATATATATATATATATATATATATATATATATATATATATCTTTATTTATTTTTTATATATATATATATATATATATCTATATATATATATATCTATATAATCTACAATCTATACGCACCCGCCGCACGCGCCGCCGCTCGCCGCGCGGCCGAGCAGAAGCAAAAGCAGCTGCAGCCACTGCGGTCCCGTGTGGCCCGGCGTCACCGCCCCGAGGCCGCCCAGTGGCCCGAACCAGCCGCCGCCCACGCCTGATCGCGCACCGCGCAAGGGCGAGGCGGCTCCTCGGTCTGTGGCTGGCCAGCCTGCGCTAAACCCGCCCAGCACGGCCCAGTCCTCCCAATCAAGGTCGCCCCCCGCCTCCGCTCTAAGGACGCCCGCGGGCGGTGGGTCGTCATAGCTATGGTGGTGGAGCGGCGACGTGCCTTGCGGCATCGCGGCGGGCGGCGCCGAGAGCAGGGGCAGCAGGCCAGCGCAGGCCTGGAGCAGCCCGCCTACAACGTGCAGCGTGGCGCAGAGCAGCAGCGCGGGACGGCGGCCGCGCCGTTGGGCGAGGGCGAGGATCGTTCGCGTGCCCACGAGGCCGCCGAGGGAGAGCGCGGCTACCGCGGAGCCCCAGATCACGTCGTGCGTAAGAACGTGAGTCGGGACGCCAAACAGGCCCGGCAGGAGCATCGGGATGCCGAGCGCCTCGCGCACTACGCCGGCGGGCGTGTTGAGCTCGCCGAGCGATATGCCGCACGCAAACGCGCCGAGTGCGCCGACCGCGGCCGCCGGCAGCACGGAGCGCGCGGCGCGGTCGTGCAGTATCGAGGAGAAGGCGGCCCTGGAACCTATTCCCGGCAGCGCCAGAGCCGGCAGCGCCGATGACGCCGCCATGCCATCCGAAGAAAACGCTTTGCGTATGCCCGTTGCCTGCAGTCGCTCGTGCGGCAGCGCCGACTCGGAGTGGGCGCGCTGCATTGCCGCCGAAACTTCGGCAAAGGGTTAACCCGAACGCGAGGGCTGGTTCTATTTTTGGCCGATTGTCTATTCTGGCTGATTTTCCAATGGCCGCCGTCCCCAGTTTTAGGAAGCGCTGGCCACTGCTGCTTTGCGCACTGTACGTGGTTTCCTGCGTCGGCGGCGCCGAGTCGAAATCGCTCGCTCCGAGGCTGCAGCACCTTCGAGGCGGGGCGGATGGCTCTGGCCGCGACAGCGATCATGCCGGCTCAACCTCCTCCGGCTCCCTCCGCGAGCTTCGCCGCCTTCTCCACACCCTGGAGGAGGCCGTCGCGAGACTCGCCGAGCGTCGTGGCCAGGAGGATGGCCAGGAGGTCGGCCCTCTGCTCGCCGATCCGGCTCTGGGCGACCGGGTGATGGTGCAGCCCTCGGTCGCGCGGCCACGTTACGAGTGGGGAGGCGTGCCTCCCGAAACGGTGGGCACACTGGTCGAGCTGTCGGCCGAAACGGACGACTGCTTGATCGACTTCCCGCAGTACCCTCGTTGGCACGGCCACCTGGCGGAGCTGCAACGCGTCACGGCGGCGGCGGACGTGCCGCGAGTGGGCGACGCCGTGAGGCTCCGTCGGAGCGCTGGACCGGCCACTCCGTGGCCAGCAGCCGAGGAGGCGGCGCCTGGGGACGAGGCGAGAGAAAAGGCGACTGGCGGGCGGCTGAGCGGTGCCGACCGGGCCGCGGTTGCCGAAGTACTGGCGGCGTACCAGCGCATGCGCCGGCGGCAGGAGCAGGGCGTGGCGGGCGGCGTGGTGGGTCGGGTGGTGGAGGTCTTTGTGGACGACGAGGGGATGGTTGACATGTGCTGGCTGGAGGAGGTGGCGGCGCGCAAGAAGGCAAGAGGCGGTGGGAGCGCGGTAGGCGACGTGCCGAGGGCTGGAGGGCGGGGTCCCCGTGCGGTAGCGACAGCGTCTCTCTCTGCGGTATCATCGCCGGCGCCTCCGCGTCGTTGGTTGGCGCGGCTCGACCAACTCGAAGTTGTGAACGCGACCACCGGCCTGCCGCTCCTCCGCTCCTCCGCCGAGGCGGGTGCGGAAGCGGAGGGTGGCAGCGCGGGGGAGGGAGGCGAATCGGCTCGCGGAGGCGTGCGCGGTGTCGGGGCTTCCGAGCCCAAGCGCGGTGGCCTCCCGTGGCTCGCAGAGGGAGAGGAGAACGCGTCTGCCGCGGCGCGAGGCGGCGCCGGGCGCTTTGGCGGGAAGGGCGGCGGGAGCTCGGTCGGCGTAGCGTCGCTCGGCGGGGGGCGGTTTGCGCTGTCCCCCGCCGCGCTGCTGGGCTTCACTCTGGGGATGAGCGTAGCACGCGGAGGAGGCGGAGCGGGGGGAGGAAGGGCCGGCACTCGCGGCCTGGGCGGCTTGTTCGCCAGGGCGGGTGGCAAGGCGGGCGCTGCTCCTGACCCAAAGTCTCCAGAGGCCAAGGCTGCGAGGGAACGGCGAGCGGCGTCGCGGCCGGGCGCCAGGGCGCTGCTGGCGCTGCGGCAGTTCGTCCTTGGGCAACTCCTCAGCTACGCCGGCCTCATGTGAGAAACCCAAAGCGCTCGCCTTTCGCCCCGGCCCCTCTTATCGCCTCCCCCTCCGGTATCTTTCACTCTCTTGCGTTGGGGGTTCGGCTTAGGGCCAAGGCTGGTCTAGGCTGTGCCCCGCCCATCGCTCTGCCCTCCGCCGCTTCCCTGATCCTCCCTGCCTTTCACGTGTGTTGCACGGTTCCCTTTCAGCTGCCTTCCTCCCCTGGGTCGAACGTGTCTTCTTATTGTTGAGCTCTGCTAGCTTTGACTGATCACCTGCCTTCTCTCGACTAGGTTGCTGACCGGCGCCTATCTCTCCCTCCTCGCCGCCGCGCACGAGGACACCACCCTCTTCGACCTCCTCCGCTCCGCCGCCGCCAGCCTCCCGCTCCTCTTCGCGACGCCGCCATTCGTGCGCGCCATCGCGGACCACGCCACCGCGGCGCAGCCGCTGCCCGCCCAAGCCGGCCGAGCCCCGACCCGCACAGCACCGGTGGCCACCCCTCCTGCGCGCACGGCCGGTGGAGGCGCGGCGACTAGAGCGGCGACGCTGGCAGCGGTACCGACCGTTGGCGTCTCGTCCGCCGGACGGCCCACCGCATCTGCCGCCGCCGCACCGGCCCAGGTTCTCCCTTCTGCCTTGTTCGCGGCCGGCAGGGGCGCCGGCAGCTGCCGCTTGCCCCTGGCGCTGCTCGTTCCACTGCTGGTGCTCCGACACGTCGCCGCCGACGTCTCGCGCTTTCTGCTTCACGCGCCCGCCCGCATCCTGGCCCAGGTCCTCCTCGTCGTCCTGTGGCTCGCGCCCACGCTGCCCAGGCTGCTGCAAGGGATCGCCAACGGATTTGAGCTTGGGTTCCGCGCGACCTACGCCGGCAAAAAGAACACGCCGAGGCCAAACCGCGCGCGCGAAGGCACTGGGCTCGGCAGCGGCCGAGGAGGGGCTACGGCAGGTGGTGGAGGGGACGCGAGCAGTGGCAGGGTAGCGAGGCCTCGGAGGGAGGCGGAGGATGTGTGTGATCCGACGGAAGAACGGTTTCGGTCCGCCCTCGCCACGCTGCGCCGCGCTGTGCTCGTGGTGCAGGCGGCGCGCGCCGCGTGCTTAGGCGTGCTGCTGCTCGGCTGCGTGCACTACGTGTTTGACGCGGCGCTTCAGCTGGCCGACGCCTGGCGGGGCCTACGGCTGGCGGGAGGCGAGCCGGCGGCTCGGGTTTACCCTTAACCCGCTGATTCCCGCTCGTCGTGGGTGTTCATGAACGGACGCTGTGCAATTGCTGCAACGAACGCGTACTCTCTGATGTAGCCTCCCGTGTTCGAGATTCGAGACGACATGGGTGTATGAGTTGGAGTTGAGGCTTTTTGTGTGCGTGGGCGTGCGAGTGTGGGCGTAGGCGAAGGTGGGGCTTTTGCGTTGCTCGGTACTGCCCCGCTCTATCGCGCGCGCGGCGTCGCGGGGAAGGGGGGGACGGCCACGCACGACGCGCGGCGGCGCGCTGCGCGCCGCCTGTGCACCCCCCGCGGCGGGGCGCGGGGCGAGACGTCGAAATAATAAATAAACAAAATAAACGTCCGCGCCGCCGCGCCGCCGCCGCCGCCGCCGCCGCCGTGGCGTCGCCGCTCGCCGACCACGACCATCTCCATCTCGTCGCGCACACACGCGCACGGCCCCCGACCCCGAGAACTCAACTCTCATCTAAATGCCTTGCCGCTCGTCTACCGGCTCATCGCGCACACGCACACGCGTGACGCCACACTCAACTCTCTCCAACACCCGCGCACCACAAAACACAACTCGCCACAAAACGCGATACGCGCTTTGGCTGCGCGAGAGGGCTAACCTCAGCCGTCGTCTCCCCCCTCCCGCGCCCCATCCAGATACAGGCTCCGGCCGAGCACGCACACGGAGCCCCCTCCTTCGTTTGTCGCCGCCTCCTACTGCAACCCCTCGCCGGCCACCGCCCAGCGTTTCAGCGCGCCGCCCGGCCCTCAAACTAAAGCCGGACCCCGCACGCCTGCGCCGCCGCGCCCCCCCGCCGGTATCGCGCCCGTCACGTCATCATTCTGGGCGCGATCTGCATCGCCATGAGCTCCTGGAAGAGCAGCTTGCAGGCGTAGGGGATGAAGACCTGCGAGATGCGCGTCTTGTTGCGGCAGCCGCGGCACTCGAAGGTGCCCTTGTTCAGGTTTGCGATGGCGATCATGCCGCAGAGGTCGCAGACGTGCACGCGGAAGCGGTCGCTGCACTCGAAGAGCCGCTCCTTCATGATGGAGGCGACGCCGTGCGAGATCATGCAGTCGCGCTCCATCTCTCCGAACCGCAGCCCGCCGTCCCGCGCGCGCCCCTCCATCGGCTGGCGCGTGAGCAGCGTGACCGGCCCGCGCGCGCGCGAGTGGATCTTGTCGTCGACCATGTGCTTGAGCCGCTGGTAGTAGGTGGGGCCCAGGAAGACGGTCGCCTCGAGCCGCCGGCCCGTGTGCCCGTTGTACATGACCTCGAAGCCGCGCTTCTGGTAGCCGAAGTTCTGGAGCAGTTTGGAGATGTCGTCGACGGTGACCGAGGCGAAGGGCGTGGCGTCGCCCTCGTCGCCAGTGAGCGACGACACCTTGGAAAGCAGGCACTCGACCAGGTGGCCGATGGTCATGCGCGAGGGGATGGCGTGGGGGTTGACGATGATGTCCGGCGAGATGCCCTCGCAGGTGAAGGGCATGTCCTCCTGCCGGTAGGTGATGCCCACCGTTCCCTTCTGCCCGTGGCGCGAGGCGAACTTGTCGCCGATCTGCGGCGTCCGCACGCTGCGGATGCGCACCTTGACGAACTTGCGCCCCTCCTGGTTGGTGGTGAGCAGCACCTGGTCGATGTAGCCAGCCTCGCTGGAGCGCAGCGGCGTCGAGGCGTCGCGCTTCTCGAAGCGCGCCGCGCTCGCGTCCTGCATCTCCTCGGCCTGCGGCTCGACGGGCGCCGTCTTGCCAATGATGATGTCGTCGCCCGAGACGCGCGTGCCGGGCGGCACCAGCCCGTCCTCGTCGAGCTTCGAGTAGTCGCACTTGCGCAGCCCCTCGACCGTCTCTCGCGAGGGCCGCTCGAACTTCTCGGAGCGGCCAGCCATGTCGCCGCGGTCGCCGGCGAAGTAGACGGTGCGCTCCTCGTCGCGGTAGGAGCGGTAGAAGACGGAGCGGAAGAATCCGCGGTCGATGGACGTCTGCGACATGATGATGGAGTCCTCCTGGTTGTAGCCAGAGTAGCACATGATGGCGACGGTCGCGTTGATACCGGCGGGCAGCTCGCGGAAGTGGAGGTACGACATGCTGCGCGTGATGCCGAGCGGCTTCTGCGGGTAGTAGAGCACGTTGGCCATCGTGTCCATGCGCAGCTGGTAGTTTGTGATGTAGCAGCCCATGGCCTGCTTGCCCATGGCGCTCTGGTAGGTGTTGCGCGGCGACTGGTTGTGGTCGGGGAAGGGGATGATGGAGGCGCAGATGCCGAGGATCATCGAGGGGTGGATCTCGCAGTGCGTGTAGCGGTACATGCGGTTGTCGGCGCGCAGGTCGTTGAGGTTCATCGCGATCATGACCGTCTCCTCCTCCTCGGTGTCGATGTACTCGATCAGCCCGTTGGCGATGCACTCGGACCAGTTGAAGCGGCTCGCCTCCTTGTCGCGCAGCTTGGAGATGTGCTCCTTGCGGATCACGAGCTTCTGGTCCTCCACGATGAAGATGGGCCGGCAGCAGCGCCCCGCGTCCGAGAAGAGTCGCAGCTCGCGCGCCTGGATGTCGCGCACGATGGACACCTCGGCCGAGATGTCGACGCCGCGCCGCATGGCGCGCAGCGTCTGGACCAGCTTGTCGGGCTGGTGGTGGATGCCCACCCACGCGCCGTTGACGAACACCTTGGTCGCGGAGGGGATGGCGCCCGGCTGGATCTCCTCTAGGTTCTCGGTGGCCCACTCCTCGAGGAACTCTAGGATAGGCTCGGCCGCCGAGCCGACAGAGATGTAGGCCATCAGCGAGAGGTTCTTGACCAGCCCCACCGCCTGCCCCTCGGGCGTCTCGGCCGGGCACACCATCCCCCAGTGCGTGTTGTGCAGCTGGCGCGGCTTGGCAAGCTTGCCCTCGCGCCCGATGGGCGTGTTGAGCCGCCGCAGGTGCGAGAGCGTACTCGCAAAGGTGAGCCGGTTGAGCACCTGCGAGACGCCGGCGCGGATGGAGCCGGGCGCCGACTTCTGCGCGCCCCAGTTGCCCGTCGCGAGCGCGTACTTGAGCCCGTTCGAGATGGTCTTGTGCTGCACGGCCGCGACGGGCGAGAACTCCTGCCCCTTGTCGATGCACTTCTGGCCGTACATCTGCACGTCCTTGGAGAGCTTGCGAAAGAGCTGCCGGAAGAGCTGGCCCAGCAGCGGGCCCGCGAGGTCGAGCCGCTTCTGCGCGAAGTGGTCGCGGTCGTCGGGCCGCCGCGCGCCAATCGAGCTCATCAGCAGCTTGTGCACGATGTAGCCAACGAAGTAGGCCTTCTTGGTCTCGCAGTAGGGCTTGATGCCCACGTGCGGCAGCATCTCGCGCGTCAGAATCTGCTTGGCGTACTCGATCCGCTTCTCCTTGGTGACGCCCTGCGTGCTGCCGCGCTTGCCGATGTAGTCGAGCGCCACCGCGCGGCTCTGGATCACGAAGGCCTCCTCCAGCGAGGGGCGCACCAGCTCCATGAGCATCGGGTCGGAGAAGTCATAGACGATGTGCTCCAGGATGTCTCTGTCCGAGACGAAGCCCAGCGCGCGGAAGAGCACCACCACCGGCACCTCGGACCGGATGTAGGGCACCGTCGTGTGGATGCAGGCGCCGGTCACGTTCTTGACCTGGCCGACGTTGAGCAGCCGCACGTGCATCGCCGAGGCGGGGCGCGTCGTGTCGAGGCTCGACTTGATCTCTGCGACCCACGAGTACTTGGAAGGCTGCTTCTTGAGGAAGCAGTAGACGGCGTTGTTGGTCATCTGAGGCAAAGAGGGAGCCGCGTGAGGCCACGAGGGAGCCGCGCGAGTGAGGCGACGAGGGCGGAGTGGGGCGGTTGAGGAGAAGGCAGGGGTGTGTGGCTGGAGGGGAGGCGCGGCCGTGGGCACGACGGCGGGCGACGCGGCGGCGGGCGGCTCGAGCTACTGCAGACAGGCGCCCCAGGCCCCGCCCCTAGAGTGGCGCCCCCGGCCCCGCCCCTAGAGTGGCGCACCTTTTCCTGCGCGATGAGCACCTTTTCGGAGCCGTTGATCACAAAGTAGCCGCCCTGGTCGTAGGGGCACTCGCCCAGGTCGGTGAGCTCGCGGTCGTTGGAGTCCTTGAGGATGCAGTAGGTGGAGCGCAGCATGATGGGCACCGAGCCCAAGAAGACCTTTTCGAGGTTCTCCTCGTCCTCTTGCGGCGCCTCGTCCACGTTATCCGGGTCCTCCGTCCGCGTGATGCGCTTGAGGTCCATGTAGAGCGGCGCCGCGTAGGTCAGGTTGCGCAGCCGCGCCTCGTTCGGGAACATGGCGCTCGTCGTCTGGTCGGGCTCGACCCACGTCGGCTTGGAGAGGTAGATTTGGCCAAACTCGATCGCGTACGAGACGTCGCCGGACGACTGCATCGTCGGGTTGTGCTGCCGGTTCGGGACGAGCTCCAGCTTGGGTGACTCGTCCACGATCTCCTGCATCGTGTTCATGATGAACTCATCGAACGAGTCGAGCTACGCAGGGAGGCGGGGTGAGCGGTGAGTTTGAGGTGGGTTGGCCGGTGGAGGCGCGGTGGGCCGACGGCGGAGGCGCAGCGCTGCGGCCGGCGCGGTCGGCGCCCGCCAGAAGGCGTGGGCCCACGAATCGAAATCCAGCGGCCGCGGCGGCAGTAGCGCCAGGGCCAGGGATGTCCCGTGGCGCGCGCGAGCAGAGGCGCAGCCGCCACCCGCGCATAAGAGCCAGTGTGCTGTGCTGCAGGCGAAAAGGTTGCGACCCGGTGCCGCGCGTCGCAGCCACCACAGTGGGTCGTGGCGTGCAGGGCCCACTGTGGCGCCAGTAGCAGCCACGGTAAGGCTGGGCAGCAGCCCACCTGCTGTCGCACGAGGCCCTTTTCGTCAAAGTACGCCGAGATGACCTCCCAGCAGTCCTCCTGGTTGATCAACTCCGCCTCTCGCGGCTCCCCGGCGGGGTCCCAGGCCGCCATGCGCCGGCCTCCTGCCGCGCTCAAGCGTTCGCCCGCGCTTGGCGCTGCAAGCCTGGCCGCTAGCGAAGGCGCGCGTGAATCGCGCGTGGGCTATTTTGGGAAAAGAAAACAAGGCTGCGTGGCTAAAAAATTCGCAGCCATGGCGACTAGGCGAGTTTTGCTGCAGACAGCGCGGCGCGCGGCGCGATGCTGAGCGTGCAGACGGTCGTCGCCGGCGGCTACGGCATGGCGCAGCGCACCCTCCGGCTGGCGCGGCTGGCGAAGCCCCGCTGCTCGGTCCCGACCCTGTCCCTCCCCCGCCGCTCTGCTGTCAGGCTGACTGGGTTCACGGGTCACCCGGTGGGTGAGAAGCGCACGAACATTGCCGTGGGCATGGACAAGGGCCGCCAGCTCACCAAGCGCGAGCTGCCGACCAAGCCGTCGCACCGCAAGGGGGTGCGTTCGCCTCTACTGGAACCCTGGCGCAGCGCTGACAGTGCACAGGCTGCTGCCGGGGCCGCAAAGGGGCTGGCTGTACGGGGTCGAGGCAGGGCGATAGGGGGCTTGCGCGCGGACACCGCTGCAGTGCGGCCCGGGTGGCGCTCTGGCCCGTGGTGTGACGACGCCGTGCGACCTGGGCTGAGCGTTGCCCTCCTCGTGTGCCTGAGCAGAAGCTCAACAAGCGCGTTGCGTTTGTGCGTGATATCATCCGTGAGGTTGCCGGCTACTCGCCGTACGAGAAGCGGACGATGGAGCTGCTGAAGGTCGGCAAGGAGAAGCGTGCGCTCAAGGTGCTGAAGAACAAACTGGGTGCGCCGCCGCCCGTGCTGTGTGGTTGCGGGGGCCCAGTGCTGCAGCTGCGCTCTCCGCTCGAGCAGCGGCCAGAAGCCTGACCCTGGTCCCCTCCCCCCTGTCGCTACTCAGGAACTCACAAGCGGGCGAAGGCGAAGCGTGAGGAGATGGCGACTGCCCTGCGCAGCCAGAAGATGAAGTAGGTGTGACGCTGTGGAAGCGGCGATGCGAGAGTCTGTTGCGGTGGGCGCCAGGCTTTCTTGCCGCCGTGGGCGCGCGTGCATTCCGCAGTGTGCTGTTGCGCGGGCGTTGACCTTTTGAACCTCATCCTAGTTTATATATAGCGTTGCCCTGCGTGCCGTGACTCTCGCGGTGTCCGTCCCAGGCTCTGTTGCTGTTGCCAGGACTGCAACTATGGGTTCAGCGGTTCTGCCGCCGAGGGGGCGTTCGTGGTGTGGTGTGTGTGGGGAGGGGCTATTCCAATTACACCTAGACTGTACCTATATGCATACTATGTTTCTGGATAAAACCTATATATACATCTCTTTACCTATACCATATCCATATCCAATATACATATACAAGTATACATATACATACTCATTAACATTAAAAATTTAATAATTGTTAAATTAATAAATATTATTATTAAAACATTAATAACATTTTAACATAATAATAATATTCATAATACAACATAATATACTATCAACATACAACACAAAAATACTAACAGACACAAATCACAAACATAATCATGTGGGTTAATAACCCGAGTGCCGGCGCTCTTGCTCTTACTGGCTTATTACTATTACATTATTAAGAGATTATTAACATCTTAATATTACAATATATGTCATAAATGCTTTAAATGGACATGTACGTTATTAAACAATAGCCGCAGCCCACCCACGGGCAAGATGTTACGGTTGCCTTGAACAGTTACATTGTGTTGTGCCTCGCCTCAACCTCGACACTAGTGCGTACTACGTACTACGTACTCCCGGTGCCGCTAGTGCTAGTGCTAGCACTAAAAGGACTGAAGACTGTTCAAGTGCCAAGTGCTCAAGTTCTAGAGACTCGGGTTAACAACCCAAGATACTGCAGACTGTAGACTGTAGACATCTTAGACTACACACTGTTCAAGGGTCAAGGCTGTTCATCAGCCGTCAGCAACTGTTCACGCGACACTGACACTGTTCACTGTACTGTTCGTTGAACGTAAACCGTTAAACTAGCAGCTAGCACTAGCAGAGCATAATTTATGGCAAGGCTCGACTACAATACATACAATAAAAATGATTACAAGTTACAAGGGTGCTGGTTGTACTCATAGGTTGATTACTTAGTTTTTTTAATCATACAATGATTGCTTATTAAAAAGAGTATTCCGGAAATGACACAATATATTGCATTACTGTTTTATATATAATCCATGTTTGCAAAAAAAAAAGGAAGCGTGTGCTTCCAATATCGATCGGCGATCATGGGGCCCCGGGCATAGTCAACTTTTTTGCTAAAGGAGAATGTAAGGAACCCCTGAGCATGCCTCTTGCATTCTTTGCACATTCCATATGGTACACCGTCAAGATATGTATATATATATGTATATGTATATATATATATATATGTATAT
>Ga0335398_10009639_pt1 | contig 11121 bp, 10 predicted proteins | sample BON03_FD_205742 | JGI IMG/M metagenome (GOLD analysis project Ga0335398, IMG submission 205742) | Freshwater microbial communities from Lake Bonney liftoff mats and glacier meltwater in Antarctica - BON-03 (spades assembly) (version 2) | ecosystem: Environmental > Aquatic > Freshwater > Ice >...
TGAAAGAATATGCAAAGCCAATGGTTGGCAGAAGTGTTCAGGTAAACAGCGTAATTTTCACGGAAAAAGATTGGAAGCTAAACAGACAAACCAAAGCAAAAGCCCACTTATTGGTATTCCCAGCGAAAGAGAAAATCAATGGGCATAAAGGAGCTAACTCATACATTCGTTTGGGCGAATCAATGGGCGTAAACAAAGGCTACAAAACAGGCATTCGTGATGATTGGTTTGTGATTCCTTCCATCAAACTTTCTGATGCCTTATTTATCAGAAGAAACAATCTCTACCCTCGTTTAATTCTGAACGAAGCAAACGCATACACAACGGACACAATGCACCGTGTATTTATGAAAAAAGACACGGACAAAAACGCTTTCATAGCCAGTTTTTACAATTCATTGTCATTGGCTTTTTCTGAAATTGTTGGTCGTAGTTATGGCGGTGGGGTTTTGGAATTGATGCCAAGCGAAGCAGGAAAGATACTGCTCCCCTATCAAACTGAAAATGCTGATTTGCTTTCAACCATTGACAAAATGATGAGAGAGAAAAAAAGCATTGACGAAATTTTAAAAATCACCAACAAACAAATCCTGAAAGATGGTTACGGTTTTACGGATAAAGAAATAAAATTGGCGAATAGTATTTGGAAGAAGCTATCGGCAAGGAGATTAAATAGGAATAAAAATTAAGTAATATGGAAAGAAAATCAGTAGAATCCTCGAATTTAGCATCAATTGGATATGATGCAGAAAATGAAATTCTTGAAGTAGAATTCAAACACGGAGGTGTTTATCAATATTTTGATGTTCCCGAAAATGTTTATGACGAATTGATGAATGCAGATTCACACGGAGTTTATTTTTCAGCCAACATTAGGAATGATTATGAATATGAAAAACTATAATTATGGAAAAATACTTAAATCGAAGCGGTAATTCACCAATTAGCCACTACCAAATAAATACAGATAGTATTACTGTTTGGTTTAAGGGTAATCCAAAAGCATATACTTATCCAGAGTATTTAACTGGTAGCCATCATTTGGTTCAACTTAAATCAAATGCCCAAAGAGGAAAAGGTTTAAGTGCTTATATAACTCAAAATGTAAGGGATAAATTTATTTAATATGGAAACAGCAAATTTCAGAAAAACTCTTATCGATATTGCTCAGAAAGATTCTGCTGAAAGAGAACTATCAAAAGTAATCGCTTTTTATTACCCTCGACTTGATTTGAAGGACAAAAGCACTTTTTTTGACAGCTTAATGAGTTTGCTCTCTATTTCGGATATTAATGACTTCGATTTCAGCAAATTAAATGCAGAAATTGAGAATAATCAAAGCATTGTAAATCCAGAAGCTTTTAAAAACAAAGACTACAGAATAAAAAATATCGAAATCTCAAACCTTAGAGGAATACCCTCCATTCAAGAGAGCAAGAACATACCATATGGTATTAACTTAATTGAAGATGAAATCTGTCATAATGCTATTGTTTTAGCTAATAATGGCACAGGTAAATCCTCGCTTTTTGCTGGTTTAGAAATGATCTATGCTAATGAAATCGGTGAGAAAAGATTAAGAACTAAAAAGGAGAATATAAACGAAATGGAATTCTTTGATTACTTAAAAAGATTTCCGCTAATAGGCAAACCAATTTGTAAAGTTGAAACCTATGAAGGTGATTATTCCCTAGAGAATAAAATTTTCCCCAAAGAATATATTGAAGTATTTAATCCTATAAGCCACTTTATTACTGAATTTGATATTATTGATAAAGGTAGAATTGATTACGAAACATCAGATCAAAAATTAGATTATTCATTTCATAATATAATTGCGAAGGCATTAGGATTAAATGAATTTTTAAACCTATTAACAATAACTGAACAAATACCAACCTATTCAAGACGTAAAGAATTAAATCAACAAAGCAAACTAGCCTCTGAGATTAAATCCAATGAAGAAACTATAAAAAATAGGCTTGCCTTAATACAGTCAAAGCAAATTGAACTAGATGAATTAAAAAAGGGGGAAGAATTAAAACCAAATTCAATCAATACAATTGCAGTAATAAATGAACTCAAGATAGCAATTGAAGAAACATCTGTAAAAAATTTAGATTCATCAAAACTAAAAAATGACATTGAAGAATTTCAAAAGTCATATCAAGAATACATTGCAATTTCAGGTATTCAAGATATTAATATTGAAAAGAGTTTTTTAGAACAAGGTTTAAGATTGTCGGAAGCCAAAGATGATTGCCCATTTTGTCAAGAATCTAAAAAGTCAATCGTGGTAATAAAAGAAAATGTTAATTCAAGAATAGATAGCCTGAAAAAATATGAAGAAACTGAAAGAAAAATAAAACTTGCATATAGAAACTTATCAAATAATTTATTTGATTCATTAAAATCTTTAAAACATTTGAGTGAATTACTTTTTAATCAACGCTCGATATTATCTAAACAAACAAGTTTGGATAACGCTATAAACAAAGAAGGTGAATTGATGATGTTATTGACACCTCATTTACTTGATGACGAATTATTTGATTATTTAAAACAATTATCTGACAAACAATTCCCAACAGATAATGAATTTAGTAAACTTTCAATTTTTTTGATTGAAAACAAGGAACTGATTTGTGAATTTATACCATTGAAAATAGACGAAATTAATATTTTCATTAAAGAAAGAGCAGAACAGATTCAAAAAGTTATTGAAACATTAAGTGATGGTAATGATTTGACTATCAACGAAAAAATCAAAGCACTGGAAAAAGAAATAAAGGAAAATAAAGCATCCATACCAATTATCGAAAAAGCAATCAAAGACTTGGAATTGCAATTGAAATCAGCGGATGTACAAGTTCAAAACTTTAGAAGAATTAAAGAAGAGATTAAATTCTTCAATTTAAAACTTATTGAAGAAAAGGACAGAATCGTTACTAGTTACTTTAAATCAATTAAGGAAGTTGTCGAAGAAATAATGAATGATTTCATTGACGAAAAGGAATCCATAAACTTAGTACTAAGTTTAGAAAAAATTAATAAAAATATTGATGGTGAAATATTTCAAACAGAAGTAATAATGGCGAAAATTGTTCAGAAAAATGGTGATTCTATAACTCCCGATATTTATTTCAATACCTTTCGGTACAAAGTATTCTGTTTAATGATTAGCTTGAGTATTGCTCTATCAACACGAATGAGATACAAAGTAAATTTACCACTAGTAATGGATGACTTATTTTTTGCGAGTGATTTTATTAGTAAAAATTCATTCTCAATATTCTTACAAAAAATCATTGGGCTATTCTATAAATACACACCCGATATGCCTCTTCAATTTATTTTATTCTCACACGATGATTTGATTTTTAGAAGCGCATTAGATGCGATTGATGAATTCACCTTGAAAAGCACCGACATAGATTATTGTGCCGAAAATAAAATCAATCTAGACAAAAAGACATTATTAGCAAGGATGTTCAGCCTAGAGGATAAAGATATGCCTGAAACAATGAATGATGGAACTAGATATTGGAACCTAATTTATACTCTTCCAAAAGAAATAAAAATATTTAACTAACTATGAGTTCAAAGGAAAAAATAAATTTTGATTTGCAATCCAAAATATTTGTTGGGTTTGCTTTCTGTTTTGTATGTCTTTTCACATTTTTTTGGTGGCAGAGCACCGACAATCTAAATTCATATAAGCTTGAAAAGGATAAGCAATATAATCATTTAGTCAAAATAAAAACAAACCTTATTGATGTTGACAAAATTCAGCAAAAGGACTCATTAATAGTACTTAATAAGGAAGCTATAATAGAAATAAATAATAACCTGAATTTATTAGCAGAAGAAATTTTTAATGAAAGAAATAGAGCTGAAAGTATCATTGATAAAGATATTGATAGGTTAAATCTATATATGGCAGTTGGAATTGGCTTTATGACCCTTTTCGGCATATTTGTTCCAATCTTGGTAAATCTACTTAGCGTAAATGATTTAAGGGAAAAATTAAAAGAAATGCCCCCTAAAAAAACTATTGATTCATTAATATCTAATACACAGAAGGCTTTAGAGAAAAGTGAAGCAATAGATACGGTAAAGGAAACTTTACAAAATATACAAGGCGACCTAGATAAGCTTAATCCTGAAATCTCAACTATAACTCTTCAAATAGCTATCAATAGGCTTTTCAATTTAAGTCCATCTGCAATTACAAAAATTTCTAGAAATGGAGATTTTAGTCTCTATTCGAGTCTATTTGAAAATATAAAACAAGAACTAATTAAATGTAATTCAAATCAGGATCATAAAATAAATAGCAGTACTTCGTTTCGTGATACATTAAATGATTTTTCCGAAATGTTAGTGAATGAAAAAACACAATTCAACACATTTTTGGACAGTCGTAAAATCCTTGATAACTATACTAACTTATCAGCAAGTTTGAAGCACTTATCAAATTCAACCATTCAAAATGAGAATGATAACTATCAAAAAGTTTGTAGTCAAATTGAAAACTTAATAGAACAGATTAAAAATGCTTAAAATAAACCAACAACTCAAACGAATTGAAATCAAAGAATTTGAAATCGAAAATCAAATCGTTTTCAATTATTTTGACAATCTTCCTGCAAATGATAGAGATGATAAATTGCTAAGAGCAATTTATATAGGTGTATTGGCATTGATGGAAGACCGTATTTCTTCATTTCTTTCAAAAACATCTAATGAATTGGGTACAGAACTCGAAAGCTTGAAGATGATTTTTGAAATGAAGAAAGAGCTTTTCTATAAGTCAACCATCAAAGGCGTTTTGGCGGAAGATGAAATTGCAGAATTTTTAAACCAATACTTTGCAGACAAACGATTAAAAGACCGGGCATTTTTAACTGGCAATACCGCTGGTATATTACCCAAAAACAAAACGGGTGATATTATTTGTGAAGTAAATGGAACACCTGATTTAAAAATTGCGATTGAATGTAAGTTTGATAAAAGCGTTCGTTTGGGAAATATTGAAAGCAAAGATATTTTCACTCGTAAATCTGATACGGCTTGGAGTCAGTTAATAGAAGCACAAGCCAACAGAGACAGCAAAGTAAGTTTGATTGTTTTTGATATTTCACTCGTTGAAAATTCCATTCTAAAGAGTTTTGAAAATGTAGGTTACATTCCGGGAGTAGGTTTCATTGCCATCATCAATTCACAAAAAGGAGATTACAGCAATTTGGCAATTGCGTATATGTTGGCTAGAGATATTGCCTTAAATGCAAAAGAAGTGGAATTGGATAAAGACGTTTTGGCAATGATTGTAAACCGTATTATTAAAGACATCAGCGAAGTATTAACTGTAAAATCTTTGGTTCTAAATAACATTGACAATAACAAAGCAATTTTAAAACAACTGGAAAAATCAGTTCTTTTAATGGAATTCAACCAAGCATATTTGAAACGCTTTTTAAGTCAAGGTACATTAACTAAAAAGGATTTACTTGACTTTTATACTGGGGAAGACATTAAAGACAAATACCGTTTAATTGAAAAGGAAATCAATGAGTTATAATGGCTAAACCGAAAGGGAATAAAAATTTTATGACACTCTCACAAAAAGAGTGTTTAACGGCTTCAAATCATTTGTTAGAGAATGCCGAAAGTCTATATAATGATGCACAATTACTTGCAAAAAACAAATCTTACGGTCGTGCTACCTCAATGCTAATTCATTCGACAGAAGAAACAATGAAAGCATTTATTTTATTTCTTGACGGTAATGGTTTTCAATTTAGAAAAAATACAAATGGCATAAAAAATCTTTTTGACAACCATAGTTTGAGATATGGTTTAGCTATGGTTTTATCAGTATTACATATATTCTCAGAGGATTTAAAATACTTCTTACAAGGAGTTAGAAATGAGCCGAACAAACTAATTTCTTTAAGCAAGGACAAGGCAGCTTTAGAGAGCAAGTTTTTGGAATACTTCAAGGAGAAAATTAAAATTATTCTGATTGAAGTAATTTGGTTTTCTAAAGCAGAGTTTTTGAGACAAGAAGGGTTTTATGTTGACTATGTAGATAAGATTAAAACTCCTTTGGAAATAGACGAGAACGAATATAATGAAGTACTAGCTCGCATAAACGGAATGAGATCTTTTGTTTTATCCTTAATTGAAAGCTTTAAAAGTGATGATGAAGAATTTAACAAGCATTTAGAAAAGCTAAAAAAGCAATTCTTGAAAGAGGGTTGGTATCAGAAAATTGGAGGTCTAATTGAAATGTTTAGAGATAGAAAAACAAATCCATTAGAAAATTTATCAGTAGCAATAAATGAATTCTCAAATGAAATTCAATCCAAAAAGTCATTCAATGAATAGCCAGCCCACAGGGTAAGCACATTTGCAATTCGCACAAGCCAAGTGCTAAACCGAAAGTAAAGTGCTTCTAAATCTGCCACTAACCATACACAAAACGTTCTCAATTGAGAAATAGGTAAGTATTTTTTACCTTATCACCTTGTTTGCGGGCTTATATCCAAAAATTTGCTATTTTTGTATCCGCCCTCAACTAAGGCAACCCCCCGAGCCGTTGGGGTTCATTGTATTTGGACAACTAATACCACACAAATGAATAAACTAAATATCTTAGCAGGACTTACAATCTTAATTGGGTGTGCTACACAAAATACCGGGACAAAATCAAACTCTGGACGAGGTGACACTAGGACAACAGAAATTAAATTCTTGGACGACAATACCTATCTATTGACCGAAACCACTGCCGATAAATCTTACGGGTACAACAAGTTCAATCCTATCAAAGTGGGTGGAAGTAAAGAGAGCAGTGGCCCAAGAAACGAAAGGAGATTCCTAAATGCAATGTTGGGACCGAATGGTGAAGAGGTTAAATATTTTAGAGCAGGTAGCTGTTGTGCCTTCAAAACCCCCAACGGTCTTATGGACAATACAGGTATGCTTGACAGATATAGATTAACATGGACAGGGTCTTCGGACACTTTAAGCATCTATTTAAATATGTATGACAAAGGAGACTTAATGGTACCAGTTGGACTAACAGCAAAAAAAGAAAATTGAGTTCAATACAACAGGCGCCAACAACATGTTTATTGCATGCAGGGGTGAAGTGATAATGTGAAGTTTAGTTTTTATATTTCGTTTCGGCACGTGGGACAGGACGAGGCTACAAAATCCTAGGGCGCAATAAACACAAAACGTTAAAGTAAAACTCCAAACTTCATCTACAAGATAAAAAATATCATATCTTTGGAGGGATAATTACAGCGTAACAGAATTGATAAGATTAAAATTATGAGCAATGCAAAAATATCCATCCGTTTTTTTGACGACCGCGAAGTGCGAGCCGTTTGGGACGAGCAAAACACGAAGTGGTGGTTTAGTTTGTTAGATATGGTTGCTGTGCTTACCAACCAATACAACTACACCAAAGCACGCAACTATTGGAAATACCTTAAAGCCAAGTTGAAGAAAGAAAAAAGTCAAGTGTTTAGAGCTACAACCCAGTTAAAATTTCTTACTCCTGAAGGTAAAAAGCGTTATGAAAAAATGATAATCGCCTCATACATAAGAAATAATGAAATATGAAAAACCTTAAAAATATATTAGGAGCAATCACCGCTTTGACTTTCTTAGTTTCTTGTGGCAGTGGACACAGAGAAAATAATACGACAACCATACAAGAAACTCCAAAAGCATTAAAAGACGACAAACTTGATATAAAGAGTTACAGCCGTTCAGGCGACTTGACTGAAGCGTTATACCAAGAACTTGTTAGCCAAAATCCAGCACTTAAAAAATTGGAGGATGACCTTGATGCTTTTGCACCACAACCCCACGCAGTAACAGGCAAGTTCGATAAATATAATAATAAATCAAACAGTTATTACAGTTCTGCAAACCATATTGCAACTGCAATTACAGACAGTTTATTGAAACTGAAAATCATTTCACTCATTTCTGCAAGCGATGAAAAATATGTATCAAAGACTACAGCATTGAACGCTCTGATTAAACAGATTTCAAAAAATAAAGCCACGCTCAACGACCACCATTCAGTTTTAAAAATCGTTTTGACACTTCCAATGATTGAAAAATATCAAGATGACAATATGCCTGATAGAAAAGAATTTAAAGAATTAATTAAGGAGCAGGAAAACTTGATTTTCCAAACAGATAGTTTAACACCAAAACACTAATCCTTCAAATTAAAACAAGACAAAATTGAGCTTTGGCAACCTAAAACAGCAGTTGATTAAAGATATGGGAGTTCTTAGACGGACTGCCGTTAGCAGCAATATTACGACCGACCACAGTAAACAATTACGCAGACACTAAAAGACGAAATATTAAACCTTTCAACATACCTATTTTTACATCCACCATGACACAAAAACGAAAACGCTGGTTCAAAATCGTAGGATTCTCGCTCTTAGGGATTTTTATTGTGCCGATATTACTGGCAGTTGTCTTGTTGTGGAATTACCAAAGCGAAATTATTCAGCATGTTAAACAGGAAGTTCGTGACCAATATGGAATGAACATCGACATCAAAAAAAGTAAAATTACCATTTTCTCCGATTGGCCAAAAGCCAGCTTATTGCTGTATGAAGTTGACCTGCGGGATACCCTAAATCAGTTCAGCGACAAACCTTTCCTGAGAGCAGAAGAAATCAGGCTTTCCCTGAACCTAATTCCGCTATTAAAAAAGAATTTCAACCTGAACACCATAAACATCAAACAAGCGAAAGTCCAGATTTGGATTGATTCTTTAGGCCAGAGCAATGTTTCCTTTCTCAAACAGGATTCCACTAAAGAAGCATCCACCTTTAAGAACGAGGGATTAAGTTGCAAAAGCATTAAACTTAGCGACATTCATTTTATACTTATAGATGCCGAAAAGCACAAAGCCATTGATATCGAATTAAGCGCACTCCAAGTCAATGTAAAAAGAGAGAATGACATTCGCAAATTGGATCTGAATGGAAAATGTTTGGTTAACCGCTTGGCATTCAATACCGAAAAAGGGGATTTTATTAAAGGGCGGCACATAGAAATGAAAAAATGGAAAGGCGAAATGAGTAACGACCTGATGTTTTTTAATTTTAGTCAGGCAAAAACTATCATTGACAATCATCATTTCGATTTAGAACTTGCCATTCAAAAAGGTGGTGAGGGTTTGTTTGCCATAAAAGTAAAAACCGAAAAATTAGACAGACTTTTCGCCTTATCCCTACTCACCGACACGCTGCAACAAAAACTTGCCAAATTTCAATGGACCGGGCTCATTGACGTGGAAGCCGACATAAAAACCCCCCTGAAAAGCGGACATGATCCCTGCGTCTTAATCGCTGCAAAATTGGATAAGACTGATTTTAAGCTTGATAATAACCCAAGGCTTTTGGTTGGCATTCAAGGATTGGTTACTGTAAATATCCCTGGCGACAGTGCTTTTTCCGGAGATTTAACAAAGGGCACGCTTACAGCAACAATTAAAAAAGCGACATTTAAAAAATGGCCACTGACTGGTAAAATCTTGATTGAGAATATCAAAAACCCTGTTTTAACGGCCAACGCTTCGCTTAATATTCCTGCAACTATGCTCAATTCGGGACAGGAGAATGGGCCCTGGTCAGGAACTGCCAATGCACTTCTTAAGTTGCATCTCCCACTTGATGATGTAAATGCCGACAATTGGATGGAGCACGCCAAAAGATGTGATGTGGTATTGAAAAGTTCAGATATCCATTACAAAGTAAAAAATAAAAAATCGATACGCTTAGACCTACTGGCACATTTAAATACCAAGGTGCTGGAAATTAAAAAATGCAATGTAACTCAAGATGAACAGGCTATTCAGGTGAGCGGTGTGGTTTATGATTTTATGCATAAGGTATTAAATGAAGAAGATTATTGGAAGGCAAATATGAAACTAACGTCAGAAAATATCGCACTGGAAAATTGGCTCGACAACATTAAACAAATCACAGAAGCCCTACCTGCTAAGAAGCCAAATGCATCTCCAACAATGAATAAGCAAGAGATGGACAATATTGTGCTTGATTTAGATGTGAAAAAATTAAGTTTTGACAAATTTATTGCCACTCAGATTAAAGGGCAGTTATTAATAAAACCTCAATCAGCTGAAATAAAAAATTTATCCCTTAACTCATGTAAAGGAACAATGCAAGCTGATATTGTCTGGAAAAATTCAAGATATATCAATGGAAATGTAAAATTTAAGAATGTCCAAGTAAAAGAAATTTTCAAGACATTCAATAATTTTAAACAAGATGTAGTGAAAGCTGAACAACTAGAAGGCATTATGCATTTAGATGCAACCTTTTCTCTGGAAATTGATTCAAGGTTTCAAGTTCTTCAAAACTCACTCACTTCAGTTGTTAACTTAAGTATTGCCAATGGCCGTTTAAAAAACTTTGAGCCTTTTGAGAAAATTTCAAAATATGCGTTTAAAAATAGAAAGCTCGATGATGTGGCGTTTTCAGACCTAAAACAACGCTTTCGCTTCAAAGGCACGCATATGCAAATTGACTTGACCGAGATCAATTCTACCGCATTTTGGATGTATGTAGAAGGAGCTTACGACTTCAATGGAGAAAGCGACCTTCGTATTCAGATTCCATGGAAGAATCTTAAAAATATTCCGGAAGACGCTGTATTCGGAGAGCAGAACGAAGATGGACAAAAAGCAAAAAGTCTTTTTTTAAAAGCAGTTGGCTCTAATGGAAATATTTCAATATCGTATGATCCTTCTCAGGGAGGAAAAAGAAAAGAAAGAAAAGAAGAGCGAAGGAATGAAAGGAGGAAATAATTGAAAATAATGCTGCTAACAGCTAGCGTTTCGTGTTCCAAAGATAGATTTGTGGTAGCCGAAAGTTCAGTCCGCCACAGGCGGATGAAGATTAGTGGTAAAAATTCCGTCCTTTGGGTAGCTGCAAACCGTCAAACTGTCTAATTACTAGATCGTTTTTTGGGTTTATTAAGCATAAAATGTTAATACATTGTATTCTACAACCGTTGATTTTATTGCTATTTTTACTATTTTTACACTAT
>Ga0335398_10009643_pt1 | contig 11118 bp, 4 predicted proteins | sample BON03_FD_205742 | JGI IMG/M metagenome (GOLD analysis project Ga0335398, IMG submission 205742) | Freshwater microbial communities from Lake Bonney liftoff mats and glacier meltwater in Antarctica - BON-03 (spades assembly) (version 2) | ecosystem: Environmental > Aquatic > Freshwater > Ice >...
ACTGGATGGCCCTCTTTGAGCTTTCGGCTTCGGAACACGCCGCCGTCTACATAGATTCCGAAGATTCAGAGTGGGTTCGCCTAGTACTCTCTATGATTAGGAATAGATCAGGCGATAAATGGCATAGCACAGCGTGCCACGGCGCTTAGTACTCTAACGCAGGGGCACTGCCACGCGAGGATGGCAAACACCGCGTATAACGTTAGTCGGATACTAACGTTATACGGGAGCAGGACTCATTCCACCGGAAGTGGAAACGGGATTCATCCCATCGGGACATCCTTTTAGTGTGTGTGTCAGTTATAGTGACCGCTTTGTACCGTCGGTACAGAGCGGTAACCGCTTTGAAACAACCTTGAGATCGCCAAGGACTGCAGCTAGCATACGCGTCTAGCTGTTCGTACCGGTGCCCAGAGCCGCACCGGTCCCCGCAACGCTGTGGTAGCGGCACGGTCTCGCGCGACGTACGCGACAATGTTCGCGACGGACTATTCCGACGGACGCGCCGACCAGCACAGCAGCCCGAGGCTGCTTCCTGATTTCCCACACGGAACCCAGGATCACCAACATCAACGCGAAGAATGGAGACGCTTGACCGAGAACGAGCTGACAGCGCGTGGGCTGTTGGCGACCGCGCTGACGGGCAGAGTTTCCCCGCGCGCCCGCATGATCGCCGACATGTCGATGAAAACGATTCCCATGCTCAAGCCCGGCGAGTCCGGCTACGAGAGCCGGGTGGCGCTACGGGCGGGGTACGCGCTCAAGAACAAGACGAACAAGATGGCGCGCACCCGCATCTGGCTCGACGACCTCACCAAGATCTTCGCCGCGCTCTACGCGTGCGTGGCCAAGCACAACATGACCCTGGCCGAGGAGATGCGCATGAACTGCAAGATGTCGGACCACGACGCCGACTGCATCGGGAGCATGGACGGGGCTCAAGCGTACACCATCGTGCTGAACCACCTCTTCGCATGCGCGAGGTCCGAGGTCGATAAGTTGTACTACAAGACGGCGCTCGACGTCCAGGAGAAGTTCCACCTGCCCGACGGCTGCTCCTCCTCTGCGTACGACAAGAAGGCCTACGCATTCATCAACCACATCGCTCCCCACCTCGCGCAACCCTTCTCGACGCCCGACGCGGCGTTCTTTCTCATCAAGATGATGCCGAAGAACGTTCAGCAGACGGGACGCGCTCTGCGCGAGAAGCTCAGGGAGTCGGGCGACATTATGGACTTGCAGGTCGTGCTGGCGGAGTGCAAGGCGATCGTGCACGACTACGAGAGCTCTTCTGCCGCAGGGGCTCACGCCTCGATCAACCCGTCCGACTTCCCGGGCATTGCCTGCGAGAGTCTCGCGTCGTTGTGCGCGGTCACCGGGATGGAGTTCGCGACCAAGGCCAACAACTCGAGCTACAGCGCCGGCTACTCGAGCTACGGCGCCTACGGCAGCGGCGGCGGGCACCACGCGGCCGTCGCCGGCTCGCAGCAATGGTGCTCCGGCTGCGGCCCCGACGGCACGCATCTAGTTAAAGGACGGGCCAAGCCGTGCTTCCTCGACCCGCCCAAGGAGAGAAACGTCCCGCCCAGCGTCTGGGTCGACAAGGCCCGGCTCGACGCCATCGTCAAGGGTCGCGACGACAACGCGCGCAAGCTCGGCATCTCGGCCGGCAAGCTCATTCTGCCGACCGATGAGAACATCCAGCGCTTCAAGGAGTACGCCTCCGGCAAGGGGGGCGGCAAAGGCGGAGGCAAGGGCGGCGGTCGGGGCGGCGGCGGCGGTCGCGGAGGCGGCTCCCACGCAGCCATCCCGAATGACGTCACCGCGACCTGGACGTCGCGACTCGTCGACATCTCCGAGGAGGCCGGTCTGGATGACCTCTCAGAGCTCAACCTGTTCGCCGCCGAGGCGGCCATCGGCGTCGACACCGTGGCGTACGCCGTCTCGGATGGTGCGCCCATCGCCGAAAACGCGAACATCTTCTCCGAGCAGGAAGCCGTGCTCGGTCGGGCCAGGCGGTCTGCCGAGCGCGGTCTACCAGCAGCATCGACTACACCTCAAGCTCTTAAAGCAGATCTCGCTACGACCTCTCCGGCGCGCCCGCCCACTACCCCCGGGGCCCCAGGATACCTGGGATCTTCTGTTTCGGCAGAATTTCCCAGCCTGGGGTCGGCCTTTTGTGTGGGCGGGTCAGGCCCTGGCGGGGACTACTTGCAGGTTCCGGCCATCCACTACTCGCGTATTACTACATCCGCCGCCGAGGCGGACGTCGACCTAACTTCCTGGCGGGACAGCGACCTCGACTTCGACTCGTTTGATGTCGACCCGTCCGACGCGACCGACCAACGGCTCGAGGACGCGCCGCAGGCGCTCGCGTCCATCGTCGAGGAGCAGGGCGGCATCGCCGCGCTCGGCCGAGCCTTCTTCGCGGGCGCGGGCACGAACGAGCACCTCTTATACAAGAAGCCCGCCCGTACAATGATGGACGACGTCGACGAGGATACGGAGCCGGACGAGTCAGCGCCACCAGCCGAGGAGCCGCCAGCCGAAGATGAGCTCGCGCCTGCGCGTACTCAGGCGCCGACGCGTGCAGCGGCGCCGGCGCCGGCGCGCACTCCGAGGCCGGCGATTCGGGGCCTCGCTCCACCCGCTTCGCGAAACGTCGCGTTCTCGGCAAGCCCGGCGGAGCCGGTTTACATCGAGTTTGAGGAAAGCCCGGCGAGCGCGCCGCCGCCGCGCGCCACCGACGCCAGCACGCCGGCGCCCGCCGACACCGTCTCGCGCCGTCTCCGGCTCAGCGCTCCCGAGCCACGCAAGCGCGGCCTGGGCTGGGGCCGCGCCGACATCGCGGGCGCCGAAGCGCAGTGCAGCCTCGCCTCTGGCTCGTTCGTCTTCGTGGTGGCGCTCGCGCTCGCGGCGGTCGCCGCGCTCGTTTCCTACTCACAGGCCCACTCACAGCGTCTCGCAGTCGTCACTGGCGCTTTGGCGATCCTCGCGTGCGGGCAGCTACACTGCGAGGGCGTCGACGGTGCCATCGACGGTCTGCGCTGGGCCCTCAATGAGGGCTTCAGCGGCCTGGTCGCGGCGGCGCGCTGGACCTTCAACATGGCCGTCGGGCACATGCAGTTCGTCGTCATACTGCTCTTCCTTGCCTACATCGCAACGGCGGGCGCCAGCCCTGTCAAGGGCGCCACGGCACGCGCGGCGCCGGCCGCGCTCACTCTCAGTCAGCTCACACGCGGCTCCGCTCGCTACGACGCATTTTTTCCGCTGCTCACGCGGTTGGAGGCGCAGCAGATGCACGTCGAGCTGCTCGCCGGGAACGCGCCGCCGCTCGACTTGCACGACGCCATCGCGAAGTGCCTCGTCATCGTAGATACCGGCTGCGGCCGCTCATGGGCAATCATCCCGCGCAGTTCGAGGCCGGCTCCATCGTCAAAGCCGAGGCGACGGCCTCCGGCGCGCACGGGGCTTTCACGACCAAGCTCAAGGGGACCTGGCGCATGCCCATGCAGACAGTGTCCCATGGCATACGCGCCTGCTGCGAGCACGACGCCGTTCTCCACGAGCAATGCCCCTACGCCCTTTGGTCTCCTGGTCGCGCGTCCATCGAGCGCGGCGTCTCTCTCAGCATGCCCAGCTGGGGCAAAGACGGCTTCGTCGAGTTTCCTAATGGCATCCGCGTCGGCTTCTTCAACCATTACGTGCTTGTTCTGCGCCCTCTCGGATACAAGGCGTCTCCGCGCCATGCGCCCACTTTCCACGGCGCGGCCGATGACGCGGTCATCAACTCGCCTCCCGACGCGCCGACGGCTCCTGCAGCGCCGACCAATACCCTCATACATGGCAAGGCGCTGCCGCGCGCCGCCGTCACGGCCAAGCTGCTCCATCGCATGAGCGGCCACCTCCCCAGGCGCGACTTGATCCACCTGCCGGACGCCTGGTGCGACGCGCCTCCGTCCTGGACCACCGACGTGCTTAAGGAGACCAAGGAGGAAACGTGCGAGGCGTGCGTTTGAGCCAACGCGCCGCGCGCGCCGCCGGGCGACGCGCTGCCGGCGGCCGAGGGCCTTTACTCCCTTGATATCTTTCACATCGACACGCCGGCACACTTCGGCGGCCAGCGGACGGTCGTCGGCGTCACTCACTCCACCTCGGGCTTCGTCAAGTCTGTGCCGGTGCTTTACAAATCGCAGGCCGCCGACGCAATGCGCATCATCATCCACTATTGCAACTCTGTGGGTAAGCCGATTACGTGGATCCACACTGACGGCGCTCACGAGCTCAAAGGCGCCGGCATGATCGACTTGGCCAACGAGTACCGGATCCGCATCACCACCTCCAACGTCGGCAGCTCGCGCCAGAACCGGCAGGAGCCCACGTGGCGCGCCACATGCGCCGCGATGCGCACCGAGCTTACGCAGTCGCGCCTGCCCTACTCCTTCTGGCGGCACGCGTTTAGCCACGCCGAGCAGGGCCGCAACATCCGGCCGTCGCGCGCCGCGCCCTTCGACACGCGCCTAGGCCGCCTTCTCGGACGCAAACCAAAGGGCGCGTACCGCCGGCCGTTCGGCTGCCTCTGCTACGTGCGGGACGCGCCTCGCTACGTCGGCGGCACGCTAGTCCACAAGGCGGCCGCGCAGGCGCAGCGCGCCATCCACCTGGGCTACTACGGCGACGAGGGCGGCTCCTTCGAAAACCTCGAGACCAAAGGCGAGCACGCCTAGCCCGGCTACCTGTGCTGGGTGCCCGACGCCGGGCACCGGGGCGCCATCATCGTGACCGACTCTGTCAAGTTCGTCGCCGACTGCTTCCCGGGCGTCAAGCATGTCGCCGGGGGGGGGTACGAGATCCCGTCGGACAGAGTCACCTTTGCTGACGACACGCCCGCCGCCGCCGCCGCCGCCGCCGCAGACGCCGCACCACTTCGCGAGATCAACTCCGAGGACGACGTCGCCGGCGCCGAGGGCAAGGCGATCGAGAACATCGAGGCTCAGCCCGGCTTCGCACCCGACGCGCCGGGCGACAGCAGCACCGGCACGCCAAGCCGGGGGGGCGCCGACGCGGCCGGGCTCGAGGAGCACAGCGGCGACTCGAACGACGAGGAGCTTGCAGTCGACCCAAAGGGCTACGTCGGCCGCCGCATCGTCGTAAGCTGGGACCTCTACGGCGACTCGCCCGACGTCATCGACAAGTGGGCACACCGCGGCGCCCACGGAGGCTACAAGCACCACGTCACTTACGACGATCCCGACGGCAAGTGGCCCAACTACAGCGACACCTACCGCTGGCACGACCTGGGCGACCACGGCATCAAGTGGTGGTTCGAGGACAAGACGCCGCCGACGGCTCCCTTCGCCGGCGGTCTGCGCCCGACGCGCGAGCGGCGCGAGCCGGACCGCTTCTCCCTCGCCACGCTCATCGCCGCCTACACCGAGGCGAGCGGCGCGGGCTTCAGCGTCTCCTCGTCGCGCGTCTCCTCCACCGCCATGTACGTCAACCTCGACGGCCAAGCCGACCGCATCGCCGAGCGAGCAAGGGGCCAAGCCGACGTCTACCTAAGCTACAGCGCCGAGGTCAAGGACGCCTATCTCGCTCTGCCGCCTGAGGCGCAGATCTGCGCCTGCATGGCAGTGGACCACGACGACATATCCGCCGAGTACGGCGCTCGCTCGCCGCAGGCGGCGCTCATGCGCGAGGTCTACGCTGCGGCAGCGGTCGCCGCCGCCTGCATAGGGGTCTCCGTCCCGCGGCTGGCGCAGGAAGCAGTCAGCGTCATCGACGAGTCGCTGCACGCGTCGGCCGATGGCATGTTCGATGACTCGTTTGACGGCGGCGGCATCTTCAACCTGGGTCGCGGCTACGACGGCGTCTACGGCCCCGACATCGCCTGCTCTGCCAAGAAGTCGACCAGCAACCCCGACATCCTCACGGAGCGCCAGATGCGCGGGCCCGAGTGGGACGAGCCTAAGTCGATGGAGGTTGACTCTATCCTCAACAAGCTCATGGCGGCGGAGAAGGTCGCGGCGGACAACCCGCGGATCAAGGGCATGGTCCCCGTCGACACCATGTGGACCGGCCGCCGCAAACGCAACGCCAACGGCTCGATTGGCAAGTACAAGGCGCGGTGCGTCCTGCGGGGCGACATCCACATCAAAAAGTACGATGTCTTGCGCAACGACACCGCCTCGCCCGTCGCGCGCAACACCTCGCTCATGGCCGTCGAGGCCATCGCGTGCCTCCGCGGTCAGGACCAGCTGCAGAGCGACTTCACCGGCGCGTACCTGCAGGGCGTCCAGAAGAAGTCCGAACAGGTGCTCGCTCGTCCGCCACCCGACTTCCGCGAGGTAGACGAGCGCGGCGTGGAGATCCTCTGACTCATGCTCTCGCCTCTCTATGGCCAAGCCGACGCCGGCGCCATCTGGAATCGCACGCTCAACGACTTCCTCGTCGCGCCCGAGCCCGCCGGCCTCGGCTTCGAACGCAACGTCAACGACCCCTGCATCTACACGAGGACCGAGCCCGGCGGCGGTCGGGTCACCTACGCGCTGTACGTCGACGACGCGCGCCTCTACAACGACCCGACGCCCGCGGCGCGCGAGCTCGCCGGGCGCGTGCAGAGCCGGCTCAAGGAGCGCTTCGAAATCAAGTTGGGCGAGACGAACCCTAAGGAGGACTACTTCCTAGGCGCCAACCGCGTCAGCCACGGGCCGCACGCCACCACCATTCGCTGCGACACGTACATCGGCTCGATGGTGGAGCGCTATCTACCGGGCGTGGACGCCTACAGCCCTTCCAAGCGCTTCCCTGGCTCGTACAGCGACACGCCCGCTGGTGCCGACCTCGACCGCCAACTACGAGGCGGCCGTCACCTTACGCCCCGAGCCGACGGACGAGCTCAAGAAGCGCTACGGCTCGCTCTTCGGCGCGCTTCTTCACGCAATCAAGTGGCGCCCCAAGATCAGCACCGCCCTCGGCCTCTGCGGCACGTGTTTGACTATCTGCACCGAGGAGCTCTACGCTAACCTCGAGCGCGTGCTCATCTACCTCGCGCGCACCAAGAAGATCGGCACCACGTTCAGCGCGCACACGGACGGCACCAAGAAGCTGCGCGCCTACGCCGACGCCAACTGGACTACAACTCGCTCAACGACCGGTTTCGTCATCATGCTCGCCGGCGAGGCCATCGCGCACGCGTCGCGCCGCCAGCACTGCATCTCGATGTCGACGTGCGAGGCCGAGCTCATCGCGCTGGCCGACTGCGCCATCGAGCTGCTGTACATCATCAGCTTGCTGCGGTTCCTGGGCCACGAGATCGACGAGGCGATCGAGGTCTACACCGACAACAAGGCCGCCTACGACCTCTGTCATCGCTTCAACTCGGCTCAGAACTCGCGCCACATCGACCGCAAGCTCTTCAAGATGCGCGAGCTTCGCGGCCTCGGCGTCGTGACCGTCGCGCACGTGCCCACCGCCGAGAACCAGGCCGACCTCTTCACCAAGGTCCTCGACAAGCAGCCTTTCGAGAAGCACCGCAAGTTCGTGCACAACCTCTCGGGCGACACTGGCGCTAACTACGCGCGCCGTGCCAAGTCGATCGAGCGGCGCGCGGCGGCCTGGCCTACGGCGAGGGCCCACTAGTAATAATATGTAGTACGGTAGTCGCAGGATGGAGTTGACGCGACGCGGGGCGTACTCACTGGCCCAAGCCCCTCGGGGAAGGCGCTGATGCGTAGCCAGCGCGCGTCTCTAGTTATCGGCTACCAAGGCGCTCTCTCTCCCAACCTCGCGCCGGCATAAGGGCTCTCTCCAAGCCGGGGGGGCAGCGTGCCACGGCGCTTAGTACTCTAGCGCGGGGGCACTGCCACGCGAAGATGGGGAGCAGGACTCATTCCACCGGAAGTGGAAACGGGATTCACCCCATCGGGATATCCTTTTAGTGTGTGTGTCAGTTATAGTGACCGCTTTGTACCGTCGGTACAGAGCGGTAACCGCTTTGAAACAACCTTGAGATCGCCAAGGACTACAGCTAGCTCACGCGTCTAGCTGTTCGTACCGGTGCCAAGAGCCGCACCGGTCCCCGCATCGCTGTTATGTTTTTCTTTGCTTTGTGGGAGAATATAATCTAAAATAAATACAATGCGGAGAGAAATAATTATTACTACAGAAATATCAATAAATATAAATATCACCTCGAAGCATCTAGCGGAGACCTCTACCTCTACCTCTCTGTCTATCATCCGTATCATGTCAAGTAAACAAATTAGATGTATACGTATTATACCCATGATACGATGATGCCCCCACTCCTACCACAATAATCAAATTGCAAATTGTTTGTGATCTCGTCAGAGTCAGAGAAGAATGGAGAATGGGAATGGAGAATGGGGGAGGCTAGAGAACTGCTAGAACTAGAGATATAAGCATATAAGATATAAGTATACTGATAATATTAATTATTCAATCAATATGTACATAAGAGTGGTATGCATGTATATACGGCTTAATAAGGGAGATAATTTCTACTATTACTATATTCATTCTCATATTCTGTATATAGTAACAATAGCCAGTAATAGATAGACTATCTAAAACTATCTATTTCAATACCATTTATATTCTATAATTATTATATATGAAAATCGGGTTAACCTTAAATCTTAAGTTATGTGCTATGTATGGTCGGTCAAGCATGTTGTAGAGGTATAGGTATAGGTAGGTAGGGTACAGACAGGTATAGATAGTTCGACGCCCGCTGCCGAGCCAGGGCAATCCAACGCTCTGCACCGCAGCGGTCTCCGGTAGCGGATAGTGATACCGACCCATAAACTGGGTGGGTTCTTTTTGTGCGTGTGCTGTGTGCTAGTTCGGTGCGTGTGGGTGTTTGCGGGGTGTGTGTGTGTTCAGGAGACTTAGAACTTAAAAAAAAAAAAAGAAAAAGAAAAAAAGATAGGTATAATATATAATATATTAGTAATACGGTATAAGTATATAGTATATGTATATATGCTTATATAGGCCCTCTTCTCTAACTAATTAAAAGGGGAACACAGCGTCACGCCTGCATGGATGGATCAATATCAGCAATCAGGTTTGCTGAGCGGGTCTCTCCACATTGACACATTGACACGGGGACGAGTAAGAAGAGGAGAGTAGGGGCGACAAATATAGCCCCATATAAGGATACTGATATACTTTCTTATAATACGTATCTTATACCTCGGGTTAACCCGATTTGTCTGCTAGCGCCTCGGCGCCGGCAATGTTTCTCACTCTGCGCTCTGCTCTTTTGTGCGTGTGTGTATGATATAAGAGATAAAAAAAAAAAAAAAAAGTAGAAGTATCTGGCTGTGTGGGTCGAAGCCGACCCGCGCTTTGGCGTCACCATCCATTGCAAGCGGCTACCTGCGGTTGGGATCGCAATGAGCCTCCAGGCGCTGCTCGCCTATCCCATTGCCGAGCTGCGCACGCAGCGGCTGCCCGAGCTTTTCGAGAGCATCGACCAGGCGGAGGAGGACGACATGCCGCTCATCACCGCCCTGGTCGACCGCGCCTTTGAGGGCGACGACGGGCTCGCCGTGCTGCGCACTCCCGAAGTGCAGCACGCCATCTGCGGCACGGCTCTGGCGCACGCTGACACCGCGGTCCGCTGCTTCACGCTGGTCCTGTGCAAACGGCTGACATCGAGCCCGCCTGACGTGCGGATCCTCTGCGAGAGTGGCGTGCTGCCGGCGATTGCCGGCCTCGTCGGCGACTCGTCGCTCGCTGTGGCAGACAAGGCGACCCAGGTCTTCGTCGCGTGCGCCGAGAGCCCCGACTGCCTCCGAGCGGCGCTTGAGCACACGCAAACGCGCGAGCGCTTGCTCGCGCTCCTCGCCCCCGGTCCGGCGGGCGGTCTGCCCACGGTGGGGCTGCGCACCCTCGCCATGTTCGGGGCCATGGCCGGGCTCGGCGAGGAGCAGTACAGCCTGTGCGAAGCGTGCGGCGCGTTTGCCCCGGCGCTGGCGGCGTGGAACGGAGACGACGAGCTGGTTCGGCTCAACGCGCTCGAGATATTCCCGCTGCTCGCCCGCCACAAGCGCGGGATGGAGTGGCTGCGCGGCCACGGCGTGCTGGCGGGCCTCGTCGCGCTCGTCGTCGGCTCGGACGCCGACGGCGACGGCGTCATGGTCACCCTTGCGCTGCCCTCCGTCCTCCACTGCCTCGCCTCGCTGCTCGAGTATGGCGACGATGAGACGGCCGAGGCGGTCCTCGGCGCCGACGGGCTGCTGCTCCGCGCCGTCTGGCCTAGGGTCGAGCCGAGCGCCGGCCACGCCAACGGCGCGCGCGACGCGAGCCTCGCCCTCGTCCGCGCCGCCGCCTGCACGCGCCGCGGGCTGCTGCTGGTGCTTGGCCAGCTGGCGGAGCAAGGCGGAGCCGGCTGCGTGGGCAAGCAGCTCAAGTCGAGCGACCAGCGCGCCAAGGTGAGCGCGCTAGGAGTCGTGGCGCAGCTCTGCTCCTCCTCCGCCAGGTACGCGGCCGACGCGGACGTCGCCAGGGCGCAGCCCACCCTCCGCGCCCTCGTGGCGGCCGTCTCGCCGCGCGAGTCCACCGCCGCGGCCGACGCGCTCGCCACGCTGGTGGCGCTGCCCACCTTCGAGGTGCGCGTTGCGGCGCTGCGGCTGCTGCTCGCACTCGCGCAGGCCGAATGGGGCGCCCTGCTGCTCGCCAACTCGGAGGCGGTGCTCGACTTCCTCATGCACTCTGGCCTCATCCAGCTCACGCCCGACGAGCTGCGCGACAAGCACGCGCTCGCCGGATCGCTGCTCAAGTGGCCTTCCGTCGTGGGCGCGCTCGGCGCCGGATCGGGCACCGTGCGCCACCTGCAGGCCTACGCCGACGCCGGGCCCTTCGCCTACCTGCCCCGGGCAGGGCCGCAGGTCATGGGGCCCCTTACTCTCTAGGTCTAGGGCAGCAGCACGGGCGGCGCGTGGTGACGTCGGTCGGCGTGCGGCTCGTTGGGCGTGGCTATATATATATATATATATATATATATATATATATATATATATATATATATATATATATATATGTTTGTGTGTGTGTGTGGGTTTGTGTATATATATGTTTGTGTATATA
>Ga0335398_10009645_pt1 | contig 11117 bp, 12 predicted proteins | sample BON03_FD_205742 | JGI IMG/M metagenome (GOLD analysis project Ga0335398, IMG submission 205742) | Freshwater microbial communities from Lake Bonney liftoff mats and glacier meltwater in Antarctica - BON-03 (spades assembly) (version 2) | ecosystem: Environmental > Aquatic > Freshwater > Ice >...
GCCAAGTAGCGGGCGGTGCATCCAACGCACCTGCTCCCAGTAAGGGGCCGGCGTGCCCCGTCTCGGCGTCAAGGCACGCGGGAGGGCATTCATTCTGAGGCCCGTTGGCGGGCAATTTACGCCGAGCGCAAGTGCGAATTCAGAGTTTTGTTTTCAGCCCGAGCCGCTCAGAACGAGTTTTTTTATAGCACGCTGTTTTGGACCCCTTTCAGTGGTGAGCGACCGCCCTACCCCTTAATGGAGATGCTTCGTCCTCGGAGTTTGCGTAAGAACCTCCCGCCAAAGGTGGAAGTGAAATAGGGTCAGAGTCTAGAATGCCGTTATATGTACGTCGCGACTTGTTTACCCGCCTGGAATGACGAGCATGCAAGTCGAGGCCGAATTTAGAATGCGCGTTCGTGATGGCTCTAGTAGCTCCGCGACGAATTACGTCGGGGGAGTCGTCTATTTCTTTGAATATGGCCGAGTAGCTTCGCGAAGCGGCGCTAAAGGCGTAACGGGCGCGGCTCAAAAGATTAAGGTTTGGAGACAAAAATGAGCAAACCGAGGTCTGCGCATGTGAACCTCCATGTGAAGAAGAGTCAGAGAGCGACTCGCTATCGGATTCGTTGTGATCACTGGCTGGAGCCGAGGCTGGGTTCGAGGGTGGCGGAGCCTCGTCCTCGTGGTCTACACGTGGGAGAACGTAAGAGCTAGATGAGGTGGTCTCACCAGGCTCATTCTCCATACGAACTATGAAAACAGATACTTCTGTGTGTGGTAGGGGTGGTGTAACTGGTGGCGTGCTGCGTACACTGTGTGTACACCGCGCCACACCACGCCACACCGCGCCACACCGCGCCACACCGCGCCACACCGCGCCACACCGCGCCACAGCGCGCCACACCGAGCCCCAACTCCACTGAACCCAAATCCGTCGCTCTCAACCCGAACCCCTCGCGAACCCCATGCACTCGCCAACCCCCCGCCCTCTCACCCATCCCGAGCCTAAGTCTCCCCATAACCCCTCCCTACCCTGGCCAGTCGTGCACACTCGCGCTCGCAGCGCGGCAACGGAGCGGGGGGTCATGACCATGTGTTGCCCGTTGCGGCCGGTGGTGTCTGCCACGCACGCACATGCGCAGTGCAATCATGGGTCGGGTGCGCCGATGGCATCGGCGACGGAGCCCTGCCGGTTGTACCGGGGCCCGGCGGCCATTTGGGCAAACCGGGCCGCGATTGCGGCGATGGTCGGCTCACTCACTTCCACTCCGGGTGCGCGGTGGCATATGCCGGAGATGATCGTCGCCCAGGCCGCCGGTGTGGCTAGACGTGCCAGCACCTGAGGTGCGTCGCCATCGGGCGCCACGGGCTCGGCCGCTGCAGGGCTCCACGTGCCAACAGGCACCGGCCGGAGCGGCGGCAGCGTCACCGCCATCGACAGCGGCCGCGCGATCAACGAGTGCAAAGGTAGCGCGGCGACGGGGCCCAGGTCGAGGCCGACTCGGGCCTCGTTGAGCTTTCTGGAGAGTTCGTAGTCCGGGACACGTGCAAGCAGAAGGGCCGCGGCGAATCCAGCCATCTCTTTGGACTCGTAGTGGCCCCAGGTCCTGGTGATGTTCACGACGAGGGAGAAGGTGCCGGAGGGGTGGAGATGCGAGGGGTGGAGACGCTTGATCGAGTGGCTGTGGTGGTGAGTTGCCTGCGCGGGCGGCATCTCGTCCTCGCACGCGCGCGCCCGGTTGGCGAGCTCGCTGATGGAGCAGGTTTGGTTCGCTGACAGGCTATGCAGTAGTCGGAGCTTACAGCTTATGGCGGATTCCTCGGAGTCAAAGACGCCGATGTGGCAGGGGATGACGCGCCGCAGAGAGAAGGACTCGTTGTTGCGAGTGATCCCAATGGACCATTTGGTGGGTCGGTCCACCCAGGGAACCGGGACGCTGAGCAGTTTGGCAAACGCGGGCCAGTCCGGGGCGAGCGCCCCAGGCGCCGACGCGGGCGGCGCCGACGCGGGCGGCGCCGACGCGGGCGGCGCCGAAGCGGGTGGCGCCGATTGCATCGGAGGGGCTGACGCCGCGCGCGGTGGGGCGGGCGATGCGGGCGCCAACCCGGGTGCCGTCGCGGTGCACAGAACGGGCGCCGCATCGAGAGCGGGCGGCCTGGCGGCAGTCCAGGCTACCGAAAGGGTCCTAACCGGGGACGGGTTAGATGAACCCGTTACGTAATGGGCGGCCCAATTGGAAACATAAGACTCTGGCATTGGAGTAGGCAGCAGCGCCAATGGAGTGTGGGTAATCGCCAGAGGCGCTGGATGGGTGGTCGCCGGAGGCGCTGTGTGTATGGACGGGTGGATCGCCAAAGGCGCTGGTGGTGTGGTCAAGGGTGCGGGCGAAACTGGTGGCGTGCCGTAGTCTATAACTGATTCCGGAGCGGAAGGAGGATTAGAAGGCGGGGGCACAGCGCCGTCGGCAAGTGTGGTAAATCGAGTACAAGTTAACTTCAACATGGGAGGATTGACTGGAAGGTTAGCATTCTTTCCCTACAGGTCATACCACAAAAATCGTAGTGACCTGTGGTGGAGTAATAAAAGACGAGGTTGTTGCAGCTTGGGAAGCCACATTTGATCTCTCCTGGTCCTACTTTAGATATATTACCATATTTATTTGCCAATTTGGCGTGGTTAATACAGCAAAAATTGTAAGCAAGGAGTAGGTCCGGTCTAAAGTGGACCGGGCGTTGCATCCCGGGAGGGCGCACCTGGTTTTAGAGCAGAGGGCCTGTAGGTACTTGAGGTGGCTACGGCTACAACAGAGGGACGCTGTACCCTCGATAATGAAGGCATCCTTGTTGCAGTCCTTGAATGCGCATTGAGCAACCGCCGGGGGTGAATGGTGTCGAGTGGACATCGAGTGGTTACGTGGCACAGTGAGCCTGGGGAGTTGATCAATATGCAGTTGCACGATAGTCTCCTCTATCTGGCGCTCAAGCTCAGCATCCTCGGCCCTAGTGATCGCGTTAAGTTTGCGTATTCTACGGTCATTTTCATCGTGGAGCGCCTCATACTTATCCTCCTTATCACGAGCCTACTAAGTGAGTTTGAGACGTCGAATAGATTCGATCTCCGACTCCGTCTGTGCTAAAGGGGTAACGCGGCGGGGTGTAGGTCGCGTGGGAAGGTTGACCACGGGGTCCCTGCACGGTATACAAGTTTGCATATTGGGAGGCGAGCCGGGAGGCGATGGTGGTGGAGGTGAATCAGGAGGCGGTGGCGGGGGCACACAGTCGTCACTATTATCATCCGAAGAATAATCTTCCCAAAAATCAACATCTTTTCCCATGCGGGCGGCTGGGTTAATAAACCCAGGAGGTATGTTGATCTTTTTACCACACTCATTTGCAGGAGCACTATCCGGGTTGAACCCGAGGTTGTGTTGTGGTAGGGTGGAAGAAGATTGTGGAGCGGGGGCTGTGGTGCCGCCTTGGGAAGTGGAACCTTTTAGGCCGCTAGAAAGCCGTTCCATGGCTCGAAATAGCTCGCTAGGGTCTGGGGTTCCTTTAGGCTTATCCTTTCTCTTCTCATCTTCCGGGGGGTCATCGTCCGGCGGAGGGGGAGTTGGAGGTGAGGGTGCAGTGATGGAGTCAGTGTCCGCCCTAATAAGCTTAATACACCACAGTTTCTCAGGGTCGCCGGTCCCGCCATCCTCCGCTAGGTCCAACTGAAGCGGGCCTTCGGAGACCAAATATATGGACTCTTTAATGGGTTGACATGCCCAATGAATTAATCCCACCGCGCATACTCCCCAACACAATGCTAGTGGGTTTGGCCCGCCTTGGTCCGCCCACGAGTGTAGGTAAGCGGCGAAAAACGTGTCATTACCAACTGGAGTGGGACCCATATCCGTCCACTCCTCCCCGGCGTGAAATAGAAGCTCGTCTACAGTCCACCATTCATTGTGCATGGATGATGGTTGCCTTAGCAAATTGGTGACGATTCTACTAAGGATGGCATCGGCAAATAGATCCATAGGTGGAGTCGAGTACGGAGCGGGTGTAGTGACTGGAGTGGAAACATCATTAATCCTGAGGCGCAATCTATTACCCGGGTGAGAAACAGATGGATAGGATTCAAAGCATATATATGTCAGATTGTTTCTAGGGAACTTGGCCCATCGAAGCAAACCGATACACAAGATGCAATGATCGTCTCCGGTGGTTACCGAGTACTCTGCGGCGCACAACTGTAGGTACCGACGGAATAAGCAAACCTCGTACTTTTTGTTCGCGGTCATACCTTCGGATAATTCCGTGAGGTGCCCTATAAGTTCGCTAACGGTATAGGAATCCTGTGCCGTTGGCCCTTGACAGCAAAGAAGATAGGTAACTGCCTTACCGAGGAGAGGATTGACCATGGGATCTGGGTCGGGGTGCGGGGTAAACGGGTCAGAATGAGCCGGAGTGCCATCCGGGTTATTCCTAAGAATAATGGGCGGCCCCCTATCGTCTCGAGGAGGCGAAGGTGGCGGCTGTGAATCGGGGCTGGATGGTGAGTCTGGTTCTGGAAGGGCCCCGTCAGGGAGCTTGAAATGATATCTCTCTTATCCCGAGGGCGGGATTATGAAAGCGGGGGCGATAGCCGAAGACCGTAATCCCATAGATCGCATCAAACTCGAAAATTACCACAAGGTGTTTATACTCGGGTAGTCTGGCCCAAGTATACAAACCGGCGGCAAGAATAGCACCTTTGTCTGTAGGCGGGGTGAGACCGATTGTACCCAAGGCCTCTAAATAGTTGGTTAGACATTCAGAGGTTTTAACCTCGCTCGACCTGTAAAAACCGTGATCTGGTAGATGGACCCCTTTCTCTAATAGATCGTCAATCGACCACCATTGATCGTTAGGTGCCTGTGGCTGGTGTAGTAAACTGAGAATAATACCGCGAAGGACGCCTCCGGCCTCGGGAGAAGGGTTGAAGTCTGCAGAAAGAAGACTCCTGTCGGTGGATAGGTTGATCAGCCTCGGTAGCCTTCGAACTATAGCCCTTCCATTTGGCTGCACAACCGGTGGAGGGGGGGGCGTATCCCAGCGCAAGCTAAGGAAGTAATTATCGCCCGGGTGTTGGTCGATAAGTAGCGAAACAGGATCTTGTTTGGCAGGGATACCCAAGGTTGCGAAGTGGGGTTTATTAATAGCGAGATTGGCCCAAGCTATAAACCCATGACAAGTGGCGTGTTTGAGAGCATCCAAATCGTGAGAGGGGATGTAACCAACTTGAGCAATGGAGCGCAAATAGGTAACAAGGCCGTTGCATTCCTCTGGTTGAGTGTAATCTAGAAAGTGGTCGAGGAGTTTACTGACCGACCGCCATTTCTTTTGGCTCTTGAGTAGCGTGGGGACCCTTCGACTGAGGATATGGTTTGGATGGGTGCCGGGGAAAAGCCAGGAAGGGGTCGAGACACTACTCGGAGGTGGTTGGACGAAGTTGGAGGAGTTTTCTCCCCCCCGACTTTGTCCATTAACATCAGCTATAGGTCCCCGTGGGTCAGAGGAAGAGGAAGAAGCGGAGGAGAAATGAGGGGATGGACGAACCGAGGGGTTTGGGAAGTCCTTACGGCGCTTAGCGTTACTCCTTTCCTCCTGGGCCCGACCTGCCGGGGCAGAAGTGCCTTTAGCGGGACTCTTACCGGTTAGCTCGAGGCCCCATCTATCGCAGTGAAACTCCGAGTTGGCGTCGAGGCGAATGACTTGGAAAAGGTGTCGGTTTTCAACACTTTCCGCCCAACGAAGTAATCCTACGCTAGCCACATTAAATTGCTTATCCTCATCTACGTGGTAACTAACAGCGTCGATAGCGATGTCACACAAGAATCGCGTGTAAACAGCACGCGTGCTTATATGTTGCAAGTCCATGGATGCTGTCGTGCGCACCGTCCGGTTTAATAGACTCCGAAGTGGCCAAGCGTATCCGCTCCTGTCGGGACACTTGTCCTCGAGGAGCGTTTGGACATACTGGCTAAGCCTCGCGCCGGCGGTGTGTCGGACGTGTGGCGGGAACGGTTGGCGTATTAGTGTATCTCGCTCGTCGCGCATAAAACACTCCATGCAATTAGCAGTGCAGAGCATCAGGGTAGTATGTTTCCTGACCACTCTATGATGGAACTGGCCGTTATGGAGTGTACAAATATTCTCGCACTGGCCCGCGTGATTCGAATGGTGGCACCGAATCTGTAGGTCGGGAAGATTTCTACGGGGGTAATTCGGTGGTGGTGGTGGTGGTGGTCTACCCCTATGGTCATCGCCTCCCTCTCCGTGCCTGTAACCGTCATTCTGGCGATAAGGCCTAGAGGCTAGAAGGGGTGTGTGATGAACGTGAAGGAGTGGAATGATGTGCACCAGCTGAACGATGTCGATGGCTGGGCCCGGGGTCACCCCCGGCGCAGCTACGGGGTGTTTTCCAACGGTTAGCTTTACGCGCTTCCTTGCGTGGGCTTGTAGAGATGAACCGAAGGACGGAGTAAGCCAGGACGGAGTGAAGGGAACCAGATAGGGGTCGGTCGGGTTCATGCGGGGAGATGGTCGGTTCGGGGGTGACCGGGGGCAAGGTTGCTCCACGGACGTCACTCGTCTCGATTACCTGGGGCACGAAACCGGCACAGCTACGGGGGGTCTTGCGACGGTTAGCTCTACGCGTTTCCTTGCGAGAATATGGGTGGCATGCGCGGAGTTTGCGCCGGATACGATGGTGGCAGTAGCCACCGGTCATTATCGCCGCCCAAGATGGTGGAACGAAGGGAACAGCTAATACCGGGGGGGGTGATCCGGGGACCATAAAAGGCCCATCCTTGGTAGCGGTTAACCGTTTCTGCGTCTCAAGCAGATGGTTATGGTTAAGGGTGGCGGCCTTAACCTGCCGCTTGGCGGCCCGGTATAGGCGAATCGAATCAGGCGCCTGCGTGCGCTTACGAGCTGGTTTCTTAGCGGAGAGGCCTGGTTTGCCTAAATTAAGGGGCGGGGCACCGTTTGGCTAAGATGGTGTAAGAGTTTCTTCGAGCTAAACGGCGTGAGACGATCCTCTGAAAGTAAGAGCAAATGAGAGTTTAGCTTCTGCACGGCAGAGGTGCGTAAGACGGAAGGCGCCGTTTGGCTAACACGACGCGCTACAGAGACGTGGATGGCTAAGATCCGGGCGTCTTTGATGGCCTCTAATGTAGAAAGTTTCCCTGTAGCATAGGAGAGTGCGGCAAGGTTACGTTCCAGAAGGCGTCCGTGTCGAGAAGGAGTGGTTGTCGTGGTAATGGAAGTACGGGCTGCGAGATTTAACGCCATGGCCTCCAAAATCGGGAGTTCCGGGCTATCAAGGCTCTGTCGATAACGGGATAGGCGAGCGGTGTTAAGCAACCAGTTATGGGTGGTGTTCGCGGCTGTAATTTGGGCACCAGTGAGGACAACCGGCGCCGGGGGAATGGCCTTGAGTGGGGAGAGGGTTGGTTCGGGGGTGACCGGGGGCGTTGCTGCTCCACGGACGTCACCCGCCTCGACGACCTGGGGCAAGATCGTGGGCTCAAGGGGTTCAGGCACGGGTGGAATACCCGCGGTGGGTGCCTGGTCCGCCTCGACGATCTTGGGCAAAAGGGTGGGTGAAATAGAAACCGTCTTCGGGGTATTGCGCGCGTTCTTCGCGGCCTCCTTTTCTAACCGGCTCATAGGAGGGGTTTGTGGTTCAATCCGACGGGGAGCGGGGGTGAGTGGTTTGTGTGTGGAAGGCTCTGAAATAACCTGAGCGGGAGTGGACACGTCAATGGGGCTCTCGGGTAGAAGGGCGTACCAGTACCCGCCGCGCGCCATATACATTTCCTCGCGATACTTACGGATTTCGGCATCGGTATAGTCTGCCCAGGGAAGGAGAGGTCCAAGGAGAGTATTGGAAGAGTTGTCTTTAGCCTCGGGGGCCTGCTTCTTCGACTTCTTGACGGTGACGTTGGGCGACTCCTCGATGGTGACGTTGGGCGACTCCTCGGTGGTGACGCTGGACGACTCCTCGATGGTGACGTTGGGCGACTCCTCGGTGACGTCGGGCGACTCCTCGATGGTGACGCTGGACGACTCCTCGATGGTGAGTTGGGCGACTCCTCGGTGACGTCGGGCGACTTCTCGATGGCGACGTCGGGCGACTCCTCGATGGTGACGTTGGGCGAAAACTCAACTTGTTTGAGGTTAGAAGAGGTGTTGTTGGTAAATATGGTATTAATGGTTTGCGCAGGCGGGGCCTGGCGGTTAGCCCTTGCCCTTGGATTCATACCAGATGCGACGAGACGAGATCCGTGAGCGACGTAGAGCCGAGTCTTGGAGAGGGCCTGGCCTGCCTCTCGTGGAGACGCTGCCGAGCAGCTCCCGCTGGCTGCGAGATGGGAGAGTCGTTCGTAAAATGCTGCGGAGCAGCTCCCGTCGGCTGCGAGATGGGCGAGTCGTCCGTAGAAGCAACCGTCCGTCGGCGAAGGGCGGTTGGGGCAACAGAAGGGACGGAGGGAGCGACAGCGTCGAAAGGAGCAACGCCGGCCGGGGTAGGGACTGGAATGGAAATGGAGGGAGCGACAGCGTCGAAAGGAGCAATGCCGGCCGGGGTAGGGACTGGAATGGAAACGGAGGGAGGGGGAGGACCGCGCACGGCAGACCGCCTGGCCCGACCGTCCGCGGTCGACTTGACGAAGTAAGCGGTGATCTTGCCCTTGGTCGAGTCCTTGGAGATGGAGGCGGCGGGCGTGTCGATGCCCGTGCTCTTGATGGTAGGGTTGATGGTGGAGGCGGCGGACGTTTCGATGCCCGCGTTCTCGATGGTAGGGTTGATGGGGAGCTCGCTGGCCGCGGCGTCGGCGCCGATGTTCCGTGCTTGTGGAGCTACGACGTGTCGTGCTGGACGGGTTGTAGGAGAGATAAGTACTCTGGCATCGCGCGCATTGCACACGCTCGCGCCATCACACTTGCCGCGTGCGCTAACACACGCCGCGGCATCATGGCCAGCCGTCCCGCCCACGTCAGATGACGCGAGCGGGTTGATCGTCAACTGGGTATCCATGTCTCCTTGCTGGTTGCTGTTCGGGCCTAAGCCCGCTGGTTCAAATGGCTGGGGTGCCGCCGGCATGTTGGCCGGGGCACGCATCACAATGTCTGCTGGGTAACTGGTAGGGTTCTGGTTAGTGGTCCGTCAATGGTTGATTGGTCGGCACGCTGAGGCCGTCGCTCGGCTGAACTGTCGCCCATCCACAATGGTCATTCACGAGAATCTGGGTGTTTATCTACTATGAGGGGGTCGTTATCTTAGAGAGTAAGGAATAAGGTTTAACCTTAGTCGTTACTCTGGAAGATAGACAATAAATCTAGGGGGTATGGGTGCCTGTAAACCGTTACTGATTCCTGTGCTGATGATGACTGAGGCCGGTGCGTACTGGCCTCGTCGTCGGGTTTGACTACGTCTCGGCAATACACATAAGCTGAGTGGCCGCGGTCAGTGTTCGGGAGAACACCAGCTCGCGCGGTCATCAACTGCTATATAAGGGGGATATTACTGTGTCCTCAAGGCGCTCTGCGCCTTCCTGTTCCTGTACGTCGAGTTGGCCTTGTAGAGGTCGCCTCGTCGTGCCCGTACCTATAGTCGGCCTTAAAGTTGTAGCGTCGCCTCGGTGGCGGTACGTCTTGGTTTACTGTCTACTAGGTGCTAAATACTATGGTTATCTCGTCTTACCCCCAAGTATAGAGCTTAAGGTAATACCTTAGGGCTCTATATCTCTCGCGGATGCGACACCCCCCGACTAAGATCGAAACTCCGTTGAGCAAGCATACCTAAGTATGTATACTGAATCCGATACTAGACAAGTGGAGGCTAAATAGAATAATAAGATAAAATTAAGGTACTACCGAGTAGATCTCCAATTCTTTTATAGTTAAAGTATAGTGACGTACGTTACTGGGTGTCGCAACATGTATCCAGTAAGAACGGCCGTGCTATTACTATAAGTATCTATGCATGTATGCTATAGTTAAAGTATAGTGACGTACGTTACTGGGTGTCGCAACATGTATCCAGTAAGAAGGGCCGTGCTATTACTATAAGTATTTACGCATGTCCCGGTTCTATTTCAACGCGTACAGTAATCATAAAGTAAAGTATCTATATAGCGAGTTATCATCCGATCTTGGTTTGTATTATCTAACTAGCTGGGCTAGGTTTAGATAATATCCCTTGTCCTTTTGTGTTTCTTACCTACTGGTTTCGAAACGATAGGTTCAATTAAGTTCCGCCTTCCAGGCTTTGGAGTTTAATTTTGTTTCCTGCCTACTGGCTTCGAAACTGGTTTCTGGTTGAAAGCGAATAATCTTTGATAACACATGAGTTATCATCCGATCTTGGTTTGTATTATCTAACTAGCTGGGCTAGGTTTAGATAATATCACCTTGTTGTTTTGTGTTTCTTACCTACTGGTTTCGAAATGATCGGTTAATTAAACTCTGCCTTCCAGGCTGTGGAGTTTAATATTAAATGTGTTTCTTGCCTACTGGCTTTGAAACTGGTTCCGATTAAATATCAATCAATCAATCAATCAAATCCTCACAAAGCCGCACACGGGCACAAAGCCACACACGGGCCAGGAGAAGCCCATCCCAGCGCCACCTCAAGGGTAGCAAACCCCGCGTCGCGAAGCGACGCAGGCTTGGGGGGCTGAAAGCCCCAACTCTAACAGAAGCGAGAGTCGAGGCTAACGGTGAATACAGGGTAAAGCTAGCAGAGAGAAATTACAAAGCCCAGGTGGTCTCGCGGTCGCCGAAGTGAGGCCAGCGTTTGCAGAGGTAGCAGGCCGTACGGCCTCGGCGACCTCGAGCGCGTCAACAGCCGTCTGGAACAAGAAGAAGGTGCCAAGCTCCTCAGCAGCAGGCGCGTCGCAGTCGAGGTCCACCATCCCAAACAAGGCGAGAGTGCTGCACACAATGGCAAGTGTGCTAAACACGATGGCAAGTGCCTGCATTCCTGCGTTCAGCATTTCCTGCAGGTTCCCTAGTGTACGTGGTGTGTGCCTTGATGTAGCTGCCCGGCGGCTCGCCGTTTTGTTACTACCGCTCTGATGTTCACCCCTTGTCATTGTGTTCGA
>Ga0335398_10009646_pt1 | contig 11117 bp, 11 predicted proteins | sample BON03_FD_205742 | JGI IMG/M metagenome (GOLD analysis project Ga0335398, IMG submission 205742) | Freshwater microbial communities from Lake Bonney liftoff mats and glacier meltwater in Antarctica - BON-03 (spades assembly) (version 2) | ecosystem: Environmental > Aquatic > Freshwater > Ice >...
GTGTGTTTGTGTGTGTGTGTGTGCGTGTGTGTGTGTGTGTGTGTGTGTGTGTGTGTGTGTGTGTGTGTGTGTGTTTGTGTGTATGTGTGTGTGCGTGTGTGTGTGTGTGTGTGTGTGTGTATGCGTGCGTGTAGGTGTGTGTTTGTGTGCGTGTGTGTGTGTGTGTGCGCGCACCCGACGTTTGTGTATATACGTGTTGGCGTGTATATGTATACATGTATCTATTTACATATCAATGTATAAAATGCAAGCAGATGCGCGCATAAGTATACAGGTGACCTGCTCTGTGCAGAAAAACAATCAGCCCACACTTGCCTGTACGGCTACTTTGCGTTTGAAATGCTTGCCTGGAGATGGCGTCGAGTGCGGTTTCAATGTGGGCTTTGACATGGTGGCCAACGTAGCTGCACACACCGTGTAGAAAGCCAACGCTAATATAGATGGAAACCTGCTGTGGCTGTCGCTGAATACCCAAAAGACGCTGTGTGAACTTTGCTGAGAGAGAGAAAAGTTGTCATTATAAGACAAGCACCAATAGGGAAAAAAGATGATTATGATAGTGAAAACTCCTGGATCTCAGATGGGCTCCCCAGCAGCAGCAGAAGGAGGAGGAGAGGCAATGGGAGGGGGGAGGGGGGAGAGTGGAGAGAGAAGTGAAGCCAAGCGAGGTCGACGTTGACGTTGACGGCGCCAAAAGCGACATCAAGGTTGAGACAAGTTGCGACCCTGGATGAAGCGCCGAAGATTTCGCAGAGAGAGACATAAAAAATACAGTCGTTGGCATTGTCACCATTGACATGGGTCATCACAGCGCTCGCACAGACATTGGCATGCCCGTCTACAACGGCGGCATTCGCGCGTACATTGGCTTCCTCATTGACACTGTCAAAGCCAGAGGAGGGACGACGGGCCGAGGGACTCGATCAGGCGCTGTGATACAATGCTTGGCTTTGTGTAGGCACGTAGTTACCACGGCCTGACAACAGAGAGGCAGAAGCAGGGTCAACAGAACCGGGAACAACGCATGGAGTCATGCTAGAAACCAGCGAAGTATTGCCACCCCCCCCAACCGCACCTGCACGAAGGCCATTGATAATGTCGCTGCGGACAGGGCCATTGGCAGCAGATTGCAGGAGGGCTTCCCTGCTGACGAGGATTAGAGATGTCAACAGCGCTGCGGATGAGACAATCAGCCGCTGATCGAGGGCGAACAGAATCAGCACTCATGGGGTGAGAGGTGCCATGTACCCACAAATGAGTGCGCATGGCTAAAGCGTATGCAATGGCAAGGCCAATCACATTCCTATTATAGCTGAATGTGCTAGCCCGACTCCACTTGAAACTTTCATTCCTGACATCCTCTCAGTCCCCAACGAGATTGAAGTACTTGACCGTCTGCATGTCAGCCAATACCCACAGGAGACGTAAAAATTCAGGATGAATCTTGCCAGCGACAGATAGGATTGCAGGTGCGAAAGCGTTGTTCTTGGCAGCATACTCACGTTTGTATCTGTAGTTCTTGATGCGAGCCCGAGCGTTAAGGTAGTCACTGAGTTGCAGCTTACCATTGAGGCCGTGCTGCGTGCTGCTGCCGATCCTATCAATGACGAGAGACACATCCCATACTAGATCGTCGTATCCTGGAATGCCAAACTCCATGGCCTGTACATCACCTTGTTTGTTGCTGTCAGCTGCAGTGGTGGCGACCTTACAATTGATGCGAACTCTCATCCGCCGTTGCGAGCCAGTTGCGCCGACACATTCATGACGTGATCATGACCAGTGATGGCCCCAGTGTGCTTTTTACAAGTGAGCACGTGATCCCCGTACTGATCGAGCACAAATTTCTGGCAAGCACATTGCGTGCGTGCGACAGCGTGAGCACGCAGAGGTGGAATGGGCGCTCCGAGCGCCTGACAGAAAAAATTTACCCAAATCTCACCAGTAAAGCATGTTGGCTGTCTCTGTGGCCGCAAGCTAGCAAGGAAAGCGAGCGGCATCCAGGTCAGATGCCACGCCTTCTCCTTGAGAGAGGGGTACGCCTGAACCTGAGAGTCAGGGGCAGGTGTGGGAAAGTGAAGGCCAAAAATGGTGTCATTGGGATCTGTAGGGCAGGCCTTGAAACGTTGAGAGCTCTGTAGACTGAGAGTTTGCTCGCTGCGAGTTAAAGAGATGTCACCAAGCACGTATTGATGAGAGGGCCAACAACGCATGTGAGACCAGCTGTTGAACCAGGCTACGGGTTGTTTGTTAAGCGGTCTGCTGATCCAATCGACCACCCCGCATGACTGACACAGGTCGCTCCCTACCGTGCACACCACACAAGCTCAGAATCAACCTAGAGAACGCGCTCGTGCGTTCTCTCTGTTATTCACAGAACAAACCATACGCAAAGCGTTCCCCAACCTAAACTACTTCTCTAGGCGTGTTCCCCGCCTTTGCATGGTCACATTTGCTCACACTTACAGTTCCCGACTATTTAAACCAAGTGTTGTGGACACCTTGTTTGTGCCCACCCGACTATTCCCCTCTATCACCCCTTTTGACTACGCAACCCTGTGCGCGGATTTCCTACACTACTATGCCCAAGTGAAACTACCACTGACTTTGTTGTCTGTGACTGCACCTTGTTCTTGGGTGTGACCATCACTATGGGCCCGCTGACGGCCGCCACCAACGCTGGGGACGTAACTATACGCCCCGAGGTGTGCACCACAGACACAGACCTGGGAACCACAGATGCCCGTTTAGGCGCTGACGCTCTAGGTGTGAAGTTGGATGGGTTCCGCTCAAATGCCCACACCAAGGCTGGCACATCCTGCATGAGTGATTCCCGAGACACCCAACCGTTTTGCGACTGGTCGTACCCCTGCCATTCCACCCAGAGTTCGCGCACCTTCTTGTGGGTACGAGCATTACAAATACGTTTAATTTCATAGTGCATCACGCCATCATGTCCCAGAAGGGGTTCTGGTGCCGCATCAGCCTCACCCAGTTCGGCATCCCTTGCTTCGAAGAATTTCAACCATGACATATTAATTCGGTTGTGAGTTTTTCCAAACAATGGGGGCAAATCCAAAATAGCCTGAGCGCCCCGCACCTTCAACACTTTGAAAGGACTGAACCACCGTGCAGTCAATTTGTAGGGGACATCATTGGGCGTGTGTTTGGAATCCATCCACAACAAGTCACCCACCTTAATACATGCTGGAGTCACTCGTTTGGCCAACATCTGTCCCAAGCGAACTTGAGCACCTGCCATGTGATCTGCGGCCGCCTGATGTCTGTGTAGTACCTTCCGGGCCATGTCCTTAGCATGGTCATAGTCCTGACGGCATTTGGACGTCTTCATATCCACTGGCAGAGGTCTATCATCTGTGATCCCTAATGTCAATTGTGTGCGTGCCGTGAAACCGTGCGCGAATTCAAATGGGCTCGTGCGTGTTGCCGTACTAATGTGGTTGTTGAGGCTGAATGTAATATGAGTAAGGGCTCGATTCCATTCGTCATATTGAACCACTGTCACAACTGCTCTCAGCGCTTCCAAAACCTGGTGATTGGCTCGTTCGGCGGGATCTGCCTGGGGATAATAGCTAGATGTAAAGCGTAATTTGGTACCGCAAATATGCCACAAGGATTTCCACAACGAACTCACAAAACGCACGGCATTGTCCATTGTCAAATGTTGTGGTAATCCAAATTGACAACAAATCTCCTTAAAAGTCAATTTAGCCAGGTCCTCAGCAAATGTATGTTTGTGTGCTGTTTTGGATGTACGGTCCACCAATGTCACAATCCACTCGTTGCCATCTTTGGATCGTGGCATTGGTCCAATCAAGTCCATGTCCCAGCTTGTGAGTGGTTGTATAGGGATTGCGGAATAAGTTTCCATCCCCAGACGTTGATGATTAGAGCTTTTTGATGCAGCACACGTTTTACATGTGCGCACAAAATTAATAACATCTGCGTGCAAACCTGGCCAGTAAAACGCGTGTGAAACAGCGGCTGTTGTTCGGATGATTCCAGGATGGCCTGCTAGTGTGCTGTCCCCATGAGCTGCACGGAGGACTGCCTCTTGGAACACTGCGGGTACGCATACCCTAGGACAAGCGTCCTCCACCTGTTGGTAACACAGTGTCTCACGCACATCTAGGAAGAAGTCCCGAAACAGATTGTAATTGGAATCCAGCACCAACTGCAACACCCCTGACAAATATGAATCCGTGGTCACGGCCTTTTGAATTTCTGTAATCAGATGTGATGCACCAGTCGACTGTTGGATGACCCCTAAATGATGTGGACCTTGCAGGACGGGGCCGCTGTCTGCCAGAATTACTGTACCTCCACTGACCCCTTGCCACACCCCAAAATTACCCAAGGATTCAAAGTGTGGTACATGCCACCTGTCGCGTGCTGGTAGCAAAGACAGCCAGATCCATGAGTAAGGCCATCCGTTCACCTGTTCCCACTGATGTGCTGAATCTTCGTAATCTGCTCTCCAATAGTCCACTCTCCTGGAAGAAGCCATGAGTGGCTGATGACTCGAGACGCAACTCACTGCTCGAATGGCCTGACGTGCTGTCTCAGCGGATGTTTTGGTAGAGGTGCGTGCCAATGACCTCAAACCTGACGCCCTGTCCTTGTCCCGCACGGCCAGTTGGTTCTGCCATGTGGGCATCACAATCACACTGGGTTGAACAGGTCGAGTTTTAGTTGGCCAACATGACTTTGGTTTGGGCCAGCGTTTCACCAACATGTGGAAAGATGCGGGCTCATCTTCTGTGGCCTCCCAAGGACGAGACAAAAAATACACATTCTGCGGACCTGGGACGTATTTAACTTCCTCAAAGTTGCCATCAGCGAGGAACTCGCACAGGCGGAAAATCCGTTGTGAGGGAAATTTTTGCGTAAACAAATACTGCAGACTGTCATGGTCGGAGAAAATTTCAAAAAATTCGCCCAAAAGCAATGTACACCATGTGGTCAGTGCCATTTGTGCAGCGAGTGCCTCCACATTGCGAGCATCATATCTGTACTGTACTCCAGACAGTTTTCGAGACATGAAGGCCACAGGACGGGGATTGTCTTCATTTTCCTGCCACTGTAACAGGACCTCCCCCACCGCGTTCTGACTACCATCAACGTGAACTGCAGTATGCAAGGAGGGATCGAAGTGACGCAAAACTGGCGCTGACATCAAGTCCTCCTTGACATTCCAATGTCCAATTTAGTCTGTGATGCCCGTGTTTTGTATTCTTCAACAGGTCAGTAAGAGGCGAGGACGTCTCTGAGTAACGGGGCAAAAATGTCCTAAGAAAATTTGCCATTCCCAAAAAAGAACGCAAGTGTTTGACTGTCTCTGGTGCTGGACATTCCACAATAGCTTCGACCTTCGATTCAGTTGGAGCCTATCCTGCATCGGACAGTTGGAATCCGAGGAATTCCACTTCGGACTGAAACAACTCGGTTTTCGACCCTTTGGTAAGGAGCTCGTGTTCCCGTAACGTATCTAGGACCGCAATTAGTTTTGCCATGTGCTCGGCCGAATCATCTGTTTCTGTGTATAGTAGCACATTGTCACAATACACCACGCAGTAATTAGCTGCAATGTGATCAAACAACACGTGATTCATGAGACGCTGAAAACAACTTGGCGTGTTGGTCAGGCTGAACAGGCACGTCACCCATTCGTACTGCGCCCTAGCTGCACCTGGAGTAGTGAAAGCTGTCTTGTGGTGGTCACCTTCACAAATCCGCACCTGATGAAATCCTGACTGAAGGTCTAATTTGGAAAACATACGAGCACCCCGCGTCCGTGCTATCAAATCCGAGGCCACAGGCGTTGGGAAGTAGTCCCGTAAAGTCTGTCTATTGAGGCAGTGTTAGTCTATACACAAACCGAATTTGCCATCCTTCTTCAGAGCAAACAAGACTGGAGATGCATACAAACTCACGCTTCGCCAAATGATACCAACCTTCAGAAGCGCCACCATCTGTCTTTCCAACTCAGGCAGATGTTGCAGTGAGACTGGGTAAGGACGTCCTGAGACAGGACGCGCCCCAGGAGTCTCCATGATATGCATATTCAATTCGCGCCTTGGGGGCATCCGTGGCATCGTATGCGTCTCGAATACTGTGTCTTCATAACCCCGTAACAAGGTCAAGATATCCTCCTGTTTTTGCAAGGAAAGGTGACCCAATTGCGCACGCAGTTCAGACGTCACAAAATCAAAAGATGATCAACTGGGCGGTGCTGAGAGACCTGGGATCTCAGGATCAAGCAAGTCAACCAGGTGGGTGTCCTCAGGTAACTCCTTACCAAAATCCCCCAACATGAAAGGACCTGGTGTCCCTGATACAGTGGGCTGGAAGTGACGTGCCTCCAGTCTTCACCATTGTGACCCCACAGGTCTGTTAGCTGTACTGTCAATTGCGGAAACGGTTGTACTTGTGAGCACAGCTGGTGTGATTACGGGTTGTAGTCTGTGAAAATGGTCGGTAGGTAATAGAAACCACATGGACGGCGAGGCTTGTTTCACACCCTCGCGCATGGCCCCACACATTGACACTATTGTGTGTAGCGGATCCAAGGTATCAGGATCCTGTGTCTGTATATCCAATGTCTCCCTTCTTTGGTCAGGTTGTGTATGAGGCAGGGCGTCAAAGGACATTCTCTGAATCCCCGTAGTAGTCCACTGCCACAACTGACCATGTGCGTAATCCATAATCCCCGAATTGGCCTTGAGCCACGACTCACCCAGTATGATATCATAATGAGATAATGGAGCCGACAGAAAATTCTCTGTGACAGCCTTACCATTCAACCCCAGGTGAAGTTGTCCCACGTCGTATAAAGGAAGATAGTCACTGTTGGCCTGAGTGGCTCCTCCTGCTAGTGGCCCGTGCAGTCCCATCAGATCAGCCCAGGGACTGACTGATAAGGGGTGGATGCTCACTCCCGGAATCTACTAGTAAGCGAGCACGTTCTCATGCTGGCCCAACGGACATGGAGGCAGCAAGAAGTATGGACAGTATCATGGTATCTGTTCCCCTGGTGTCAAGACCAGTCAATCGAATACGCTTGACATAACCCATGTGTTGTGATATCAACCCTGTCTTGCGCTGATGAATAGAGTGTAATTTGTTGGCAGTCACCTTTTCAGAATGTATGTGTAAGTGCCAACAGTCCTCACTTGCTAGGAAGGCCTTCCTGTTGTCCCTTAATCTCAAATGAGTGTCTTTTTTTATGTCACGCCACTTCTGTGGAGTCCAAGTGCGCACCATGGGTGCTACGTAACAACGTGGGGGTTCCAGTGACAATTATTTGCGTAGTGGTGTCCGTTGCAATGTCTGTCACACCCCTTTCAAGATTGTCCGTGAAGAAGTCTTTTCACCGCTCAAGTCCCGTATGGCACATAGACGATCCATTTTGGCAGGATCCCAGTGACCCTGCGAATTGAATGCCAATCTACAATGAGGACATTTACATTCTGGTTGTTTTAGACAGGGTGCTGTCTTTCAGGATGTGGGCCCCGACCTAAATTGATCACAAACGGAGCAGGGACAGTGGATGAATTCACAGGTGGGTTTATCCAAAGGAGGACTCAACTGACCAACTGACCCAGCTCGCACCCCCTTTCGTCTGTAATTGACAAGAGATAATCCTCCAGATGTCAAGGAACAGACAATAGGACTGGTCTCAGTACCAAGAGCGACCGTAACGGATGGTACAATACTATCTATACGGGAGGACTGAGGGCAAGTGGACAGAAGCAAATAAACACGAGATGCCACACACACAGACACAGGTAGCCAAAAACAAGGAAATGACTTTTTAATCCCCTCGGATTGTGCACTCAGACCCCCAGCCCACGGCGTCGTGACCCCTTGATTGGCTGGCCCAGTAATAGATGATGTGGCACATACTTCCCGGGCGTCACGTTCGTCACACTCAGTCACAAAGGCAGCCATTTCAGGATCTATGGCCTGCAACTCTGTGACAGATCGCGAGACCCAGTCAACCTGTGTGACAGAGCGTCCAGGCGTGGGGGGAGAATCATCCTCATGCGCAGGTGAGAGTGGAGGAGACAAAAATGGACTTTGATGATAGTCTCCCCCCTGCCCACACTCTGGCGTTGATGGTAAAGATTGTCCATCTGGCGACCCCGAAGATCCGTCTACAGGATCCTCTACCGCTGGTGTTCCTGGCGTGGAAGGCGTGGCAGGGCGCGCCTGAGGACTTGTGTCTCCAGGAGTGGGAGGCGTGTCAAGTCTTACTACGGATGTTCCAAGCGTGACAGGCGTGGTAGGGCGCCCATCCGACCCTGAGGCTCCGGGCGTTGGGGGCGTGTCAGGTCTTACCACCGAGATTTTATTGTGGTGTCCCTGTGCACGGTCCAGAAATTCACACATATACCTACCATGTGCAGACGCCTCGTTTCGTTCATAAAGTGTTTCGACATCCGTACAAAAATAATTGCGCCCACTTTTTCCCACTGAGTGAGAACCTCCACTTCCAGCTGTCGTACCCCGTGGAATGGCCCTTTCCCTCACAGGTGAATGGGCTTTCCTGGGAGGAGAGCACACCAGCCTAGGATTAATACATCGGGACGCTGGCGGTTTTGGCGACTGCGGCCGCTTACAGACATCTGTCACAGGAGCCGGATGAGTCGCCGCGCCCACCCATTGGTCCTCACGAGCTACAACCCGACCTGAATGTGTGCCTACGAAATGGATTTTAGTAATACATGACTGAAGGGGAAGTACACTCGCATTGAATCGAACCGGAATGGAAGTACCATGTGCAAGTGTTTTTTTTTAAGACCATTGGCCATCCACACCCCGAATGACAGGACCCGCGTCAGAGCCCCAGTCTTGAAAAATGGACTGACGCTCCTCAGCCGTAAGAACTCGAGTACAGGTGAAGAACAAGGCGGGAGACGTAGGATTAAAAAAAGTGGGAAATGAGGAAGAAGCTCGCGCGCGCGAAGAGGAAGTATGCGCACGCAAAGTCGATTGGGAACAATCTTTATTTATGACAAGAACAGATTTTCCCAATGGAGAAGGTTTGAATAGTACCTCCCCCCTACCCTGTTTCCCAACCCCTGCACTTGAGAGGCAGCTGCCGGGTGAAACCACAACGGCGTGCGTCCATCCACATATGTGCCCCCATGAATATAGTCACTGGGTGCGCACACCAACAAAACCATGCGGCGCGTGTCCACCCCGCTCGCTGCGCCAGTACCCCCAGAAGCCTGCCCCAGATTCTCAATAGGTGTTGTCAGACGCTCCCAATCCGAAGGCAAGAAGAAAAGCTTGGTCTCATTGTCCGAAGGCAAGAAGAAAAGCTTGGTCTCATTGAGCGCTACCCCCCCCCTCACATATCCCACCAGCGCCTCGTTGAAAATCTGCACCGCCTTAGCAGCACTGACTGGGGGCTTAGGCACTGAAATGGTGAGGAGCTGCTGAGGGCGGAAAGTCCGCGACATGATGTCCATCTGAAGTTGCATTGCTACCATGGCTTCAGTCTGAGTGCGCATCAAGGAAGCGAGATCTGAAATTGTTGTCAGCGACACCCGCGACGTGTCTGACACTGAAATGGCGTGCAACCCAGGCCCGAAACCAGAGAGTACATGAACTGGGTGAGGAACACCTGGCAAGTGTAGGGCTGAGAGGAAGCACTTGTGACGTAGGTGGCCCCCGGCGCTGTTCCGTGCTGGCGAGCAAGTTGCTTGACAAGGAAAGCGTTTGTCCCAGAGGGGCCTGCACTGCCCCAACGCGTACCCCAGGTACTGTGATCCATACCCACCTGCTCTTTGACGGAGGGAGCATGATTAAAATCCTTGATACTGTGACTGTCTTCGCCGTGCATGGGGTGGTCGCAACGGAAACAGCAGCGCATGACCAACGCGTTCAGAGTGTTCATGGGCACCAGATTGCCAAGCCTCTGCCTATGGACTGCCCACTCGTGGTTGGCCGAGGTCATGCCCTCTGGCTGATTCTGCTGCAAGGTCAGCGACCGACTGAGGAGCAGGTGGAGGCCATCAATGTCCTGACGCTCCAAAAACGCCCGCACCACCTCCTTGTCAACCATACCATAAATGTTGTGCTCGCCCGCCCACCTGTTGAATCCTGTACGCAGATCTGGCAGCGCGTGGACGTGGCCCTGGAGGCCAGTCTTCATGCCAATATGGCGCTTGTTGTTCTCTGGCTTCTGACGGTCGTACACCTCCCAATTGGTCTCGAAGTTGTTGAGGGACCCCAGTGGCGCCTTGCTGTGGATGTCCAACAACCATGTAGGCGCTGAAACGCGGACTACCTTGGAGTAATCATTGGCACGAGTGGCCCTATACCAGCTTGCCGAGTCCAGCTCGTGACGTGTTTCTTGCTCGGTGAGTCGTTCGCGCGCGAAGAGGTCCTGGAAGAATTTCCGAGCTAGCGACACGCTTGAACCGCTGTGAGGCCACGACTTGATATTGTCCATCTCCCACTGTATGGTAAGCGCAGATCTCGAGTCGCAGTAGGCGTCAACCAAATCCTGAAGCGCCTGAAGGACCGGAAAGCCATCCAACAGCCCTCGAGCCCGACAAGCTTCAAACAATGTAGAGAAGAGAGAGGCCACCTCGGCACACAGAGTGGATTCAATGAAGACCTGCCGCGAGCTGTTGGTAGGGCACCAACCCAAACATCTGATTGGCAATAAGCTGACGCAAGACAGGCTTGAGATGCTTGGTGAGTAGCGCTTGCTAGCCAGAGCCATCTGTGATCAAGCCTGTGAAGCGCTCTTTGACTTCATAATGAGGGACCAGTGTGGGACGTGGGTCTGGACCGCGGGCCACCATGTTGCAGATCACATCTTGAAACTCGAGCAGAAATTCCGCCGGCACGAAGTGTTGGTCGACCAAGTGTACTTGCCTGGCATTCAGTCCCCGTCCAGCAGGCCATCCTGGCTCCACATATCCTGGATAAGCCTGATCTTGCGCAGGAGCCTGAGGAAGTGCATGCTCGTGCGGACGAAGTGCATGCTCGTGCGAACGTTCGTCTCTGTTGGGCATGATGTCAGTGATGTCGTGGCGGGCGTTGGCAACACGGATGTCAGGATTGTCAGCCCAGGCACG
>Ga0335398_10009647_pt1 | contig 11116 bp, 10 predicted proteins | sample BON03_FD_205742 | JGI IMG/M metagenome (GOLD analysis project Ga0335398, IMG submission 205742) | Freshwater microbial communities from Lake Bonney liftoff mats and glacier meltwater in Antarctica - BON-03 (spades assembly) (version 2) | ecosystem: Environmental > Aquatic > Freshwater > Ice >...
AATGGCAAGGGCAGTCGCCCGTGGTCCCTGTCCCTCCGCCACCTACGGCGAACGTGCTCAGCCTCATGCTGTCCTATTGATGAGGAGGAGGCGAACAAGAAGACGGCGGTGAGACGAAGGAAACGAGAAATTTGTGGCCTACACTTGAAAAGCAAAAAGAGAGAACAAAAGAGAATAGCAGAAAAAGACTATTAGTGGTAAGTGAGGTGATTTTGTCGTAATTGGCCAAGCAAGAGCTGTAACAGCTTCAGCAAGCAGAAGCAAGAAAGCAGTGAGAAAATATGATAGTGTGTTTATATGTAGTGGTAAAAAACCTTGCCCCATTCCCCCAAAACAAAGACGGTTCCTGAGGTAACAAGAACATCAACAAAGAAGAAAGTCATTGCGTGTTCGGTAATTTCCTCGTCGCCCTATTTTGGGCCTGTGTCATCGTGTCCTTGCGTATTGCTTCTTTTTGCTTTCCCTCTTCATCGCTTCCACACGCCATTCCTCTTATTTTTCAATCCCACAGACCTCCAAGAACGACCCACAGTCATCGCTTTCTTCTTTCTGTTTCGTTTTCGTTTTCTCAGGCGTTTCTTATCTTTTGTTGTTCCAGTTGTAGCAGCCTCAATCCACGGTTAGCAGCTCCCAGTTTCTTTCCTTGCTCGTATTTTCACACACACGCACACTCACACAAACTTTTTCTCATCAACACATCGAAGTTTCTATCCACATTCTTAATCCTCCTCTCCCACCTTTTCGTCCCCTTACTTCCTAATCTTCCACGCCCTCCCCTGCCCTCTCACTCCGACTTGTCCAATTCTACAATCCGCTCGTGCAGGGCATCCACCAAGGCCGTCAGCGAGTCCAAGCCCAGGCCGTTCAAGCTGCGGCTCGTGACAGCCAGCTCCCCGTCCTTCCAGCCGCCCACGCCCACCAGGCCCGCGATGCGCACGCTGCCCGGCATCTGGGGGTAGCCGGCCAGGAGGGAGAAGGAGGCGACGACGCCCTCGGCAAAGGTGACGGTCAGCTCGTCCATGGCCTCGTTATGCTTAACGATGTACCGCTTCATCAGCTCGCGGATCTCCTGCTTGGCCACGCCCCGCGACGCCACCATCCAGCCCACCTCGCGCGCCAGGAAGAGCAGGTCCTGCGGAGCAGGCAGGCCTTGCGCCACCGTGATCAGGTTTTCCACCTGGTTCCTCATCAGGCGCTGCGCCTCGGCCGTGGCCACCGACTTGCGCCGCTGCTGCGTCGGGGGCACCTCCAGGCGGGCGTGCAGCAGCTGGACCGCTTGGGCGGCCGTGGACAGCGTCATCTCCAGGGCGTGCTTGGACGGGTAGGCCAGCCGGAGGACCATCTCGCCCGGCCCCGCCTCGGCCTCGTCCAGCACCGTCACCGTCACGCTGCACAGGCCTTGCAGCATCGCCAGCACCGCGCCCAGAGTCTCCGCCTGCTCCCGGAGCCGCGCCGCCTCGCCCAGCGTCTCGGTCTTGTCCTGCGCCGTGGCGGCGTGCAGGTCGTCCGCCTCCATCGCCTCTTGCTCGGCCGCCCCCAAGGCCTCAAATTGCTTCAGCTTGACCTGCCACTCCTGGGCACGCGTCTCCACCACGCCGTTCTGGGCCTCGGCCGCTTGCACCGCCGCCTCGAGTTGCCGCACCTGCTCCTGGCCTTCCTGCTCCGCCGCCTCTTCCTCTTCCTCGTCCTGCTCGCCCTGCTGCCCCGCCACGGCCTCCTCCTCCTTGGCCAGGCGGACTTGCGCTTCTTCCAGGGTGCCCAGCAACGCTTCCACCTCGGCCTTCTTGCGCAGGAGCGCCTCTTGAGCCTGTCCTTGCTGCGCGTGCTCCAACAGAAAGGCTTGCACCATGCCCTGGATGTCGCCCTCGGCTGCCTGAAATTTCCCTTGCAGGTGGCCGTCCTGCTGCCGCGGCTTCTTTTGCAGCTGTTGGGCACGGCCCTCCTGTTCCCTTGCCAACACGTGCAAGGACTTGCCCGCCTTGTGTCGCCCGAGCAGCTCCCCCCACTCCTGGCACATGAAGGCTTCACGGGCCCGCAGCAGCTCGTCCATCACTTGCGCCTCGCCCACGATGCCACGCTCCGGCTCCTCCGCGCTCCGGCTCCATCCCTCCGCCGCCGACTGTGCTGCTACCTGCTGCTTCTGCTGCGATGCGACGGAAGCGCCGGCCGGGGAGGGCATGGACATGCACATCGGGGGCTGGTGCTGGTCCTCTTGCAACGACGCGGCGGACGATGGAGACGGAGGGGCCGTGGGAGAAGACCGGCGGTGGTCGATGCTTCCCAATCTCTCCTTGAATCCCAGCAGGCTTGAAGGCCCGCCTGGCGAGGCCGTCTGCACTTGCATGACTTTGTGCTCTGTAAGTAAGGCAGGGGTGGGGTGGGTGGGGTTGTGGGGTGGGCATTGGGTCGCTCAGAGGTGCAGAAGCTAAGGAATTGGCGATGAGATGATGCCATTGGATGATGCAGCGATAGAGGTCTGCTCTTGGCAACGATCGCGGTCAGTCAGCCTAAGCCAATACCCACACTTCCAACACAGGGACAAGGCCAGCGGCAGCAGGAATCAGAATAGTCAGGCGAACGCGCAAGGTGAGTGAGAAAATGAGTGGCTGCTTGTGAATGAAAAAGCTGGAGAGCTCCTTTTGCTCGTCGTCATCATCGTCATCAAGGTCAGAGAGAGGTGGGCTGGAGCATGAATGATGGTATGGTTATGCGTGTGCAGCGTGCTTCACGACTCACAAACCCTGGGAGTAGCCATACTCCTCGCTGAGATCACCACTTGCTAATGTGTCTGGCTTGGGGGAAAGGGTAGTGTGTGAGAAGCAGCGACAGCAGTGCTAGGCCCCCAGCGCTGGCGTGTTGTTGGATGGGAAAGGAATAATCTACTCTGGCCGAAACCAATCACGATACACCATACACTACCCATTTCGCAGGGCTGAAAGATGAAGGGCTGGGACATGATGCACCGCGGCGTTTTGCTCGGGATGGGCTCTTTGACGGTCATCGCCACGTACCGCAGCTGGCACGAATATCAGAAACGAATCGTCATCAACGAGCAAAAGGAGGCGGCCAGGAACAAAGCGCGGGCTGCCCGGCGCGCCGCCGCGCAGGCCGTGGCCGAGGCACAGGAGGAAGCCAGAAATATCAGAAGAAAACAGATGGCAGCCGAGGAGGGAGGGGCCGCATCGTCGCCCTCTTGAGACCTGAACAAGGGTTGGAAATCGAGTGTACAGCCACACAACAATTTTGCATATGGACGATTACTTATACCCCCCTTGATCAAAAAGGGTGAAACGAAGTGTGTTCGAAATGTTGCCTGAAGAAGAAAGCAAAGTATATACACAAATCGGGAGAAGTCAAGAGGGCAGCACCACAAAACTTGTAGCTAGCTAGCTTGCATGTGTTGAGTGCCACAATATCCATTTCTTCAAGTTCTTGCCATTGTTTGATCGTTTTGCTTTGACTGGGAGTCTTGCTTGTCATTGTCGTTGTGTCCTCTCACTCCTTTCTTCCACCACTTCCACTACTTCTCCTCGATGCCCTCCCCACCGCCTGACCCTCACTCCTTCGGCCCTGGCCCTCACTCCTTCGGCCCTGGCCCCCTCCATCCCGTTGCCTATGGTATGCTACCCTTGCTTCGCCTGTCCCCCTTATATCCTTCTGCCCCTGCTGTCCTCTCTTCTTCATTTCCGCCCGTGTGGTCGGCGGCGGCGTGCCAGGTGTGGCCTAGCCTAGATGCCGCCGAGCAAGATGTTGTTGATAGGGATGTGGATGAGCTTGACGAAGAAGCCAATAAAGCCCATTATCAGGAACCCCACGCTCGTGGCATAGGCTATCCGGGCGAACTCTGTACAAAGGTTTCGGTGGGACAAGGGATGCGTGGAGAAGAAGTGAGGGGAAAGGCGTGGCGAGAGAGGAGTGAGGGAAGACGACGACGGGAAGGCAAGTGGTGGGCTTACCTTTTCGGTCCGGCTTGGTGCACTTCTTGACCAGGTGCGTGGAGTCCTTGGCAAATTTCTTCAGGGGCTGGATGATGTGAGCGTTCACGTCGGACATGGTGGCAAAGGTTGCTGAGGTGTCTGTGCGTCGAGATAAAGGGCGTGGGGGGTGTTGGTGGGGGGGAATGAGCGGGGGGTCTGATCGTGTGGAAAGGGGAGAGTGGCAGAGGCCAGCCGCCTGGAGACAGCCGGAGCACCACCGCCACCGTTTGTACACCGTGATGGCGTGGACATCGCACGGCCTTCTGTCTACACGTGAGTCGGGAATGGTCAAGGTGGTCGTCGGGGTGTAGAGCGCTCCCGCGCGCGTCTTGATGAGGAGGAGGAGGGTGACGGGTGAACAGACCACGCCAGCTCCACGCAGAGCCACCCGCCAAGCACCGCCACAGGACCAGCCCCGCCAGCAGAAGAAGGAGTTCATGTCCTGCATGTGCTGTCCATGCTGTTGTTGGTAGTGGTCGAGGGCCGCCGGTGCAACCAGATTGGTTTAAATCCTGCCTGGTGCTGCTGATGATGATGATGCATCGGCTTGTGTTGTCCCGGAGAGGATGGACGGTCGAGATGCTTTTCGCAAGGCGAAAGGCCACACAACCCCGGTCACACCGTGGTGGAGAGCATCAATACGTGCAGGCCAAGCGGGACCTGAGCATTGGGGGTGTTGTATGTGTCCACGGGGTGCCACAAAAAAAGCCAAGAAGCCGTTCACTACTCGCAACCGCAGAATTCGGCACGACGACATGTTTGCTGTTGCTCCCCACTTGGTCCTTTGCTCCTGCATTTCCTACCACACTTCTCACGCACTGCACGCCCCGCCCCCCACACAAGCACCAAGCACACCTTCTTCATCGAAACCATGAGCTCCGAACGTACTTGTGAGTAGTCAAAGGGAAGGGGAGAGGAGCGGGGAACATTCTTCGTTCTTTCATTCTGGTGGGTGGTGTGGGTGCGCCTTTGTGTAGTTTTTTTTAAAGTCCCTTGCACGCAACAGTAGCAATGCAAACGTGCTGGGCTCTTGAGCCAAGCGGGATTGTCTGTGGTGGGATGCGTTGAATTTGTCACTGCCCATTTTCCTACCCATCCCCCCTCTTGTCCCCTCCCCCGGCATTCAGCCACCCTTCTTCCTCCCTGTCTCACCACCTCTCCTCCTCCTCCTCCTCCCAAAATCAAAAGACATAATGATCAAACCCGACGGCGTCCAGCGTGGCCTCGTGGGGGAGATCATCGCGCGCTTTGAGCGCAAGGGCTTCAAGCTTGTGGCTCTTAAATCTTTGAATGCGTCCAAGGACCTGCTGAACGAGCACTACCAAGATTTGGCCGACAAGCCTTTCTTCGCCGGTCTCGTCACCTACATGAGCAGCGGGCCCGTCATCGCCATGGTCTGGGAGGGCCTCAATGCCGTCAAGGAGGGCCGCAAGGTATGGAAAGTGATGCTCGCTATATTCGGTTTTCTCTCCTTTCGCTCTTACCACTCTTTGTGCCCGCATCCGCTCATTCCCTCTTCCATCCTATCCTTTCATGCAGATGCTGGGTGCCACGAAGCCCTCCGATAGCGCGCCGGGCACGATTCGTGGTGACTACGCCCTTGACGTAAGTATGCCATGATGATCTTTGTTAGTGTGTCTTGTTTGTCGCCCCACCTTTCCTGGCACATCCTGTAACCTCAAATCCACTCACACACAAACGCAATCTCTACGTGTTCGTAGGTGGGCCGTAATATCTGTCATGGAAGCGATTCGGTCGAGTCTGCCCAACGAGAGATTGGCCTCTGGTTTGGCGAGGGCTTGACAGAGTGGAACGCTAACAACTACTCTTGGGTGTACGAGAAGTAGAGTGGTCGTCGTCATCGTCGTCGTCACGTAGTCTGCAGCCTATTTGGAGCAAAGAAAGTGGTAGTGTGAAAGGAGTGTGTCAACTGGAGAGAGAAAGGGCGGGAGTAGGATGATCGGATCAAAGTTATCGTCGGAGGGATAAGAGAAGACGGCGGGCGATTTGCTCGTAAGCAGGGAGATGAGAGGGGGGGAAAGAAAGGGAAAACTCGCATCACACCCAACAAAGCAAGGCATGCCAGTCCCATCTGGTAGCGTCTCGTTGTTTATATATTCATTTGCTATAGTTGGGCAAAAACATTTCATAGTACTTCATTCACGTCCCCCGCGCTCTAATGCTTTCAAGGGAGTGCGCTGGCGGGCAAGTCCAGCTCGTTTTGCAGGGCCTGCTCTAGCGTCTGCCGCTGGCGGATGAGGTGGAAAGTGCCTCCAGGCGCATGCATCACCTCAGGCGCTTCCGGAAAGGAGTTGTAGTTCTTGGTGCTCATCCCCGCGCAGTAGGCCCCCGAGCCTTCCACCACCACCAAGTCCCCAATCTCGGCGGACGTCAGCTTGCGCTCGGCAATCGTGTCCGCCTCCCCCGGCGCGGGCGTGAGCAAATCCCCCGACTCGCAGCAGTGGCCCACCACCACATACGACGCGGTCTGGCCAGCGCGGGCCTTGTCCTTGGGGATCACGATCAAGGGGTGTTGCGCCCCGTACAAGGAAGGCCGCAGGACCTCGGTCATGCCCGCGTCCAACTTCAAGAAAGTGTGCGCGCTGGTGCTGGTCTTGTCCTGGATAGCACATACCAAAGCCCCCGCGTTGGCCACCAAAAATGTCCCCGGCTCCACTTCCAAATGAAGCTTGCGGCCCGTCTCCTGCGCGAAGTCCTCGAACTTCTTCTGCACGGGCGCGCCAATCTTGAGAAGGTCCGTGGAGGCCTCGTAGCTCATGCGACCCACCTTGTAGCCGCCCCCCAGGTTCAGAGTAACCACCTTGGGAAACTCCCGCACCAGGTTCAGGGACAACGTGGCCACATTCTGCCACACGGCCGGGTCGGAGCCCGAGCCAATGTGGGTGTGGATGCGCACCACCTCCAGGTTGTGCTTGGCCACCACCGCCTTGACCTCGGGGAGCAACTCGTGCCAAATCCCGAAGGCAGAAGAAGGACCGCCCACATTCGTCTTGCCCGTCCCGCCCGAGCCCACGCCGGGGTTGAAGCGCAGGCCCACTTTGCCACCCGGGCACTTTTGCCCGAAACGCTCCAGCTGGGAGACGGAGCAGGCATTGATTTGCACGCCCTGCGCCACGTACTTGTCAAAGTCGGGCGGCAGCTCTTGCGACGACAAACTGATGTGCAACGCCGGCACGCCAGCCCGCATGGCGCGCTGGATCTCGTAGCCCGACGACGCGTCCACATGCAAGCCCAGGCTGTTGAAAAGCTTGAGGATGGCGGCGTTGGGACTGGCCTTCATCGCGTACCGCACGGTCAGGCCAAACGCGTTGGGAAACGCCAGGGCCTGTTTGGCGCTGGCGGTAAGCGTGCCCATGTCGTACACGTAGGTGGGGGTGCCAAATTTACTCGCCACGGCCTCGGCCAGCTCGGGTGTCAAGAAACGCAGCTTCTCCAGCTCGTCTGATGGCGCTCCACTGGCGCCGCCTGCAGCCGCCACGATAAGCCCTCTCCTGCTGCTGCGGATGTTGCTGCGTCGCTGGGATGATGACAATTGGGGCTGCAAAAAAGCGGTGGCCACGCACGCGGAGACCGCCAAAGGCAAGAGCACCCGCATGGTTGTGGGCGCTGTGGTTTTGTGCAAAGGGAGGGAAAGGTGAGTTACCAAAGGGTGGAGGAGGGGGAGGCAAAGCAAGCAACGACGATCACCACGCAACGAAAGATGATCACGAACATCCGATTGCGCGAACACTACCATACCAATCAAGGTCAAAACTTTAAGTGACCAAGCTCTCCGTCCACACAGGATGAATCCTTGCCAAATGACGTCTGTGTACTCAGTACACAACCCTCTTGCTTAAAATTCACGTGTCTTGATGGTTTGTGCCATGGGTGGTCCATGTGCAGGGCCCCGCCTGTTGCTCCCCCTTGAGCTTTCGTTCGTCAGATTTTCAACGGCTGACCATATATACATACGTCCCCCACAAAGCCGTGTGCTGCTGTTTTGCAGGACGTCGTGGAGGGCTTTGTCCCTCGACCTTTGCTTGTGCGATGTTTGTGGTTCTGTGTTGCGTTTGCCTGCCCCATGCGTCGTTGTCCCCCTGTGCTTTGGTGCTTTTTGACGAGGCAACGACGAGGCCTCCGCACAAGGCCGCCTTCCACTCGACCCCACACAGGCGCACGCGCTTTCTGCTTGTCTTGTCATCGCAACGAGGCGACACTAAAGCAGCATGGGTGCGCACTCCTTTAGTGTCCTATGGCGGCCATTGCGTGTCCATTCATGCGCTCTCAGTGCGGTCACCCTGTAAGCAGCGTGGGCGCACTCTCCATCCCTTCCCGCGAGCAGGAGCAGCAGCCCCAGGCCAGGATGGACAGCAAGAATCAAGGCAAGGGCCACAACGACCATCTCTCACACACCACGCAACGCACACACACACATATATACCAACACACACACATGCACAACACAGCTTTCTGGTCCCACAAGCCGACAAGGACCAACACAACCATGCTGCACGAAGACGTGACCCGCCTCCGCCACACCTCCTTCAACGTACGCAGCATCGACAACCTTATTTTCTATTCGGCATATACATTTCCTCTGCTATTATCGTCCGTCTATCCTTGACTCCGATCATGACGCATTTGGGTTTGTATTAGGGCTGCTGCACTTCCTGTATGGGGCGGCGCGCTCACGCTGCACTTCCTGTATGGGGCCCTTGCCGGTGAGGACGGAGATCGTTGCATCATTGCCGTGGCCGTCTCCGTGGACCCTCACCCTTCGGGCAACGCTCATGCCGTGGAAAAGCCAAAGCAGTATTTTCCAAAGGCTGTGCAGCCGCTCAAGAAAGAAGTGGAAGCTTACGCCTCGTTTTTGATGGCCGAGCTGACTGGCCTTTCCACAAAAGGCTGGAGCACTGTGGGTCTGCTCGGCGGGGGTTACCACAGCTCAAGTGGCGGAGGTTATCCCCTCCACCCCCACCATGAGAAGTCTGTCGTCGTGCGAATGCCATTCTCGCAAGAGCCCCTGCAGGTTTGTCGTGTGATCGTGCCGTCCTTACACATTATTTTTCGTCGCTCGGTGACCCGTCACAACCCTTATTCCTGGGAGTTTCTTTCCCTTTCCTCTGCCTTTGCCGGACTGTCCTTGGAAGATTCCTTGCTGAGCCTCTTCGCTGGGATGTCTTTGAATAGCTCGCGCGTGGAGGAGAAGGAGGAGGGGGAGGAGGAGGAGGACGAGGACGAGGACGAGGACGAGGAGGAAGAGGAGGAGATGGAGGAGGAGAAAGAGGAGAAGGAGGAGAGAAAGAGGAGCAGGAGGAGGGAGATGAACACATATCATTTTCCAGTGTAGAGACGACGCCAGACTGCGACGACAGAATCCATTCTTTGTGCTGCGTCTTTTCGCAGATGTCCCTTCTTAAACCCACCTTCTCATAAGCGGGTGAGACCTTTTCGGAAGCGGAGGATGCGGCCGCAGAGCACGAGGAGGAGAATTCTTACCCCGAGGTCCTTTACTTTGTTGAGCAATGGGAGAGCGACCTAGATTCTGACAAGACACCGCCACAAGAGGCCTTGATCTGACCCCAGGAACGCGAAGAGGACCAGACTCACCAGCTCCCCGCCACTGTCTCTTTTTCCATATTTCATTTCATCACCCGTTCCAGGACCATTGAGTCAAGAATGCGCGATCGGAAAAATGCGCTGGAAAACGACGGAGGAGCGACCACATGCGCGACAACAGACAGGATGCACGCATGTTGCGCCAAACCCAAAGGAGGGCGGACGACATTATGCGATCGAGGAGTGCTCCGGCGAAGCCGGTGGGGCGAGGCTTGCAACAGGAGGGGGAGGGCACCGAGGAGGGAGACGTAGGTGGAGTAGGCGTCCCGCAAGTCCCGCTCCACGTGCTCCAGGAAGGGGAGCCAGGCCAGCAAGTGCTTGGAAAACCCCACAACGGTAACTGCCCGTGAGCGACAAGCTTATGTCGCTCTCTCCAAAATTCATGTTTAGATCTTCCAGAATCGTCAGGATTACCTTGAGGGGCACTGGACCAGGCAGCATCCCTGGTGCTGCCATGCCCAAGGGAGGTGTGCTATACGCCAAGGGTGTCGCGATACGAATGGGGAGGATAGGCTGCAGGGAAGATTTGAGCAGGGGAGATTTGAGCTGCAGGGTTGTTACTGATGTTGCGGAGGGAGGGCTTGCTAGACTGCTGTCGTTTGGTGCCCCATGCCAACACGAAGAGCCGCCAACCACCTCTTGGCCAAAATTTCTGCGACCCCTTCCTCCCTCCCTTCCTCCTTCTCCTCCTCCTCCTCGTTCTCCCCGCCTACCTACGTCGTGATTGTCCTTTTCGTGCTGAGCAACGTCTGTGCGCACAAAGCAGGGATTGAGGTTGTTGTGCGGAGAGGGTGGTAAGGGCAGACGCGATTGATTCTTTATTGTAGTAATGACATCTATATACATGGCTACTCGCACTCTAACCCTTCCTCTCCCGCCCTCTTCCTCCACGAAGCCGCTTCCTGGTGCAAAGATGTTCCTCATCGGAGTCACTGCTCTCTTCTTCATCTTCCTCCATTGCATCTATTTTCTACGGACATCTCCATCCCCAAACCTTCACCCTCATCACTTCTACCACTACCCACATTAATAATAGTCTTCATCTGCCCCTCTTCCTCCTCCGAGGTAGAGGTGATGGTGGCGGATGTAGAGGAAGGTGGAGTCCTCAATGACCTTGACCGAAGCTTGGGAGCCCGTCTCCTTGGACGCAATGTGCCGAAACGTGCGTCGCGGCAACAATGGTTACGTGTTTCTTCTTTCTTTGTCGTCGCCTTCTCCGTTCTGAATATAAAGAATCTCATCGACATTCTCTTGTTTGTGCTCTCTACTTTATTTTTGTTTTGATTACACTCCTTTTCTGATACAGACACAGACACAGACAGACACACACACACATACCCCTTTCTCTCCACCTCAAAACAAGCCAAAGCACCCCTTGGGCTTCCGTGCCGACGCCGCAGGCGTGGAGGAGAGAGCGGCCGTCGCCTTTGTCTCTACACCTAGCTGATATTTATACTGCCACACTACCTCCCACTCCTCCACCTCCTCCTCCACCTCCTCCTCCTCCCCTTTTGACG
>Ga0335398_10009648_pt1 | contig 11115 bp, 10 predicted proteins | sample BON03_FD_205742 | JGI IMG/M metagenome (GOLD analysis project Ga0335398, IMG submission 205742) | Freshwater microbial communities from Lake Bonney liftoff mats and glacier meltwater in Antarctica - BON-03 (spades assembly) (version 2) | ecosystem: Environmental > Aquatic > Freshwater > Ice >...
GGTGGCATCAAGAACGACTGCGCGACGAATCTGAGAAAAACTCGCAAAAACCCGATGACAACGCCATTCGTGTCAAGTACCGTTTTGGATAAATGGGCAGTCTGAAGGTACAAACGGTACTTGACACCTTTGTTTTTCTGCACCTTTTAACGTTCGCGCCAGTCAGTGGTTCAATCTTAACTCGATCCGCCCGACACAGGCCAATGTATCCCAGCGCGGCGGCCTATTGTTTGGCATACCGCAATTTGGTCGGGCTGCCGAATTTCATCGAATCGCTAACATCGATCAAGGTGAAGAAGTGCAGGTCTTCTTCTTCGAGATACAGCTTCAGAAATAATTTATCCAACCGCGCGTACATGTTCCAATCGATGAAACGCAGATCATCGCCCGATACGTAATTGCGAAAGTCCGCGAACTCGACGCTTTGGCCTTTGTGGTTGCTACGCCGTTCGCCTTTCATGCGTCCGCGAAAAATCTTCCGGCTGATCAGCTCCATGTTTTCCAGCTTCGCTAGTAACGCGGCGCTGAGCAGCGGTTCAGTGGCGGTTCAGTGGCGGTTCAGTGGCGGGACTGCCGGATTTTGAGATGGGAGTTGTTGGATTTGTTGGCGTCATGGGGCATTTCGTTTCGGTGCGGCGATGCGAATTACACTATAACATATCTTGAACTCGGGCGAAGGTTATATTCGACTTAACCCGCCGTTTTCCTTCGCTGGGTTTGGTGAATCTCGTTACGTTCAAGGCTCAATACGTGACGTCTACGGCCAATAAGTGCTAGGAGCTGCATAGATTCAGCCTGAGAGAGTTGTTACACTCATGCTTTAACCGACGCCAATCTGCTCCAATCTGCTCCCAACGCTCTACGACAAAATCTATGGCCAAAAAAGCTGCCACCAAGAAGAAGGTAACTGCCAAGAAGAAGGCAACTTCTGAAAAGAAACCGACCGCCACAAAATCCTTCGAGCAAACGCTGTGGGACACCGCTGACAAGCTACGTGGCTCCGTCGAATCGTCCGAGTACAAACACGTTGTCCTCTCGCTGATCTTTTTAAAATTCGTCAGCGACCGGTTTGAATCGCGGCGGCAGTCGATTATCGACGACGGCAAAGCCGACTACGTCGACATGGTCGAGTTCTATACCATGCAGAACGTCTTTTACCTGCCAGAAGGCTCGCGCTGGTCAACGATTGTCAAACTGGCCAAACAGGACGACATCTCCATCCGCATCGACAGTGCTCTGCATGCGGTCGAAAAGAACAACCCGTCACTCAAAGGAGCCTTGCCGGACAACTACTTCTCGCGGATGGGCATCGACGTTGCCAAACTTGCAGCCCTGATCGACAGCATCAACAACATCAACACAATTCAGGATTCCGAAGAAGATGTCGTGGGCCGAGTCTACGAATACTTTCTGGGCAAATTCGCGGCGACCGAAGGCAAAGGGGGCGGCGAGTTCTATACGCCCAAGTGCGTGGTCAACCTGATCGCCGAAATGATCGAGCCGTACAGCGGCAAGATCTACGACCCCTGCTGTGGCAGCGGCGGCATGTTCGTCCAGTCGGTGAAGTTCATCACCAGCCACAGCGGCAACCAGAAAGACATCTCGATCTATGGTCAGGAGCAAACCAGCACGACTTATAAGCTGGCCAAAATGAACCTGGCCATTCGCGGCATCTCGGGCAACCTGGGCGAAGTCCCCGCCGATACCTTTTTCAAGGATCAGCACCCGGATTTGAAGGCCGACTACATCATGGCCAATCCGCCGTTCAACCTGAAAGCGTGGCGAGGCCCGGACGAACTGAGCGACGATCCTCGCTGGAGCGGTTACGACGTGCCGCCGACGGGCAACGCCAACTACGGCTGGATCCTGCACATGATCAGCAAGCTGTCAGAAAACGGCGTGGCCGGGTTTGTGCTGGCCAACGGTTCGATGTCGACCAGCACCAGTGGCGAAGGAGCCATCCGTCAGAAGATGATCGAAAACGATTTAGTCGACTGCATGATCGCGTTACCAGGCCAGTTGTTTTACACGACTCAGATTCCGGTCTGTCTCTGGTTCCTGACCAAGAGCAAGCAGGCCAGAACCATTAGCCGTTTGGGCGCTAGCCCCGGTTCCGTCGGCAAAAAAACCGGGGCTAGCGCCCAAACGGCTAACATCAAACACCGAAAACGCATCGGCGAAACCCTGTTCATCGACGCGCGAAATCATGGCACGATGCTCGACCGCACGCACAAAGAGTTAACCGAAACGGACATCGCTGAAATTGCCAAAACGTATCACGCTTGGCGCGGCGAAGCCAAAGACGGCACCTACGCCGACAAACCCGGCTTTTGCAAAAGCTCGACGCTCGAAGACATCAAAGCCAACGATTACGTGCTGACGCCGGGTCGTTATGTCGGCGCGGCCGCGATCGAAGACGACGGCATCCCGTTTGAAACCAAGATGACCGACTTGACGACGACGTTGTACCAGCAGATGGAAGACGCGAAGAAGCTGGACAAGGCGATCCGAAAGAATCTGGAGGCGCTGGGTTATGGCAAGTGAGTCGACCGACTGGCGAGAATGCACTGTTCAAGATTTGGCTGCCGAGAAAAGAAACGCCATCGTTGGAGGCCCATTCGGATCCAATCTCGTTTCTCGTGATTACACGCAAACAGGTGTTCCCGTTATCCGAGGCCAAAACCTGTCTTGGGGAGGCCGTGAAGTTGGCGGCGAATTTGTATTCGTATCGGACGAGAAAGCTGATTCACTCTCGGCAAACCTCGCAGCAGCTGGTGATATCGTTTTTACACAGCGAGGCAATGCGGTTCTCCAAGGTGGGCAAGTAGCAATCGTGCCGAACAACGGCTATGCACGCTACGTCGTTTCGCAAAGCCAAATGAAACTGTCACCGAACCCAAAGGTGGCTGACACGTTGTTTCTCTATTTCGTCTTTCGATCACACGACCATGTGCGTTACCTGCGCAACAACGCCATCGTCACCGGCGTTCCGCACACCAATTTGGGGATACTTAGGGAATACTCTTTTTCACTACCACCGATTGAACACCAAAAAGCGATTGCACACATCCTTGGGACGCTGGACGACAAGATCGAGTTGAACCGTCGGATGAACGAGACGCTGGAGTCGATGGCTCGGGCGTTGTTCAAGAGCTGGTTTGTGGATTTTGATCCGGTGATCGACAATGCCTTGGCCGCCGGCAACCCCATCCCAGAGCCTCTGTCCGCCCGAGCCGAAACCCGCCGCGCCCTCGGCCGCCAGCGGAAACCACTTCCCAAAAACATTCAAAAACTCTTCCCCAATTCCTTCGTCTTCACCGATGAAATGGGCTGGATGCCAGCGGGCTGGGAACTGACCAAATTCTCCAAATTGTGTTCAAAGATTCAGAACGGCGGAACACCACGCCGAAACAACGAGAGTTACTGGGAAAATGGCACGATACCGTGGTTGACCTCCGGTGAAGTTAGGCAATCTGTGATTACATCCGTTGCGAACAAAATCACGGAAGCTGGACTTGAGAACAGTTCCGCGAAGTGGCTTCCCGCGAACGCAACCGTAGTAGCGATGTACGGTGCAACTGCTGGGCAGGTGGCGTATGTGTCTCGTCCGGTCACGACAAATCAGGCTGTTTGCGGCCTCGTGCCAAACCATGGCTTCGGTTTATTCAACTATCTATTTCTCTCAGGCAACGAAGATACACTAGCCCATCAAGCTCGTGGCTCTGCCCAGCAGAACATCAACAAAGGGATCATCGAACGGACGAAGGTCGCTGCACCGCCCCAAGACCTTGCCCAAACTTTCGATGAGATGACCGCCCCTTACTTTCAAAGCCGCGTTCAAAACATGGAGCAGAATGAGGCTCTCGCGAAACTTCGCGACACGCTTCTCCCGAAACTTCTTTCGGGGGAGCTTCGCATTCCGGAGGCCGAAAAGCTGGCGGCAGGCAGCCTATGATCACGACTCAAAAATTCGCCGAGGCAAAGCCCGAAGCGGCCATCACCGAACCGCTAGCCAATCAAGGCTACCCGTACTTCATCACGGAGGACATCACCAATGGCTGACTCGTTTAACATCTACCTCGACGAAAGCTGCCATCTCGAAAACGACTCGATCAACGTGATGATGCTGGGCGCGATCTGGTGCCCTCAGGACAAGGCTAGAGAAATCAGCATTCGAGTTCGAGATATACAAAAACAACATGGGCTTGCAGATACATTTGAAATCAAATGGACGAAGGTCTCCCCGGCCAAGGAAGCCTTCTACCGTGCGGTGCTTGACTACTTTCTGGATGATGATGACTTGCGATTTCGAGGCGTTGTGATCCCCGACAAATCAAAGCTCGATCACGATCGCTTCGGCCAATCCCACAATGACTGGTATTACAAGATGTGCTTCACGCTGCTTGAGCCGATCATCGTGCCGAAAAAACAGTATTCGATTTATCTGGACATCAAAGACACTCGCAGCGAGCAAAAGAGAAAAAAACTTGAAGAGGTTCTCCGTTCTGCCAACTACGACGGGACAGGCAATATCATTCGTCGCGTCCAGCAGATTCGATCGCACGAGTCAGAACTGATGCAACTGGCCGACCTCATCATGGGGATCGTCACTTACGCAAATCGTGGGCTGGATTCCAGTCCTGCGAAACTTTCAATGGTCAGTCGACTTAAGCAACGAACAGGGTTTTCGCTGACTCGCTCAACTTGGCTACGTGAGCCAAAGCTCAATCTCCTCGTCTGGGAGTCGAGCGATTCATGAGCGAAAATTTTGATTGGTTGCCCGACCTGATAACACTTGGCGCATACGACGGCGATTGGCCAAATTACTGCGAGGCGATTTATGCGATTTTCCACCGCGACTTCGTTGAATCGAAACCGACATACACCGGGAAACGGTTCGCGTTAAAACGTCATCCTGAATACGACGGAAAGGCCGCAACTTTTTGGCATTTGATCTCAGAAGGTAAAGACGAAGAGGAACGAACACCCGTTATGCGACGTTGCGAGCGTATTGCTTGGCCCAAACCGATCATTGAAGCGAACGGCGACGAAAATGTTCGAATTTGGAAGAACAGACGTGGAAGAAGCGAACGCATTCTTATCGCAGTCGAAGATTTCTCATACGTTGTGATCTTGGATGATCGAGAAGATTTCGTGTTGCTTTGGACTGCTTACTACGTTCAGTATCCCAATCAGCGCCGGCGAATGGAGCGTGAATATGAGGAATGGAGGGCGCAGAACGAACCCTGAAAAAGCTAAAGCCGCCCCAAGGGACGGCTTCGGTACTCCTTCTACACATGGTAGATGAGTTAACACAAGTATCGGTTATTGGCACCGAAAATCAAGAGAGATGTTCGTTTGAAGGCCCCAAATTCCTGTTTAGAGATAAAACATCATTGAATACCCGGTTTTCCGTAACCTCCGATCAGCAAAAGGGGCAATCCATTGGGCCAAAATAATCGTCGAAACGGCGCGATGCAGTGATTGCGCGAAAACACTCGATTCTTGCCAATCACAGCCTTTCACGCAATTTTTCTCGCAATCATTGCGCGAAAACAGCCCAAACCCAGCGTTTCCAGCTTATCGTGCAATACACCCGAAAACGCCATGAGTACGACCCAACACTTCACCGAAGCAAAGCTTGAAGAGGCGATGATTACGCTGCTTGGCAGCCAGGGCTACCGGTACACGCGCGGCACTGATATTCGGCGTTCTGCCGACGATACCTGAACGGAAGCTCCTGACCGCAAAAGCCGCCTTTTTTGCTAATTTGCTGCTTGCTAACCTCAAACGCAAGGTACATAATGACACCAGAATTCAATAAGTGGAGTTATTTTGTACCATGGTTAAAGAAAGCCATTCACCGGCGATCGAATCGGCGATCACTGTCATCGACGCACACAAGGGCATGATTCGCATGGCTGACGCCCTGCGCGCTGGAATCCATCGCAACACACTTTACCAAATGGTTGATAACAACCTGCTGGAGCGTGTCAGTCGAGGCCTGTATCGACGGACCGACACACCGCCACTGGGAAATCCGGATCTGGTGACGGTTGCCGCAAAAATTCCCAAGGGAGTCATCTGCCTGATCTCGGCCCTGTCACTCCATGAACTGACGACGCAGATACCGCACGAGGTTTACGTCGCAATATCGCGTGACACCACCACGCTGCCGCGTCTGGAATACCCACCCATTCGCAGTTTTCGATTCAGCGGAAAAGCATTCACCGAAGGTATTGAGAAAGTGTCCATCGACGGTTTTGAGATTCCGGTTTATTGCCGGGAAAAAACGATCGCCGATTGCTTCAAGTTTCGCAACCAGATTGGGCTCGATACCGTGATCGAGGCGATCAAGTTCTACAAGACGCAACCCAAACGCAACGTGCAGGCACTACTGGACTACGCCGCCGTTTGCAGGATTTCCAAGACGATTCGTCCCTATCTGGAATCCATCCTGTGAGCACGCGAAATCCCACCAACGTTGCCGCATCGGTTCGTGCCAAGCTGACAACCTACGGCAAGACGACCGGTCGTCCTTTCCAAGAGGTCCTCCAGTACTTTGCCATGGAACGGTTTCTGTCGCGTCTGTCGGTATCGGAGCATGTGGACAAATTCATCCTGAAAGGTGGTCTGATGTTCGCCGTCTGGAATACGTCGCACACGCGCCCGACCAAAGACATCGACTTCCTGGCCAACATGCCAAACGATGTCGAAACGGCCGCCAACGTCGTCAAGGAGATCGCCTTCATCGAAGACGGCACCGATGGGATTCTGTTTGATCTTAATTCGGTCAAAGCCATCGTCATTAAAGAAGACGCCGACTACGAAGGCGTCCGAGTCACATTTAAGGGGCACTTGGATTCCGCCAAAATACACATGCAAATTGACATGGGCTTCGGAGACGTTGTTGCGCCAGGACCGCTGATGCTGGATTACCCAACGATCCTGGACCACGCGCCGCCAAAGCTTCGTGGTTATCCGGCAGAAACTGTCGTCGCGGAGAAGTTTGAAGCGATGGTAAAACTGGGCCAGCTGAACAGCCGCATTCGTGACTTTTACGACGTCTGGAGCGTGTCAAAACAGTTTGAATTTAATGGCGCAACGCTGCAGAAAGCGATCGCTGGGACATTTTCCCATCGCAACGCAGATGTTGAGTCCGATCCGGTCGCGTTTCAGCCCGTCTTTATCGAGGACGGTACCAAGCAGAGTCAGTGGAAGGGCTTTTGCCGCAAATCCAAAATCGAATCCGCTCCCGAGAGCCTTCCGCAAATGATTGCGGAGATTTCCGATTTCTTGACGCCCGTGGCAGAGTCAATCGTTGATCAAAAACCGTTCAATAAAACATGGAAGCTAGGTGGCCCGTGGCAAGCGTGAATAAGTTCACCGAAGCAAAACTCGAAGAGGCGATCATCACGCTGCTGGGCAGCCAAGGCTATCCGTACACTCGCGGTACAGACATTGATCGCTCTCCCGGCGATGTCCTGATCCGATCCGACTTGCGAGATTTTCTGACACGGCGTTATGCCGCCGACAATATCACCGACAGCGAAATCGACTCGATCATTCACCAGCTTGATGCACTCAACGCCGCCGATCTGTATGACTCCAACAAAACGATCTGCAAATGGGTTTCGGATGGATTCCTGCTCAAACGTGAAGACCGTAACCAGAAGGATTTGTATATCCAATTGATTGACTACGATGTCGCTGAATTCGCCGGAGTCCAGGCAGGTCGCCCCCCGAAGTCTGACGGCTCCGGCTACAAGGGAGAACTGGCGACGGTCGCCGAGAAACGGGGGGAGTTCACCGTAGCTGGACTCGCCAGAGTTCAGGATTCCACCAATCAATCTCAAACGTCGGGCCCGAAGTCTTACGACTCCGGCTACACTGACACCAACATCTACCGCATCGTCAATCAACTGGAAATCGAAGGCAGCGAAAAACGGATTCCCGATGCGATCTTGTATATCAACGGATTGCCGTTGGTCGTGTTCGAGTTCAAAAGTGCGATTCGCGAAAACGCAACCTTGCACGATGCCTACAAGCAACTGACCATTCGCTACGCCCGCGATATTCCCGAACTGATGAAGTACAACGCGCTGTGCGTGATCAGCGATGGGGTGAACAACAAAATGGGGTCGCTGTTTGCCGACTACGAGTTCTTTTACACGTGGCAAAAGATCACCGGCAACGAGGAAGCAAAAAGCGCGACGCAAAAAGATGGTGTCAACTCGCTGCACACCATGCTGCAAGGCTTGTTCGACCAACAGCGACTGCGGCAGGTGATCCAGCACTTCATTCACTTCGCCGACGTTTCCAAAGCGGAAGTGAAGATCGTCTGCCGATACCCGCAGTTCTACGCGGCTCAAAAACTGTACCAACACATTTTGCAGCACCGCAAACCCGATGGCGACGGTAAGGGTGGTACGTACTTCGGCGCGACCGGCTGCGGCAAAAGTTTCACGATGCTGTTCCTGACTCGGCTGTTGATGAAGAGCCTCGAATTCGAGAGTCCGACAATCCTGCTGATCACCGACCGCACCGACCTGGATGACCAGCTCTCGAAACAATTCACCAATGCGAAGAACTTCATCGGTGACCAGACCGTGATGAGCGTTGAAAGCCGTGAGCAGCTTCGCCAGTTTCTGGCAGGACGCAAAAGCGGGGGCGTGTTTCTGACGACGATCCACAAGTTCACCGAAGACGCTCAGTTGTTGACCGATCGTACCAATGTGATCTGCATTTCCGATGAGGCCCACCGCAGTCAGGTCAACTTGGATCAGAAGGTGACGGTGACCGAATCGGGCGTGAAGAAGACTTACGGGTTCGCCAAGTACTTGCACGATTCGCTGCCCAACGCCACCTATGTGGGATTCACCGGAACGCCGATCGACGCCACGTTGGATGTGTTCGGCGAAGTGGTCGATGCCTACACGATGACCGAATCGGTCAGGGACGAAATTACCGTGCGGATCGTCTACGAAGGACGCGCCGCGAAAGTGTTGCTGGACAACAAGAAACTGGAAGAGATCGAGGCTTACTATCAGCGCTGCGCCGACGAAGGTGCCAGTGATTATCAGATTGAAGATAGCAAAAAAGCGTCGGCTCAGATGAACGCGATTCTGGGCGACGCCGATCGCCTCAAGGCCGTGGCCGCCGACTTTGTGGCTCATTACGAAAAACGAGTCGAGGAGGGGGCGACGGTTGAGGGCAAGGCGATGTTCGTCTGTAGCAAGCGTGAGATCGCTTGGGCGTTCTTCCAAGAAGTGATCGCGCTGCGCCCGCAGTGGAACGAAGTCCGCGAGTGTGCCGAGGGGGTCGGTTTGACGGAGACCGAGCGCAAGAAGATCAAGCCGATGGAGCGGATCAAGATGATCATGACTCGCGGCAAAGACGACGAGAAGGAGTTGTACGATCTGTTGGGCGGTAAGGACTACCGAAAAGAGCTGGATCGTCAGTTCAAGAACCTGAAGTCAAACTTCAAAATCGCGATCGTCGTCGACATGTGGCTGACCGGTTTCGATGTCCCCTCGCTGGACAGCATGTACATCGACAAACCGATTAAACGCCATAACTTGATCCAGACGATCTCCCGTGTGAATCGAAGGTTTGAATCGAAGCAAAAGGGTTTGGTGATCGACTACATCGGAATCAAGACCCAGATGAATCTGGCAATGGCCCATTACAACAAAGCCGACCAGCAAAACATCGAGGAGATCGGGCATTCGGTCGTGGTGGTGAAGGATCACTTGGACCTGCTTCGTCAGGTGTTCCACCAGTTCGACACAACCGGCTATTTCTCCGGCGATTCGGTTGCGCAGCTTGTTTGCCTGAACCGAGCGTCGGAGTACGTGCAGCTTACGGAGAAGATTGAAAAGCGTTTTATGGCATTGGTGAAGCGGTTGAAGGCGGCCTACGACATTTGCTGCGGCAGCGAAGGGTTGAGCCAACAAGAGCGAGACAAGATTCACTTCTATCTGGCCGTTCGGTCGATCGTTTTCAAGCTGACCATGGGCAACGTTCCTGACGCAGCCCAGATGAATAAGAAGGTCCGCGAGATGATCGCGGAAGCCCTGAAAAGCGACGGCGTCGAGGAAATCTTCAAACTCGGCGAGAACACAGCCGACGCGATTGACATCTTCGATGATGACTATCTGGCGAAGCTCGAAAAGATCAAACTGCCCAATACAAAGATCAAGCTATTGCAGCAGTTGTTGGCCAAGGCGATCGAAGATTTCAAGAAAGTGAACCGGTCTAAAGGGGTCGACTTTTCTAAGAAATTCAAAGCCATTGTTGATCGTTACAACGAACGCAGCGAAGACGACGTGCTAGTCAGCAATGTGCTGGACGACTTTTCTGACGAGATCGTTGATCTAATTCGCGCACTTCAAACCGAACGCGATTCGTTTACGGATTTGGGAATCGACCTGGAAGAGAAAGCTTTCTACGACATCCTGAAAGGACTGGCGGTTAAATACGATTTTACGTATCCGGAAGACAAACTGATCGTATTGGCAAAGGCCGTGAAGCTGATCGTCGATGATAAAGCTAAATACACCGATTGGAGCCAGCGCGGCGACATCAAGGCGGAACTGAAAGTCGATTTGATTCTGGTGCTGGCCGATCACGGTTATCCACCGGTCGACCGCGACGAGGTATACAAAGAGATCTATGAGCAGGCTGAGAATTTCAAGAAGTACAGGTCGGGAAAATAGCCATTACTGCTATTGAATTTCCATGAGTGGCAAGAAGCGCTGCGAGAGTACGCGGAAAAAAATGGCGGAAGTGCATGGGAATCGAACCCACCGATCACATGATCACCATGCGACCCACTGGTTTTGAAGACCAGGGCCAACACCAAAGCGGTCAACTCCTCGCCGGCCTCTTGTAGGCTCGCGTGCGCCGTCGCACTCTTGCCTTTTAAAAACGCCTCCAACTCACCCACCACTTCCAAAGCTGCCTCCGCGCCCTGAACCTCACGCAACCGCTTGAACAATCTCGCCAACTCGCCCCAGTGACGCTTCGACAATTTCGCTCGGATGTTACGCTCCTTGTGAACCAAACATCGCTGAACCACGGCGTCAGGAAAGAACTCCAACAACGCGTTCTTCA
>Ga0335398_10009653_pt1 | contig 11111 bp, 6 predicted proteins | sample BON03_FD_205742 | JGI IMG/M metagenome (GOLD analysis project Ga0335398, IMG submission 205742) | Freshwater microbial communities from Lake Bonney liftoff mats and glacier meltwater in Antarctica - BON-03 (spades assembly) (version 2) | ecosystem: Environmental > Aquatic > Freshwater > Ice >...
TTATTCCCAAAGCTTCGATGCTGGGTTGACCATTGAGCCATTCCAGGATTTCCGGGTAGAGGTGACGGCAAACCGCCAATTCACCCGCAACAGCACCGAACTGTTTAAGGATCAGAATTTTATTCTTGGCCCAGACTCTGTTAATTTCCAGCACCGCGCATTCCGGGATGTGGGCAGTTATACCATTTCCTATTTCTCGCTGCAAACGCTGTTCAACAACGATATCAACCAGATTTTTGGCCGATATGAGGAGTTCCGCCCCATCGTTTCGAAGCGCCTGGGCGTGGATGCACAAGACTTGGCACAGCACGAGACGGACAAGGGTTATGTAAAAGGTTTTGGTAAAATTCAGCAGCAAGTTTTGATTCCCGCATTTGTGGCGGCTTATACCAATACAAATCCGAATTCTGTCAAATTGGACATTTTCAAAACCCTGCCTTCGGTAAACTGGAAATTGAATTACAACGGTTTGAACAAGCTGGGCAACCTGAAGGAAATTTTCGCCAGCATTCAAATTTCACACGGGTACAAAAACACCCTGACGGTGAATTCATACAACACCGACTTATTTTACGACCCGGCTACGCCATTCCAGATTGACGAGCTGAACTACAACTACATTGCGCGGTATGAGATTCCACAAGTAATGATCAACGAGCAATTGCAGCCCTTGTTTGGTGTGGATGTGAAATTCAAAAACGAGATGACGCTCAAGGCTGATTTCAAAAAATCGCGCACCTTGGCCATGTCATTCATTGACTATCAATTAGCAGAAAGCCGCTCCACCAGCTACTCCCTGGGCTTCGGCTATCGTATGCGGGACGTGAACATTCCGTTCCTTACAGGCAAGAAAAAAACGCAGGCGAAGAAGAAGAAAAAACCTGCCGGGCCAGGTACTGGCGGTTCCGGTGCCAATGCTGGCAACGACCTCGCGTTTAAGTTCGACTTCGAGGTACGCGACGACATCACCACCAACCACCTGCTCGACAGTCCGAACCAGGCAGTGCCTACCCGCGGTGCGCGCACGATCAGCATCAACCCATCGGTGGAATACGCGCTCAACAAGCGCCTGAAGCTGCGGCTCTTTACCGACTACCGCAAAACGGTGCCGAAAACGTCGCAGTCGTTCCCGATCACGACGTTGAATACGGGGGTGACGGTACAGTTTACGTTAAATTGATGCGTATTGCATTGGTAACATAGTGGCAAAACGCCCGCTTGAGGAATCCTTTGCTGGAATAAAGCTATACTTGCACTAGAAAGCGGCCTATCCCGCTTCTCCAAAATCCATGCGCAACTTCATTTTATTGCTTTTACTCTGCTTCGTCTCCGGCCTCGGAGCGCAAACCTTTCCCACCCGACTTCTTCCCAAAAAAGTCCGGACGCAGCTCCGGGATTATGCGCTGATTCCTGGTGGGAGATATGTCAAAAATTTGTATTTTGGTTCCGACAGTCTTCAATTTCAGATTCCCAAACGGGTTTCGGTCGATAGCTTTTATATGAGCCGCTATGAAGTTACGGTGGAAGATTATGTCCGGTTTTACCATGAAACAGGTGATTTAGAGCATAAATACGATTCAGCCGTTTGGATGCGGGATTTTCCTTACTCCTTTAATAAACCGATAACCCAGAATTATTTCCACCTGTCTAAATTCAGGAATTTCCCGGTTGTCGGCATCACGTGGGATCAAGCGCTGCGGTTCTGCGCGTGGAAATCGAAGGAACTGAATGCGCTGCTGGAAAATACCGGGTATGCGGTGGAAGTCACCCTACCGACTGATGTGGAGTGGCAATATGCTGCCTACCGTCCGGTGCCACAGCAGGGCGACAGCATCGTGGATGCCCATCAGTTTTTCCCCTGGGGGTATTCTTTCTTCTGCCCAAGGGGTAAGCAGGATGCTTGTCGCCTACGTTGCAACAGCGGTAGGACTGTCGTCCCACAGGGCTTTACCTTGATTGATGATGCTTCCGACGGAGGTCTATACACGATGCCCGTCAAATCTTTTGAGCCGAATGGTTACGGGCTGTACCAGATGTCGGGCAATGTGGCAGAATGGACCAGCGATAATTTTTCGGTAGATTATGCGGTAGCAGAAAATGCGAAACTGAAATTCCCGGACAACCCTGAAATGGCAAAAAGATACACTCCTGTATTCGCCGCAGGCACCTACGATGACTACAAGATCGTCAAGGGAGGTTCCTGGGCCGACCAGCCGTTTTATATGCAAATCGGCGTTGTGAAAATCCAGCATCCTGAAAAGGCTAGTTCAACTATTGGGTTTCGGCCGGTGCTGAGGGTTTATCGGAAATAGGCTATTGTGTTGCGGTATCAAAATTTTCAGCAAAATCCCCCGTTATCCTGTCCGAAAACAGCCGTTTGTATGTTAAACACCAGCACCCTTCCCGCCAGCAAATGGCTCAAGAGCCTCTTTTGGATACTCCTCATCGGCTTCTTTAGCTTCCTGATGGCCCGCATCGTGCTACCCTACCGCAGCGGTCGCCTCGACATTGATTTTTTGCTCTCCAAGCAGCATATCGTTCACCTCTGGTATTACAAGGCGGCCTTTTACCTGCATATTTTTCCTGCTTTGTTGGTATTAGCGGCTGGCATGACGCAGTTCTCAAGTCTTATCCTACAAAAAAAACCCATCCTGCATCGCTGGATAGGCAAAGTTTATGTGTTGAGCATTGTCGGGATATGCGGGCCGGCAGGCTTTGTCATGGCCCTATATGCCAATGGCGGCTGGATTGCCCGATCCTCCTTCCTGACCCTGAGTGTATTGTGGTGGTTTACGACCTGGTTGGCATGGCGCGCCATAAAAAAGGGCGATGTACAACGGCACAGGGCCTGGATGATTCGCAGCTACGCGCTAACTTTTTCAGCGATCACCTTGCGGCTCATGCAATTCACCCTGGCCACACAAACGCATATTGAAATGGATATTGCCTATCAAATTGTGGCCTGGCCCAGTTGGATGCTCAATTTGATTGTGGCGGAATGGGTGTTGGAGCGATGAGCGATGAGTGATGAGTTATGAGTTATGAGTTATGAGTGATGAGTTATGAGTGATGAGTGATGAGTGATGAGTGATGAGTTATGAGTTATGAGTGATGAGTTATGAGTGATGAGTGATGAGTGATGAGTTATGAGTGTGGGCGGCGGAGCGGGGGGAAAATAAGATTTTATGGGGTGTGACTTACCCTGAGTTTTCCTGCTGTAAGCATCCGTCCACGTTAAAAGGGGAAAAGCAAGTCAGGATGTTTCTGTATTGGTACATTGAGCGCACTTTACGTGGACGGATGCTTACAGCAGGACAACTCAAAGGAAGGGAAGCGAGCGATGGTGAGAGCGGCTGGATATTTACCAATATTTCACTGCCTGCGCGGAGGTGGTGCGTTTTGATTTTTTAAGTTGTGCTCGAGATTTCCTGAAAATCACCTGATCTTTACGGGACTTCAACGAACGCGGCCAAACGTACCATTCCGCACTCCGCATTCCGCATTCCGAAATCTAAAATCCGCATTCCGAAATCTAAAATCCGCATTTCGAAATCTAAAATCCGCATTCCGAAATCTAAAAAATTTGCAATGAAAATAACCATACTTGGCACTTCCTCCGGCGGCCCATTCCACGGCCGCCATTACACGTCACAATTTGTACAGGTGGGCAAGCACAGTTTTCTCATTGATTGTGGGGAGGGAACCCAGATGCAGGTGTTTAAGTATAAAATAAAAGCCGACCGATGCAATCAATTGTTTATCAGTCACATGCACGGCGATCACGTGTTTGGATTGATGGGCTTGATCACCAATTGGAGTCTGAAAAGACGCACCGACCCCTTGCAGCTTTTTTCACCGCCAGGACTGCAGGAATTGATCGAAACCACCATGCGCGTTTGTGGCGTACGGCTTACCTACACGCTTGAATTTCATGCAGTAGACGCTACCGTTTCCGCGAAAGTATTTGAAAACAATGCTGTGGAAGTGTGGACGATTCCCCTAAATCACCGGACACCGACTTCCGGCTGGCTGTTTCGGGAAAAGCCCAAGCCCCGCAATATCCGTGCGGAAATGCTGCAGGAGTATGGTATCGCCGGGGATTACGCTCAAATAAAGGCCATCAAAGCAGGCGCAGACCTGGTGCTACCCGATGGCCGTACGATCCCAAACAGCGAACTGACCTTTGATTCTTTGCCGCTCAGCTATGCATTTTGCAGCGATACGACGCCTTCCGAACAAGTTGCCGAATTGGTGCGCGGGGTAGATTTGTTGTACCACGAGGCTACGTTTACGGATGAAAACATAGCAGAAGCGGCCTTTACACGGCACTCCACGGCCCGACAGGCGGCGGAAATAGCGAAAAAGGCTGCTGTGAAGCGGATGATCATTGGGCATTTCTCCGGGCGCTACGCCGATGCTGAACAGCATTTGAAGGAAGCGCGTGAAGTTTTTCCCAACACGGAACTTGCCGAAGAAGGCTTTTGTTGGGATGCAGGAAAGTCCGAAGCACCGGAAGATTTGAGCGATTTAAAGGCTTCCCAGCTCCAAAGCACGACAAACAAGATCATGGAACCCTCAAATTTGATCCGAACCAGTAAATTCCTCAGCCAAATCCTCCGCCACCGGCCGGATAAAATCGGCCTGAAACTGGACGAAAACGGCTGGGCCGATGTAGCAGAACTCCTGGAGAAATCAGCCCCCAAAGGCATGTACATCAGCCGCGAATTCCTTCAAACGGTGGTGGAAAACAACGATAAAAAACGCTTTGCCTTGAGCCATGATGGCCTGCGTATTCGTGCCAGCCAAGGACATTCCATCAACATCGATCTCGGTCTGGAAGCACAAGCGCCCCCGGAAACCCTGTTTCATGGGACTGCCTTGTCGGCTATTAAAGACATCGAGCGGGTAGGACTTCTGCCCATGCGCCGCCAGCATGTGCACTTAAGTTTGGACATCAAGACCGCGAAAAAAGTAGGCGGCCGCCATGGAAAAGCCACTGTGCTCATCATCAAATCGGGGGATATGGCACGCGCGGGCCACAAGTTTTACCTGTCCGATAATGGGGTGTGGCTGACGGAAGTGGTGCCGGTGGAGTATATTGGGTTTGAATAAAAGGTTTCAGGTTTCAGGTTTCAGGTTTCAATGGTTTCAGGTTTACGCGATTTGTTGATAAACTTGAAATACATTTTCAAAGCACTTACATCAACGCTGAAGCCGGGAATACCGCAAGTTAATTGCCACAAAAACCGAAATCACGGCAATCCTTTTGCCATAATTTCGGTTAAGTACCAAGACTGAATACAAGCAACCCGTGTACTTTGTATTAAACAACAAAGTGACATCAAGCGTATCACAGTCTCATCACTCATAACTCATAACTCATAACTCATAACTCATAACTTCATCACTCATCTCTACGCACTCATCGGCTGGCCACTCGCCCACTCCTTTTCGAAAACCTTTTTTTCGGAAAAATTCTCCCGTGAAAACATCAAAAACGCCCGTTATGAGCTGTTTCCACTGGAATACATCGCTGATTTCCCAAAACTACGCGCGCAGCACCCAGACCTGAAAGGCATCAACGTCACCATTCCCCATAAGGAAAGTATCATACCATTTCTGGACAAACTGGATGAAACCGCCCGCGCTGTCGGTGCCGTAAACTGCATAAAAATAAGTGACAACCAAGAACTTACAGGCTACAACACCGATGTAATCGGTTTCGAGGCCAGCCTGGTAAACTTCTTGGCCCAACATAAAATACCTCCCCAAACAACCCATGCCTATATCCTCGGCACAGGCGGCGCCTCAAAGGCCGTTGCCTACGTACTCCAAAAGCAAAACATCCCCTTCCATTTCGTCTCCCGCTCCCCATCCCATCCCAACGAACTAGCGTATTCATCACTCATCACTCATAACTCATCACTCATCGCTCATAACGCATCACTCATCACTCATAACGCATCACTCATCACTATAAACACTACCCCCCTCGGCACCTTCCCAAACATCAACGAAATGCCCCCAGTCCCGTTTGAAATATTTAAAGCTGGCAATTTAGTATTTGATTTGGTGTACAATCCCGCCGAAACGCTACTTTTGCGGGAAGCCAGCGCGCGCGGCTGTTTCGTGCAAAATGGCCTCGACATGCTCCACCTGCAAGCCGAAGCGGCTTGGGAAATTTGGCAAACCTAACCATGACCACCACAATAGATTTTTCGAATACCGAAATTGCATTTGCCCACCTTTCTGACAAAGAACTTAAACAATCAGCCTGGCTTTTTTCCATGATGAATAAGCCGTGGCTAGTAAATTATGGCTCCCAACTGGCACTTTGGTCCGTTGAAAACGGCATTCCATTGGCTGAAACCGCTGTAAAAATGACGGTGTTTAAGCAGTTTGTGGGCGGCACGACCCTGCTCGACAGTCAGCCAGCCATTGAGCGCCTGGCCGAATACAACACCCTGACCATACTCGACTACGGCGCAGAAGCCAAGGAAACGGAACTCGATTTCAACCACACCATGAACGAGAATATCCGCGCCATAGACTTTGCGGCACGGTCGGTGAAAAGTGCGCCAATCATCAGTACTAAAATCACGGGCCTGGCGCGGTTTGGACTATTGGAGCGTATCCAGTCGGCACAATCATTGAGCCGCGAAGAGGTGATTGAATACAGAAATGCACTGAAACGGGTGGACGCTATCTGCTACCGTGCCTCCAAAAAAGGCGTCGGCGTATTTATTGATGCCGAAGAAAGCTGGATTCAAGATGCGCTCGACCATTTGGTGTGGTTAATGATGAAACGCTACAACAAGAAAAATGTCGTGGTGTACAATACCTTTCAACTGTACCGCCACGATCGCCTGCCGTTTCTCATGGAAAGCTACGACCGTGCCCAGGAAGCCGGTTTTAAACTTGGAGCAAAACTCGTTCGGGGTGCCTATATGCTCAAAGAGGGCATTCGCGCCAAGGAGATGGGCTATGAATCACCCATTAACCCCGATAAAAGCACTACCGACGACCTCTACAACACCGCGCTGCGTTTCTGCCTCGACCACCTGAATACCATGGCCGTGTGCAATGCCAGCCACAACGCCGAAAGCATGTTGCTGATGGCGGATATTATGGAGAAAAAAGGCATTCCAAAAGACCACCCCAATACTTTGTTCAGTCAATTGTATGGCATGAGCGACAACCTGACGTTCAACCTGGCCAATGCTGGGTTCCGGGTCGCCAAATACCTGCCTTATGGGCAAGTGAAAGAGGTGATTCCATACCTGATTCGCCGAGCGCAGGAAAACACTTCGGTGACGGGCGATGCAGGGCGGGAGTTGCTGTTGGTGCAAGCGGAGATGAAACGAAGGAAGTTATGAGTTATGAGTTATGAGTGATGAGTTATGAGTTTTACTTTTGGGGTGTTTAAATTGGGATTATGTATAGAAGTTTGTTGATTATACTTGTTTGCTTTTGGGTTGTTGCTTGCAATCCGCCGAGGAAAGCGAAGCCGGTGTACAAGCCTGGGCCGCCAGATATGCCCGTTTCCCATAAGGCGAACAATGTCGCCTGGCAGAATAGCGAACGCCTGATGCCGGTTCTGGAAAAGGCGCAGCGGGAGAACAAACCCGTTTTTGTGGAATTTTACGCTTCATGGTGCGCACCCTGCAAAGTGATGGAGGAAGATATTTTTACCCAAAAGGAAGTGTCCCGTTACCTAAACAGCAACTTCCTTAATTTTCACACCGATTTTGATTCGGAATCAGGGAAAACCATTGCGTCGATATACGAGGTTTCTAAACTTCCCACGGTGCTTTTCTTAGACCCACAAGGCGTAGTATTAGAACAACACGTCGGCATAGCCAACCCAAGTGTGCTGACAGCGCTGGGAAATTCTGCCCTGCAAAAAATGGGTAAGTAATCGCCCTCGGCAAAGCGATTGTTCCGCCTTAATTTCCACATTAAATACCAAACAGATGTGTCATTCCGAGCGCAGCAAGGAACCTGGGTTAGGATATAGCATCAGGTTCCTCGCTGCGCTCGGAATGACACATCTGTTCGGTATTCATAAAATTCAAAGTTGGTGCACACCAAATGCGAGGCTTATGGTACATTCGCTAAGTCAACGGCATTGCCCTAAACACGGCACAAGTGCCAAGCCGAGGTACAACCTGAAACCCGAAACCCTTGAAACCTGAAACCTTATAACTAGAGTTTTATCATCTTCCGCACCGCACTGTACCCATCCGTCTCCACCTGGTAGTACAGCATCCCCACAGCATCCAAGGCTGATTTCTCAATCGTAATGGTATGCACACCGCGTGCATAATCGCCCGTTTGCGTGTACAAGATTCTTCCATTAATATCATAAATTTTCAAGGTTGCCGCCGCTGCTGCTGGCAGGTTGAAGCTGATCTCCGTGCTGCCTTCAAAAGGATTGGGGCGGTTTTGAAACAGCTCGAAAGTGGGTGTATCTTGAAATTGAAGTGTAAGGTCAAAACGCTCCGTTTGCTTGGTGCCATGCTCCTGATATGCTTCCGCAGGGGTGATACTGCTGCCGATAGAAAGCATTTCCCGAAGCTTGCCCGCTGCTGTTGCCTTGCATTTCAAGGTAAAATTGGCGATGCCACCTTTTTCCCAAGCCATCGTGAGGGCATTTTTTTCGGGAAATAAACCAAAATGTTCCCGCGCCGTATTGGCACCGGGTATAATTTCCAGCACTTCCAAACTAGGAATATTCAAGGTAAATTGGCAGCCTTCCATTGGGGCCGTGGCGCTGAATTCCAAATCAATAAGCTCCCCTATTTCAACCGCTTCCCGCCCATTCGCCGACACCTGGAAATGCAAGGTTCCTGCGCTGCGTTCCTCCAAGGGCGCTTGTGCATGCGCGACCACGGTGTTGTTCACGTCGCCGATTTTTACGCCGACAAAATCGTCGGTCATATTGGGCAAAAACAACTCGGACGCCGGAATTACCGCTGGGAATGCCGGCATAAATGGGTTCATTGGGTTCGGAAAAATATAGGATTTTTTGACAAAACGCCAGCTATAATTTGCCGGGAACTCTTGATGAATCCCCAAAATCAACTTCCGGATTTCAACGATATCAAAAGTGGTGATGCTGCCGCTTTTGTTGGCATCCGCTGCGATCATTTTATAGGGCGAGCCGAGGGGTTCTATACCCAGTATGTGCTTGGAAATCAAGACCAAATCGTAGGTTGTAACGCCATTCAAGGGGTTCAGGTCATATTCTGCTTCCAAGGTACTTGCGTTGGGAAGTAAAAGGCCCGCTGGGAATTGATAATATCCCAAGGTGTCTGTTTGGATACCCAAGAAGAGGGGAAAAGGTGGAGAAAAAGGCATATTGGTGTTCATCTTCAAAGACACCTCCGCGACCCCTTCGTTTGTTTCCGTCTTTATATAACCTTTGATATCAGGCACTGGATTGCCTGTGCAATTGTTGGAATTGTCCTGAAGATTGACAATCGCATTATCACAATAATCTATATTCCCGGCAACGTCCTTTGCCCATACTTCAACGAATTTGGGGCCAACTTCATGGCAATAATAGGATATGCTGTCGATGGGGTTTCCAAGCGAATCTGTCGGGAAGCCCATGCCCGTGAATGATTTGCGGATGGAATACGTTATCAGATTAGAAGGGCTGCAATTGTCTTCTCCGTATTGCAATACATCTGAGGTATGAACAGTAATTATACCTGATGCTGGGAAGTTTATCGAAAAGGAAGCGTTACAAATCACCGTTGGCGGTTTTCCATCCCGAACCGTAAAAGTGTATTCGCAAACCCTTTCGTTGCCGCAGCCATCGCTTACTGTCCATTTCACCTTGTGCGTACCGTGGGGAATCTGCGCTGGCACAAAAACATTCGGAGCAGCGGTGGTATTAAACCGCACATAGGCTGTTCTTTTTTTGCCCGTCACCACCACCTGTTTGGCAAAGCGCCATTTCTGATCTGTGGCTACTGGCCGGAAATCGAACTGCCGTGATGCGCCAAGTCCTGTGAAGTTGCCGAACAAAACGGTGCCACTTGGCGGCAAGTTGGTGCTGTTTACCACTGTTTCCTGAATGCCATCTCCATTGAGGTCGAGGAAAAGTTGGTATTCAATATTCAGGGCACCGTCGGAGCAAGCATCGCTGGCCGTAACGCTGATATTGCTGGGGGTTTCGCACAAGTCGTTGATATTCAGCACCGGATCATGCCAAAAAGGGGCATTCCACAGCAAGGGGTCATTTTGGCTTACATCCTGAATTGTTTGGGTACTTGAAGGACAATTTTCAATAACGGGCGGCTGGGTGTCAATGACTTTTATGATCTGTTTGTAGGAATAACCGTTTGCGTTTTTGTCGTAATAAATGCTGTAATTGGTGGCAAGTGGATCAGTAGGGTTAATTTTTACAATCGTCGATTTCCAGGGGTCACCAACTGTTTGAATGGATGAGACAATTGGACCAGGCAAGTTGTTGGCATGGTTGCTAACGGCATTTGGATTGGGGTTTGGTACGTTAATGATGGGCAAATTGGGGTTGTAGGTACACCAGTTGATGATCTTCCAAGTGCGTTCCACTTTATAACAAGCGTCGGGGACCACCATAAATACCATATCCTCATAGGTTGGCGTAATAAGCTCACAATCTTTTCCAAAAAGCGTAGGCACGCCATAGACATTACTCGTATCACACACGGTCACGATCACATCGTTCGGGAAACGGATGAAGTATTCCTGGTTGTAGTCGACCACTATTTTTTGGGAGCATTGCCCCATTTGTCCTGAACTGTTGAATACTTTGAAATTTCGGGTAATGGTGCCGCGGGAGCAAAGGGTGTCGAAGCTGGTCATTAATGCGCTGTGCTGAATGGAATCTACGGAACAACTTTGGGTCTGTAGCCCGCCGTAGGATTCCAGTGTTGGGTCGAAAGCTTCACAGCTTATGGTGATATTGGCCGGCGCGGTGCAAATGGGCGGGTTGTTTCCAGAAACCCTGATTTTGAAATTACATTCTGAAAAATGCCCGACACCATAGTCGTTCGAAACCGTTCCAACAGGCACGCCAATATCGTACACGCGCAAGGTGCCAAATAACGTGTCGCCCA
>Ga0335398_10009654_pt1 | contig 11111 bp, 9 predicted proteins | sample BON03_FD_205742 | JGI IMG/M metagenome (GOLD analysis project Ga0335398, IMG submission 205742) | Freshwater microbial communities from Lake Bonney liftoff mats and glacier meltwater in Antarctica - BON-03 (spades assembly) (version 2) | ecosystem: Environmental > Aquatic > Freshwater > Ice >...
GCATATATATGTATATATATATATATATATATATATTAAGGTGGGGTTGGGTATTCTTCAAATCACGTCTCCAAAACGATGTCCGCAGGTTTGGCCGTGGTTTGACAGGTCTCTTTTCTCAACAAATTTTGTTGAATTTGATCAAGCGGTGTAGTAATCAACACGCTGAAATCTTCATGAATGAAACAAACATGCGACGTTTCAAAAGTGTTTTCACAAATAGAATCTCTTCAAGTTGACATCAAAAGTCTAAAATATCGAAAAGAATCGTTTTGATCGATGACAGCTCTTGATACGCAGGGCTCTGGAATCGATCCCCCGTGGAAACATGTGCAAAGGCTCCATATATACCGTATGTTTTTTGGTGATGCAAATGTCATTTTTTGTCCAAAAAACACGAGCATGCATGAAAGATTCTCTCGCCGTAGTTAACATGATATCACAGGTAGTCGAACCCAGAACCTCTGTGTTACACTGCGGGTGTTGGTACCGCTCTCCCAAACACATATTCCAGTTTGGATCTTTTTGGTACCTGTATCAAACTTGTGTGATTTATAGAAGCGACTGATTATCGATCAAATTTTGTGAAAACGATTCTTTTTGAAAATTGTTCCTGTTTTTCGAAAATACCTTTCAGTATCTCCGTGATATCTCCCAGGATATTTCAGTGTCTCGTTTCGATTCCCGCAGGTCACTGACTTCAACAAATCGACGGCGATCTACATTGCCGATTTTTTTTGTCAGCTTTACTTAGCCTGGTGATCAGCAAGACAGGAAGATCCGAACGATCCGCAAGAGCGCTGCGCGATGGCGCGGACGTCGTGTGCGAGGCCCGCGGCATATTTTTTTCGAGAGTAGAGTTTTGAAAATTCAAAACTCTTACTTTTGGTTGTAAAAGTGATAGTGGGTATTCCAAGGATGCGGGGGCTACTGGTCTTGCCCTGGCAAACCTTGGGAGTTTTCTTCACCTCAACTCCCCCAGTCCAGCTCCAGCCCCCGCCCTCTCGCCCTTCTTTCTAGGGGATCTAGGAAGGAGACCCAGTTACCAATCAGCTGCAAGCTAGACGATAACAAGACGTTACGCTCTAATGACACGTTACACTCTAACAAGAAGTTAGGCTGTATTAACACGTTACCCTCTTGCCTTCACGCACCTGCACAGGTCCAATTCTACATTGAGGTTCGGTCGTTAGGGAAATAGGCACGGAGAAGGTGAGGGCAAATGAATGAGAAAAGGGCCGCCAAGGTTGAACCAAAGGGGGGGGTGTGGCAGTTTGCTCCACCCCATGAGAAAGTGAAGCAGGATCAAGGAATCAGGATCAAGGAAGCAGTTGTGTCAAGGCCACCCTCTGCTTGTAACCACTTTCAGGTTGAGAGCGGACAGGAGTTGTGGACAGTGACGACTGTAACATTGGGTCATTCGTCACTGTAACATTGGGTCATTTGTCACTGTAACATTGGGTCGTTCGTCACTGTAACATTGGGCCGTTTGTCTCTGTCATTCGTCAATGTCATGCGTCACTCTCATGCGTCACCTCCTGCGTGTCTTGCTGCCTTTTATTAAAAAGATAGTAGGGAACGCTTATGGTGCTGGAGTTTCTGGTGACTAGTCATTGTGCCGTGACCAAGGTCAGAGGTAGTCGTGTCACCAGGTCGGGCAGTTCGCAGGGGTGACAAGAGTGTCACCACCCGACCTTGTTCTTGAGGAGGCGGATGTGTGGCAAGCTCATGCACCTATTGTGTACTTATAGAGAAGTATTCTGATTAGTATTTCATTTGCAAAAAGAAACACATGAGTGCTGCAAACAACATCTGACAATGTTTGACTCTCAACAGAGGCTAATTAACTAACCGGCTAATTCACTAAACTTGGGGTGGCGCAGAGTACCGTCAGCAAGGTGTGATGCAGTAAAAGATTCTAGGATGATGTGGATTTCAGAGCCGATAACTTCATTTGGGCAGTAAAGGCAGATTGTACCTGCATAAGAGTCTCTGTGATTGTTTTCAATTGTAAGCATGTGGGTGGGAATTGATTGATGGCTTTGAGATCTCATGCGGGAGAGCGACATGGGGTTGCGGTCACCGCACATGGTAATGTAGGGAGGAAGTTTGTACAGGTTATGCACAAGGAGAGATGGTGGAGGGGGAAGTGAGCATGCGGGCGTGTAGTTGGAATGCCTGAGGGGGGGTCGGGCGAATGAGAGTATTTAAATACTCTAATAAAAATCAGTTTGGGCCATTCTACGCTAAACAATTGTCTTGCGGAATTTGGTAGAGGATTTCCCACCGTTTCTTGTTTTTCGAGTGCTACTGTTCTGGGTATTGGGGGGGGGCAGGATGTTGAAATTATGAGAGTACTATGTGCCTTGGATAGGTGGTTGAAATCATGAGAGTACTATGTGTCTGGGCTATTATGTTTTCCATTGTGTGTATGGGGTGGGCATTGCTACATCTAAATTGACAGCGGAGGGTGTAGAGTTAGGCAGCAATTATGTTAGGGTACAGAACTGTGTATCTCAAGTGTAGAGCTACCAAATGGAGTGCCTGCTGGAGTCTAAGTGGGTGGATACCCATTTCTATCATTGTGATATGTTGTGAGGTAAATCAGTGAAGTCTCCTTTGAAGAGAGTGAATGAGTGTTTGTTCGACAGCGTCTATTTGCACATTGTTTACTAGATAGCGCAGGTTATCAGTGGCAACGCTAAGGACACAGGGTTGCCACATCTTGCAAAGTATATATGGGCTAGAGCGAATGCTTCTGTCTGTTGAGGGGGAGTCATATCTCAGGCTGTGCGCCACTGCTGCAACCGTTTCATAGGATGCATTGATTTTTTTTTGGGCATATGTATTTTTTGGCTGCCTCGACCCAGCCCTTACTATGGCTGGGTCGAGGGTGAGGCCTAAATACTTGAAGGTTGCTGGTTCTTCGAGGGGAAGTGTTTGGGGGGGTCTAGAGAGTGAGAAGCGAGACGAAATGTAGAATGAAGCTGGTTGCCGAGAGGCCTTTTGAAGAGGGGACTCGTAAAACATCATGACTTCTGTTTTGTCATGGTTAATTCTCTTGATTGATGTTGCTTTTATTTCTTCGTAAGAAATAGTCTCGTAGCTTTGCTGGAAGCTCTATGTGCTCTGGTTGATTTTCATGCAGCTTCTTTCTGCCCAGTCCTGGCAGACCTCATTCATTTCTTGAAGTTGGGATGGCGAACGTGCAATAAGGACCATATCATCCACATATAGGAAGGCTCCAATCCAGTTCAGATCATCAATTGATGTTATTCCAGGAAATTGCAGTATGGGAATTTTCCTCGGAGTTCCCGATTCAGTTTGGCTACACAAATTTCGAAAAGAGTAAGGCTAATTTGGCTGCCTTCGGGAGCCCTCGTAGAATTTCTACTTCGTCATCTTGTGCAATGAGGGCGTGTAATATTCGTACTTGTACTTGTTTGAGTTTTCTTTCAGTATTTGCCAGATTTTTTCAGTGACGTTGTAGTTTTAAGTGTGTGACCGAGGCGCTCTCTGCATACTGAGGGGTATGCTGTTGCAGAATCAATACAACAGCAGTAAATGGTATATCCATATTGGTATCTTTGTTGTATTGTGGCGATGAGTGCATAAAGGGGGTCATGTGTTTGGCGGGTGGGTCGTGAGCCTTGTTGTGAAGGTGTGAGTGTGTCATTGAGTTCAGTGTATTTGAAGAGGCGTGATTCTATAAGGCCATCAAAGAGTTTGGTTTGTGTGTACAGTAGGTAGATGCCTCGATACGAACCTGGGGAATGTCCGTCTTTCCCCCCCCCTTTGTATATTGGTTGCATAAGGGCCGAGGCCCATGCTCCAGGGTATGTTTCCTCTTCCCAGATGATAAGCATGTACAAGTCAATCATGTCTGGGTCGTTCCTAGCCAAAATATTTCCAGAAACTAGACCTGATTTTGAATGGGTGTGTGTGTGTGTGTGTTGCTTTGTTTTGTTGACACGATATTGGGGAAATCGCGGTCCCGGTGTCATTCCTTAAATCAGGGGACCTGGGGTGGCCGGATCCTCACCCTGCACCTTAACTACGTCGCTGGCTACACCGGTCCCTCCTCTTCCTCTTCGAACGGACCCACAACTACTCCGTTGACAACCAGGGGCTTGTGCCCTGGCGGCTCCGTCGTCTGGGCAGGTCCAAAGTTCGTTCGGACTCATCGGTGAGGTGTGTCCCGAGGTCGAAGCGGTAGACCAGGGGCAAACCCCGACCTTTAACCATTTGAACCATAAACGACCATCACACATTAAATGGCCGGCAGACGAAATCGAACCGACGACCTTAGGAATAACAGCCCCTCGCTGGACCGCTGGGCCAAACTGGCTGACATACGGTGACGGGGACGAAATTGACCCAAAATGAATGACGTCGCATTTTCGTCACAAAACGTCACATTCGAGGTTAAATGGGATGCTGCCAGGATTTAAAAAAGATTTTTGTAGCACTTCCAAAAATGTCACTTTTTCCCTTGGTACAAATTTGACGACTTCATCACCTCGTCACATCATTTTGCTGGGTTCGGCTTAGAACAAACATGAGTTTAAAAACCAAGCCAGATCCTGGGTTCTATGTGATGGGTTTCTCGATTTCGGCTAGGAGCAACATTCAATAGCACTGTGACATAGAGTGTAACAAAGATATAGGAGGGTTCAGTAAAAACCTTGTGACTTTTCGGGAATCAAAGTTGCCAGAATTTTTTTAAACTCAAAAGATGCGCCTTTAAAACTGTAGTTCAAATATGCAATTAAAAAGATGTCAAGTTTCATTCTGTGTCTCCGAGTCAAAAATGAAAAATGGCGGACAATCTCCCCTTCCCTTTCCCTTCTTCTCTCTCCAGCCCAAACTTGAAATGTGTTCAAATCCGAATATTCTTGCATATTCCAATAGCCCATGAACAGGGGCAATTATACATATTTGGTTGTATGGGTAAAACGTGCTCGGGTTGAAAGTTCCTGCGTTTCAAATATCCCACACAGTCATGCAGAAATTTCGTGTTTCCTCCGGAATTCCACCGGAATAATCGTTTTCGTGTTCCTGTACACTTTTGTACTAACCGCTTTACTTATGAGAAAAACAATCTCCGCCTCCATTGTTACACACTAGCGCTGCTATCTTCGCAGCCTGCTTTTTGTTTTTGTCGTTTGTTTTTGCAGCCACACAGCTAGCTCTTCAATTGCATCAGAAACACACACAGGTGGTGTGCAGTGATAGGAAATTCTAATTATGATGATGATTATATTATTATGTTGTTGTGTCTTGTTTTGATGAATGTTGTATTGAAATGGTGTACTGTATTTGTATTTTTCCCCCCCTCCTTTGTTTGTTTTTCTTTTTCTTTTTTGGAGTTCATTAAAAGTGCATATGGGTTGAGATGGATGTGTTGTGGTGTAGCGTGCTATGTAGGATGTACGAGCGTGGTAAAGAAGTGGTGAGGGAGTAATTGTGACAACTGGGACTATGAAGGGCGCCGAGGTTGATTTTTCCAAATCTGTTTACATACTGGATGTCTCGTTTGAAGTTCAAACAAGACATCCAGTATGTGATACCTTCAGTCAATGTAATCACCTTCTCTGAGAGAGAAGAAGATTCGGCAGAGTTCCAAAACATGTACTCGCCGAGGTCTGTTCCCCCCTTTATTGACACGCACAGATGATTTCTGACCCCCCCCCCGTGTCACCCGAGCGTGTGTTGGTCTGTCTTCCATGTGTTTAAGGTCAGCGCGTGTACTGCGTCAACCATCTCCACTGCAGAAGCAGTGGGTAAAACAAACGTTCTATAAATCGGCCAAAGCTTAATTAATGAATTAATTCATTAATTAATTGATAAATTGATTATAAATTTGATCAATGAATTAAAAGAAGAAGATTCTGAGATGTGATTGGTGGAAAATAATTTTTCTACTGCATTAACAGGACAGAGTACCCATGAGGACTTAGTCAAAAAATCCGGCCTGCGACGCATTTCGTTTGATAGGTCTTGCCTGCAGTGACTTTTATTTCATTAAAAATCTGGCCTGCGGCGCATTCTTTCCATAAAAAATCCTCTTCTTAATCATTCGGAGATGCATTTCATTTCAAGTTTTTAATTTGGTCTACCAATGTATTAGTAATGAAAATGATTTGAACTCCAATACTGAGTGATCACAACGACACAATTTGTACCAAACAGTAATTACGAAAGTTTCAAATAACAAACCCTTTGTCAAATCAAACTTCTTGAGATACTAATCGCACAACACCATTTCAATTCCAAAACAATTTATGAGAAACAACGTACGTCAACACATGTAACATAATTGTCACAAATACTAGACTTATTTCTGTTCTTTTTCGTTTGCACGCCGTTTCTTCGCGCCTCGTCCTAAACCTCTGGCACAGTAACGGTCCTGAGCCGAAGGTCCACTTTATCCTACTGGAGTCGCTACCGTCTCCAACTGTTTCGTACCGCGACTGCCAGGTGCTCATGCACTCCGCGGAATGCAAGATCGTACACGGGTACGCTTCGTGTAAATCTTAACCGAAACCGTTTTTGAGAAAAGCGCTTCCGTTGACATAATCCGAGTCTCGGCCGGTGTGACCGTTACAGTGGAGAGTAACAACAAACGTGGACAAAACAGAGTCTCCCTCAAAGGTATTTATGTGTGGGATGTCCAATCAAAAGTGACCAAGCAATCAGTTAACTATGTTTGAAAAGACACGTCAGAGCACGTGGTTCGACGCTGTGACGACACCGTTGACAAGAAGCGGGTGAATTCTTTCGTACTAAAACACCTCTTTTTGGAGAGAGTTGAGCAACAAAAAATATCGCCAAAAACCCCGGAAACGCTCTCTTCGACGTGCTACTAATGTCATGTTTTCAAAATCTCGCGGCTCACACCGCAAAAAACCACGCTCCGCGCGGTTTTAACTAATTCATTAATTCGGGGCCAAAGATTCTGAGAATTTTTTTATTCACTGCGCAGGTTTGTTTAATTCGTTGACTCGGCGCCGGTGGTTTTGGAAGGTCCGTGTGTGCGCTCGTTTGCCCGGGACTCGTGATGGGATACAAGTGTATTGTGTGGGCAAAAGGTCGGGTGTGAGATCTTGAGTGACAAGTAGTAGGGTGTGGTTGTAGAGTGTGTTTGGGTGGGAGGTGGAAGAGAATGTTATGAGGTCAACAGAGGGAGAGGTCACTGGTCGGAGAGTCCGCTGGTGACTGATAGTTGGAGCCTTAGTCACCTGGGCTATTTATACCCAGGGACCACTCCTGTTATGATCAAGCTTGATTATAACAGGAGCTGTCCCTGGGTATAAATAGCCCAGGTGACGAAGGTTGCAACTATCATAACAAAGGTCCCGCGATCGGTTCCCGGTAGTACACGAGTGATCACCCACCGGGGGGTGTTCAGGCTTCGAGCAGGAGTACAAAATAGCCTGTTCAAAACACGAAATATTTGATATCGTGGAACCGTGAGTGCACGATGCGTCAATGGAAGTTGATGACCGGCCGTGATTGCGACGAACTTCGCATGCCATGGGTCATGACATATGTCCTCCCCGTGATTGCGACTTGACGGTTTTCCCCGCGATTGCGAACTTCTGACAACGGCAACCGCGTGACCGACCGTTGAAAAACAATCGTCACGAAAACATCAAATGGGATCCGTGAAGGACTTGATAGTTGGAGCCTTAGTCACCTGGGATATTTATACCCAGGGACAGCTCCTGTTATGATCAAGCTTGATTATAACAGGAGCTGTCCCTGGGTATAAATGCCCAGGTGACTAAGGCTCCAACTATCATAACAAAGGTCCCCGCGAAGGGACACACCGGCTCTTTGCCGTCTACGAGTCTTGACCACCATATCTCTTTGCTTGTTGCTTCTCGGGGGAATCTTTCCTTCACCGTTCCCATTTGATGTTTTCGTGACGATTGTCCTTCAACGGTCCGTCACGCAGTTGCCGTTGTCAGAAGTTCGCAATCGCGGGGAAATCCGTCGAGTAGCAATCACGGGGAGGACATATGTCATGACCCATGGCATGCGAAGTTCGTCGCAATCACGGCCGGTCATCAACTTCCATTACTTTCCGCTCGCCACCACACCACACGTACAACATCTTGACAAAGTTGTACAGCGTAAACGCCTCATAACAATCGCGCAGCACCTTGAGAAGCGGTGCGGCGTTGTCAAACGCCAAGATCAGCAGCGCCACGATAGCATATATGGGCGTCATGAAAATGAAGCGCACCACATATTTCTGTACTTCTGGCTTCTCGTAATTGTCAAGATGTGCCCAAATGAGCTGCCCCGACACAATGCACGTGAGAATCACAAAAAGTGCCGCCACCCACCACGCCCATTGATGCAGCAGGATGGTGGCAAATGTGATCTTGTTCCAGTCAAACGCATGCTTCATGTCCGTTTCAAACTCGCGCACCTCCTCGGCTGGATTTGCATCTTCCAAATCACCGTCCTCATTGTCCCAGTCCTCATTAGAGTCGTCATCATCACCGTCCTCATCTTTCATGTGCATCCCGCCAGTGCCTAGCAGCTGCTTCTCGAGATCACGCGTTGCTTTGGCAATGGGAGCTTTCCGAGGCCCTACATCAAAATTGGAGCTGGCAGTAGGACCCCGTGCGCCTGCAGCCTGCATTGGTGCCATGTGGTGTGGCCCCTGGCGTGGAGCAACGAGAGCAACCTGCGCAGCCACAAATTCATTCGCAGCTGTCTCCTTTACTAGCCGGACGCTGCTGCGAGCAGCATGCATGTGCGAGGATGGAGACTGCCAGCTGGACATGTATGGTCTTTGGAAAGCTTGATCATAATAGGAGCTGTCCCTGGGTATAAATAGCCCAGGTGACTAAGGCTCCAACTATCAGTGACAATGTCGTTGGTGGCTGCAAATTTATTTCCCGCCAAATCTGCAAAACACACTAAAAAATATTGAAGGAAAACAAAAACAAGTGAGTGCCAGAAAGTCGGAAAACAACACGTTCCTACCAAAAAACAGGCAACTTTTTTTTTCCACAGAACAGAACTGAGGCAAATAACATTTCTTGGCTAACTGCTCTGTCCTAGACCAGGATAAACCACAGAACTCTTTTTTTTTTGTTGTTATGCTGCCACACAGCAAGCCCTTCAATTACATCAGGAACGGTCACAGGTGGTGTGCAGGGAAGCCCGGAAGCGCCCGGCCCGAGGGCACTCCCGCAATGGACCTTAAACTTAAAGGCATACGCACACACGTGGAGACAAACAACATAGAAATAGAAGTGAAACACATATGCTGACACACGCAACGTGGATAAGTAATACACACCCGAAATAGCAAGTAATCTTGTATCTTGTCTTATTTTTTCCAATGTTTCTTTACATATTTCATGGTTACTAGTGACCGAAAAAATTGGAGAATTCTCCAGTGAAACACATCTGAAATTGGGACCACAAACGCACTCCAGTGCCAATTCCCAGTCTGAAGGCATCATACAATTGGTCCCAGAACCGCAAAAAAAGGCGATATTTATTGCACGGCGCTGAAGAGGAACATGGGAAGGAGTGCCTGGGGCAACTTGGTGCAGTGAGTGAATCTGCAGAATAGGATGAAGTCGGGTTCGCCATATAGTCATAATCCCTCCTACGTTATCTCTCCTGCCGTTGCGGGGTGTGGCAGTAGGTCGTGCACCGACAATGCTTCCAATTTTGTACCAGATTCTCCAGTTTTTTCAATTCTCCAGTTTTTCTTGATTATGTATTCTTTTTTTGTGTGTGTTTTGTCGCCACACAGCTCTCGCGTATGTATTGGAATTATCTCTCTTTCTTTCTTTCCTTCTTGGGCTTTGAAGATCCAACCTAATCACTAGACTAAGCGGATGGCGAGCACCCAGTTAATTTTTTTCCCCTTTTGTGTTTTGCCGCCACACAGCTAGCGCGCCAATTTCATCAGGAACGCACACAGGTGGTGTGCAGTAATAGGGTAGCCCAGAAGCGCCTGGCTCGAAGGCACTCCCGCAATATACCTTGGACAATGTTGTTTTGAGAAGTGGATGTTTGTTTGAGAGTAGAGTTTTTATTGACAACTGATAGTGGGTATCCCAAGTTTGTTTGTTTGTTTGTTGGAATGAACCCCGAAAAAATATACTCCGCCTCCTGGGAGGAAAGTCAACCCCCTGGGAGTAATCACACACGGGCAGAGGCACAAACCACGTGCGTACAAACGGCACATACCATGATGTATTTTCTATTATTTATTCAAAATTGAGAATCGCTAGCGCGTCGGAGAAGGTGTTTGTGAGACTTTTCGGTCCTTTTTTTTGCGTGTTCTTGTACAGTTTTAGTCTGTCTAAAAGCAGTGTTTTCGGATGAGCAAGATGTGAAATGTGACCATGACACAACCCACATCTCTTTCAAAGATGTTGATTGAACACCTTTTTCATGGTACCTTTTTCATGGTACAAACAGTCACGAAGCGACACAGGTAGTACGCTGAAAATGGGGATAAACAAAGAGAGGGAGAGAGAACGATTCAGTCATCAACGTCGCAGAGGCTGAGAACGTCTCAGTGAAGTTGTTGATTATGATTAGTACATGTGTTCCCGGATTCCAAGATATTTTCACCCGACGAAAATCTGAGAAGTTTCAACTTAGACTCACAATACACTATTTCAGAATTATTTTCCAGAATTTAAAGTGGGTCAAGTTATGTACCCAAGGCCACCTATACTAATGTTCTGTTGAAATTTTGACCACTCAACTTGGGGTAGATTTCATGCATGTGTTGTACGAATTCTCGATTCATACGTAACACAACCAACATGTTGATCTCTTCCGTATCGAGAAGCGTATTTCCATCGTGACACACATCATTGGCCTAAGAAAAGAATACGCTCACACAAACTGTCGACACACAAAGCCCCTATCTTACCCCCCGAAGAGGAGGCCATGAGACACAAGGCAGGAGCACACAGTTAACAGTAATAGGCATGTCTCACCTCACGTACTGTCTACAGATCATGATGGTCAAGTATAATGCAATATTTTATTTATTTCATAGCATGTACGATGGTTAAGATTTCAGCGTGATATATCGTTACTGATAGTTACGACTTCGT
>Ga0335398_10009656_pt1 | contig 11110 bp, 11 predicted proteins | sample BON03_FD_205742 | JGI IMG/M metagenome (GOLD analysis project Ga0335398, IMG submission 205742) | Freshwater microbial communities from Lake Bonney liftoff mats and glacier meltwater in Antarctica - BON-03 (spades assembly) (version 2) | ecosystem: Environmental > Aquatic > Freshwater > Ice >...
AGCGCCTGAGATCTCAAGATGGGTTGCCAGTGGCCCAGTGGTCAGGCGAGAAGGCCAATTTCCCTGCTCTTCATGATGGTGTAACCATCGACCCAGTTGAGGTGCTTGACAGACAGATAGACACACACCGTGACTGAGATATACTAACATGCAGAAATTCAGACACACAGGTACATAGACAGACATACATGCAGACATGTGCACGTACATGCATGCATGCGTTCATACACACATTTGTACAAACATGCCAAATACATCCATGTATCCCCAGGAGCACGCAAACATTTTTGCATGGAAAGACCCAGCCATGCGCCAGCGCGTCATTTTATCAGGACCGTCTGGAGAGCACCACGACGTCATGGCAATTCAAAGGCGACCCAAACCTGGTCGACTGATCGACCCTGTGCACTTGATTTGTACAACACAACCATGAGTTTCACACACAAGTCCAATACATGTGTCTCTCTTAGCTCTGATCGAGTTCAATCTGATCAGCCCTCTTTTAGCCCTCATCGAGTTCTATCTGATGAGCCCAGAACATCGCAACAAACCTTACAGTAACGCCTGCTATCTTCGATACAACTTGAAAAATCACACTAGACCAAATTTTGACCATTGATTGATGTTGCTTTGATTACTTCGTAAGAAATAGTCTAGTAGCTTTGCTGGAAGCTCTTTTTCTCGAATTCAATATGAAAAATTGGTCTGGTTTGATTTGGGGACAGTCTGGGAATCCGTTTGGGGAGGGTCAAGGGGTCCCCCCCTTGAAGTTAGGCGACCTAGTCAGGTCCCCAAGGGCATAGCGCCATTCGGCGTTTGGGTAATTGAGGTTGCTCCAAGAAGAGTACGAAAAATAAATTAGTCAATACACGTTTGGACAAGCAAAGTGAAAGTGTTAACGTTTGGTCAACGCGGATGGCGAACACCTGATTATCAACTTAGGACCCAAGAACCTGTCACGGACCGGGGGACCGGAGCATTACCTAGTTTGTGGCAGACCCAATCAGATCCCCTACGAGCGGGTAAAACAGATCACAATGTTGGTGGGCTGGCATGTATCCTCGGGCTAACCAATCAACACAATTATGAACTGGACTGAACGGCGCCGTGACTTTGTGTGTTGCTTGTTTGTTTGATTGTTTGTTTGTTGGAATTAAACCCGAAAAATCATACTCCGCCTCCTGTTGAGAGGAAAGTAAACCCCCTGAGAGTGATCACACATGGGCAGAGGCACGTTCAAAGTTTTTGTTTGCAATTGTGACGATGCGCGAAAGAAACTCGGGTTGTATCCAGATTAACAACAGCTCCAGGCGGTTGGACGTGATTCCTGGTTCTTACGAATGCACATCCAAAGAGTTTGTCTTCAAGGCTCGGGGTTCTTCTGCTGTGTCTAATGATTGACAACGTAGGACCTAAGAAACTGTCACGGAGCCGACCTAGTTTCAAGGCTGACCCTTCTTGTGGTGTTTCTTCCAAAAAAAGAAAGTGTGAGACCGCCAGCGCGTCGTCAAGCTGGCCAGTCCATGTCCTCTACTGAATATGCTGTGCCTCATGCACGGCGCTGCACATGCATCGCACCGCGCAAACCTTCAGCCCCCCCTGCCCCGCTGTCATTGTGGGTGATGGCGCCCACAGCATCTTGCCTTCTGCTGATGCTACTTGTACAAGTGCCTCTGGAATGGCGGAAGTGGTCGCTGATGGTACCCACGCTGCCGGCGGCATCGCAGCCGGTGAATAGCTTGTAGCCACTCTCGCTGGAGGTGATGTCAGCGCAGGTGGTACAGGTGTACGTACTAGTGCTGTTGATGGTGGCCGTTTTCCTGGCTTTGAAGGTCTTGACATTAGCGCTAGTCCCCGAGCCCTCGAGCTTCCAGCTCACAGTGCACGACGATGATGTTGACGTCACTCTTTTTCTCTCCCTTCAGACTGCCGCTCATGGTGGCAGCGGCGAAGGCGAAGATTGTGATGGTGTTGATCGTGGCGTTGCCCATGCCACGCGGCTCGTCTGCACGATGACGCACAGAGTGACGATGATGCAGACGGCCCGGTGGAATCCCTCGAAGCAATCCTTGGCCATATGAGTCAGCGCGAGGACACGGGCTACGACGATGATGGGGTGGATGTCAGTGTTGGTGTCGGTGTTAGTGCAGTTGTAGGTGTAGGTGTCGATGTTCAAGGTGTCAGTCTAGGTGTCAGTCTAGGTGTCGGTCTAGTTGGAGCTTCACCCCCTCTCACTTCTCTTGCCAGTGACTCGTCTGAGATCTGGGAGTCTGGTTACTTCAATTACTGTGACCATTTGTCTTCTTGATGAGGTTATCCCTTTAATAAACACACTCTCTCTCAATTATGAGATTGAACTTTTATTTTGTTTGTTTGTTTGTTGGAATAAACCCCGAAAAAATATACTCCGCCTCCTGTGTTGGGAGGGAAGTCAATCACCTGGGAGTGGTCACACACGGACAGAGGCACACACCGCGTGCGTGCCAAAGACAGCGGCACAAACCACGTATTTGTCAATCTATGGTTAACACTCTACAAGTTGAACTGAACTGGACTGAACGCCGTGACTCTTCGAACTCTGACCAAGAAACTCGGGTTATATCAAGATTAACAACCGTTCCAGGCGGTTTGAAATGATTACTGGTTAGCACGAATGCACATCCAAAGAGTTTGTCTTCTCGTGGTTCTTCTGCTGTGTTGGTGTGGCTTGGCCATCAGGTCTCATACATTTATTATCATCATCCAGTTTTGTGTTCGACTCCGCATGTTACAGACGTGAATTCACACGTTGATGTGCAAAACATGGCCAACACATAAAACATGACAGTACACAACAAAAGACATATGTATTGGAAATGTGTGAACTCGTGCAAAGTGCTGCATGTATGTGTATCAACATACATTCATCACATACACATGCATGTATGCATGCATGCACACAATAATCGCCATTGCAAATGCTAAACAAAGTCCAATGGCGTGACCGCGCAAATACAACCACACACTCACACAAACAACAACCAGATCATGTGCATGCACTTTCTCTCACACATAGACGCACTCACACACATACTCACACAAAAGTCACACCATGCGCTGCAGCATGAATGGGCTAGGAGGCGGTGAGAAGGTGCGAACACAACAATTACCACTTGCATTTGCCAGGTAATTACGCGTGTATGTGTGCATGTGGACTCATGCCTTTTCATGCAATTCGTATGTATGAATGAAACAAGACGATGTATGCGTGAGCAATTACGCCCATTCCCGATTTCCGAAAATATATAACATATGTACATAAATATATACTTATACGTATATGCACGTGCATACATATATGTATATACATATAAAGAAATATAGACATACGCACTCATATGCATGAATATATATGTACTCATGTTTATGGATATAAATATGTATATATACATAAGTTAATACATATATATATATGCATATATATATGTTTGTATGTATATGTATGTATATATATATATATATATATACATACATTTGCATATATATGTATGTATATGTAAATATATGCATATATATGTGACTGACTATGCACTAACAATGGAAGTGTCTTGTTTTAATTTGAAAAGCAAACCTAACATGATGAAACTAACAATGCAAGTGTCTTGTTTCAATTTGAATAGCAAACCTAACATGATGGCAGATGTACAAAGCACCTCAGCTGAGGGTGTCGGTTGATCCTTCAGTATTATACAGATTTTAATAAAAACAAACGTCGAGTACACAATATCGTTTACTCGACATACGGGGTGACTACGATTAGTAGTCTGCTTAAAATTATAGGTCTCTTTTGCAAAAGAGCCCAATAAAAGAGACGATATTCTGCAAAAGAGACCTATAATTTTAAGGAGCCTACGAATCGTAGCCACCCCATAGCACAATCTGATGATCGTAGTAAAGGGGTATATATCATGTACGGTTGTGCTGCAAGTCTCCATATGTTTGTGCATACAAGATAAGTTCTTGGTAAGTAAGATGTTTTGTTTGTAAAATTTGGGAGTGGTTGTTAATTGTTAATCTCAACAACAGGAGCCAGAAACATTGAAAACGAAAGGCACCCACATCTCAGGTCAATAGTACTAGCTCAGCAGTGAGGGGTCTAGGAAGGGAGAACAGGAACAACCAGACAAACACGATATAAAGGCCCACGTTGAAAGAGATTGTACAGCATCCAGACTTGAACTCAAAAATGCGGAGATGAAGAGAATGGAGAGAAGCAAGTAGAGAGGGAATGGTGGGCGGGTGACGTTTAAGATTGGTAACCGCTCCAGGCAGTTGGAAATGATTACTGGTTCTTACCAATGCACATCCAAAGAGTTTATCTTCCTGGCGTTCTTTTGTGTTGGTCTTGCTGGCCATCAGGTCTCATCATGGTAACATGCAAATCATCATCCGCGCAAGATTCGAATATTTGTACCAAACAATAAGTAAAATAATTCAAGTTCAGAAATCTTGCCACAACAAAGTGAACATAAATGATTAATTTCTTCGGGCGGTGAGTCTCATTGTGCACATAATTTTCGAGTCTCTTCCGAATCTCTGCTGTCTGGACGCCACTTTGTTTCTTGGGTGTCGACGATACTTTAGAATGGTATGCATTTGACAACCCTTACAGAAGAGTCAATCATCTTTGTTTTGTTTTTGTTTGTTTTAGATAGTATGCGTTTGACCACCTTCAACGTGACAGAGAGTTCATCATCTGTGTAAGTCGTCGAAATCAACCTACAAACAAGTTGGTGTGTGTGTATTGTGCATTGTGGAGTTATGGGGCCCGAGGATCGTACATGGGTGTGTTTTGGGCACATTTTTATAGCGTGACAAAATTGAGACCGACATCTCATCTCGACTTTTGGTACTCTTTTTCCCCCGTATCTATTGAAACACATTCTGACACATTTGTGACGACAAAAAAACTAGCAGAAATCCCCACCTACATGCTCACCATAGATGACAACTTTTTGCCAGTGAACCGAAGAGACAATATGACGACTAAGTATGATGCCTCTCCTTCAAATCCGGAGTGACTGGTTGGAAATTTGATTCATTTTGAAATTCTAATACACATCTCATCTCGCCCTAGACCTTCAGGGAACACCTGGGGGGGATGATGTCTTGGGTAGAGTAAAGAGTGATGAGACTCTTGGAACGGATGTAGTAGTACGAAGTCTTTATTAAGTTCTCAGAAACGTGGAACGTATCGTGAAACTTTGGAGAATAAATCAATCCAAATTCTCGATTCCTTTTATATTGATTCACTCAAACTGACTGAGCGGTCAAATAGATGGCCAAAGTCAATCTATGGTCAAAGGAAGGCTGCCTAATTACTATGAATAGAATCGGTCAACTTCTTAAATAAAACATAAATGTATTTGTGATTCCTAAATCCAATTAAATGGTATTTGGTAAAACCGAAAGTTCCTGAATTTAGATTAATTTGCTAAATCAGAGATATGGTTTTATCACTCCTCCTCACGAAGATAATTATAATTTATGAGAGGGTTAATTTTGTATAGATTACTTTACGGTAATTCTTAGTGTAATTTTTGTTGGATAGATGAAATTTAGAACTTGGTGTTCTTGTTCATCTTACACACTTAACGACTCCTCCTCACTAAGAATGAAGGGAGCTCGTGTGCTTTAAATATTGAGATTTGTGCATTCGAGTAAAGTAATGCTTAATATGCTCATATGAATCGGAAAAAAATTAAAACCCATGTTAATGGTAAAGAATATGCTGATTCATGTAGATTCAATTCACGATCGCAAATCTATTCATCACATATTTGTTATTTAATTAGATGATCTCATTATTGGGGGGGGAAATAAAGCCCACGAGATAAGTTTTGCTTTAGATCAAGCATGCAGATACATCATTTTGAACAGCCGTATTTTCAGGTCTGTATAATTGAATTTGATGAACGCAAATGAAGTCGGGGAAAAATAGAACCCATAAATGTCAAAGGTGTAAAAAATCATTTTGTAGCTCAGATTGCACATCAGATCGATAGACAGTTGCACAATAGTGGTATTCTGCATGAACTATGCATGTCGATGGATGTGTGAGTTATTTTGAATATGATTTCGGGGGAAAAAGTAAAACCCGTAAGTGTTTAATTTGTGAACACTTTGTAGCTTAGATTGCACATCAGATCGATAGACAGTCACAAAAAAGTGGTATTCTGTATGAACTATACATGTCGGTGGATGTGTGAGTTAGGGAGAAAAGAGTAATCCCAGTAAATTTTAAATTTTCCTTGCAAAACACTTTGGAGCTCAGTTTTCACATCAGATTGATAGACAGTCACACAATAGTGGTATTCTGCATGACTAAAGTCACACAATAGTGGTATTCTACATGACTAAATTTTGTGTGCGCCGATGCAGTCTTGAGCGCACCATCGTAGACTGACGTTCTTGCGTCCTTTGAGGTAACGTAGAAGTTTCTTGGCTATCACCAGATGTGTAGGACCGGATCGAATAATGTATTTGCTTAGTACCTACATTGCCCAGGATATTTCTGAAAAAGTATGTACTCGCAGATAGAGGAAACTGCCAACAAGTGCTTGGTATTCTTTGACGAGTTTCTTGTCGTGAATTGCGACAGGTTCTGCGAGTTCCTTGACGTCGGCTTTCTGTGGAAATGGTGTAGGTAGAGGGTTGCACTGTGCCATGCCCCATTTCTTCAGCTTGTCGATGTAGAGGTGCTGGTGAGCGGACACTGCTCCTGTAATTAGATCACGGTCGTATTTGACGGATAGATACCAGTTGACAGGTCCCTCGGCATTCGTAGGAAATTTGACGTTGCAATGTACTTCGAATTCTGCTGCTAGAGCTGCGCAATTCGTGAATGCAAGGTTGTCTTCGACGTAGCTGGCGATTATTAGTATCACTGTAGCATGCAAACAGTCGGAATAGATTCCAACGTTTTCGGGTACGAGAGCTGTGGCTTCGATAATATTTGTCAGGATTGGTTGCACATCTTGGATTCGAGTCTTTAAATTGTTGACGAATTTTACGAAGACGCATTCGTCACTTTTGAGGCGTGTTAGTCCGAAGTCTGTGCAGACGCTTGCGAATAGCTGACCCTATCCTCGAGGACTGTCTTTCATGCCATACAAATGGCGATGAAGACGATAAACGTATTTACGTCGATCTTCGTATCAACCGGCACATTCACAATAAACTGGTGGATGGTTTGAGTCGAGTTTGCTTTGAATGAAGGTAACAGATCCGTCGTATTGTAGTACTTGAAAGTTTGGAATGCTTGCGAGTGCGAAGAGTAAACGTAACGTTATGGAGGAGGCAGAAGAAGAAATGTTGTTTATTGGAATCCAAATGGAAGATCAAGTATGATCTCTTGCTCTGGAGGAGGCAACTGGAGCGTAATTCTCGAAGTAGTGCAGACCTTGTACTTGAGAGTAGCCTTTGGGTACGAATCTCGATCGATGGCTGACTGGTTTTAGCTTCTCAAGTTCGTTTGTCCTGTATCAGAATGTCCATCGACTTTTCATGACTGATGCATTTTGAGGCAGGGATGATCGTGGTAGGACCTTCGAGTATCTGAGTGATCGTAGTTTGCCCATTTCTATGTCGCAGGCTTTCATCCAGTCAGCTACGTCTGGTGTAGCTCGTGCGTCTTTGTAGTTTTCTGGTACGTGGTAGATAACACGGCTGTGTGAAAGGCGCTGTAAAGTGCCTTTTAGTTTTCGTGGTAGTCCTCGTATTGTTTGGTGCTTCTTATGTACTTCAAGACGTTTTAGTGTGACATTACTTCTGAATGATCGCCGTCTTGATAAGTGATAGAGTGGTTGTCACTTCAAGTTGCTGGATGATATTTAGTGATCTTTCCGTTGAAAGAGCCGTGTCCTGGAAATTGTTTGGTGATAGCGATGTCAAGGATTGAATTGCGGTTATCTGATTATTCTGTGTCTGAATTGTACTGTTTGAGAAGATTTGCTTTTCTTTCTGCGATGGGATTTTCGGGTCTCGCTTTGAAGGCAGCGGGAGGGCGCTTCTGCCGTGCTGAGATGCGAGTGCATTTGTCGTCATCATCATCTGATTCTACATCAGAATCGGACGAGTCTTGTTTGTCAGCTTGTTCTTCGGTTACTGCATTATCGTTGAGCCTTTCAGTTTTGGAACGAAGAGTGTCGTCGACGTCTGATTCGGATGAGGCGTACTCCTGTGCTTTTGGTTGATCTGTTGATGGTATCACTTGTCGCGTTCTTCCTTGCGCTGCTGCTTGTGTGAGATTATGAAATGTTTGCCAGGCTGGAGCGGAGAGTTGTTTCTGGTGAAAAGGGAAGAGGTGTGGATCGAATGCCAGGTTTTGACGTGTGACAACGATTCGTGCTCCGTCACTTACACAGTAGCCGATTACACCGTGGTGTTTCGCTATGCCGATGAAGACGTCTTGATCAGATATCAGGTCTCAGCTTTTATCTTGAAGGGTATGCCTATTTTTGTATACGGTGGCGAAGAAGCCTTAGGGTGGCACTTGCGTGAGATTTGCTATTTTTTGAGAATAGTAGCTCGAAGATCGTTTTGGATTTGTCTAGGCGAGACGGTGATGTCACGTTGTGGATGTATGCTGCATGAGCTATGGCGAAATGCCAAAAGCGTTCAGGTACATTTCCATGTAGCATCATGGCTCGTGCACTGTGTCGTAGATCATTCACTGCAGTTTCAGCTGCTCCCACTGAATAGTGTTCGTCTTTAGCACAGACGACATGGTTGGTTAGATGTTCGCTGAGGAGAGATTGCATCGGATAGGGGCGCTTGAAGTTGGTGTCCTTGTGCGGGTGCTGGTAGGGTTAGTATGGCTGGATGGGAGCGCCAGTGTGGTGTCCTTGATACCCTTGTCCAGCTTTCGTTTGTTGCCTTTTCCGCGCCCGTTCTTCATGTTGTTGCGCCCTTTGTTGGAGTGGTTGCTAAGCAAGTTGGAGTTCCATGCTTGCAAGGCCTTCTTGACTTTGGTGCAGTTCTTCATGTCATGGGGTCCGAAACATTCTTGACAGGCGAAGGCAGACGGATGTTCAATGTCGAAATCCGAGTCTTGAGTTCGCTGATAGAATTTTAGGGTATAGACGTCGAGCTTCTTCAAGGAGTGAAGAAAGTCGTGCACGTTGCCAGCCTCAATCCATGCGTCCATTTCCTGAATGATAGGAGAAAAGGGAAGGGGATGCAAGATGTTTGGGTTCAACAACCTTCGTGATCGAGCTGATCAGTTTGGTGACGAGAGCAACCTCGTGAGCTGCGGCCATGTGGTGCAACTTGAAAACTTGGTACCTCTTGATGACATACTCGCTCCAGTTCTGGTACCGTTGGTAGCTTTTGGAGCTTGCTTCGGGATAGCCAGGGAAGGAGCATACCAGTTTGGTGATGCTGTTAAGTTCGTTGTTGAGAGTGTCGGCGGAGGTCTGCTTGTACTTGTCTTTGAATGCCCATAAGAGGTCCGTGGCCACTATGTACTTCTCGTCACTGGACTTTTTGTTAGGATCCTCCGAATCATAATCCGTAATGGGGTGAATCGAGTTCTGGAACGAGGTTGTTCAAGTTGTGGTACAGTTGTTCGTAGAGCTTGGAATCACAGTTGCGGTGAGCTTCAGCATCAAGAAGAGGGAAGTTGTTCATATCCATCTCGCCGTGTCCGCCTGGTCCTTCGCGGTTGCGACAGAGTAACCAGAGTAGGTTGTACTTCTTGCCGTCTTCTCCTTTAATCAATGTTGTGGCTGCCCAGACAGTCAGGTCTTCGTAGTATTTTGACGACTGCGATGAAGGCTTGCCAATTTCCCTTGTCGAACATTTTCTTGTTGACGGACAGTAGGCGAGCAGGGCTCATAACCTGAGGGAATACCTGGGGGGGATAATGTCTTAGAGTAAAGAGTGATGAGACCCTTGGAACGGATGTAGTAGTACGAAGTCTTTATAAAGTTCTCGGAAACGTGGAACGTATCGAGAAACTTTGGAGAATAAATCAATCCAATTTCTCGATTCAAGTTCCTTTTATATTGATTCACTCAAACTGAAGCGGTCAAATAGATGGCCAAAGTCAATCTATGGTCAAAGGAAGGCTGGCTAATTACTATGAATAGAACCAGTCAACTCCTTAAATAAAACATCCATATATTTGTAGTTCCTACATCCAATTAAATGGTATTTAGTAAAACTGAAATCTCCTGAATTTAGATTAATTTGCTAAATCAGAGATATTGTTTTATCAGACCTCATCTAACTCCTCACGGGACTCCTCCGTGAAACCCGCAAACTAGACTGGCCTACCTTAACCAACCACCAACAAACCTCTCAGAGTCTGATCCTAGGCGAACACCCCTGTTCCCTTCATAAGAAACTTCACCACGTCTGGTTGAAGTCAAACCTCCCCGCTATCCTTCATTATGTTTCTCAAGACGATTTTTTTTGGTATGACATGAAGTGAAATGTGCTGTTACAACACACCCCAATAGTAAACCTCAACCCTTCCCTCTTTACCACACCCACCACTACACCTGTACGCCCATCACCTTAGCAACTTCCTCCTATTTCAGTCCCCTGGTGGAAACTGGGCTAGTCCGCACCAACCAACTTTTTTCCAATTCAATTGAAAATAAATCGGCCCTTTGTCACACTTCTCACTAGACCTCTATTTTCATATCATCCTTGCAACTACTGCCTAATCCAGTACCCTTGCAGGTTTACTGAAGAGAACCAGACTGAAAGACAATACTTTTTTTTGAGTTCCCACGGCATCAAGTCAGCCGCAGTCCAAGCGTGGGCGTGGACTCCTAACTGTCTGTCACGGTCAATGGCTGTGGGTTCCTTATTTGGTACGGAAAGTTATAGCCCTTATTTTGTACGGAAAGTTGAAGAAGGTGCTCCGCAGCGCGATGATGATATCTCGTGGCGAATCACTCAGGAGACCCCAGTCTGTCCGTGTGCTGCGCGTGCAGCGCCTGAGATCTCAAGATGGGTTGCCAGTGGCCCAGTGGTCAGGCGAGAAGGCCAATTTCCCTGCTCTTCATGATGGTGTAACCATCGACCCAGTTGAGGTGCTTGACAGACAGATAGACACACA
>Ga0335398_10009657_pt1 | contig 11110 bp, 9 predicted proteins | sample BON03_FD_205742 | JGI IMG/M metagenome (GOLD analysis project Ga0335398, IMG submission 205742) | Freshwater microbial communities from Lake Bonney liftoff mats and glacier meltwater in Antarctica - BON-03 (spades assembly) (version 2) | ecosystem: Environmental > Aquatic > Freshwater > Ice >...
GTGCGTGTGCGTGTGCGTGTGCGTGTGCGTGTGCGTGTGCGTGTGCGTGTGCGTGTGCGTGTGCGTGTGCGCGTGCATGTGCGCGTGCGCGTGCGCGTGCGCGTGCGCGTGCGCGTGCGCGTGCGGATGTGTGCTTTTCTTGGGGGGGGGTCTGGGTCTGTTCCTATGTCTGTGTCTGTGTCTGTGTGTACGTGATGTTTATGTGTATGTGTTTGTGTCATACATAGGTGTGTGAAATATGTGCGTGTGTGTGTGTATGTGTTTGTATTGTGAGCCGTACATGTCTACAAAAAAAACCTATACGAGGGCACACGGCAGGCACCTTGAAAGAACCCCACAGATGGTCTGCAACACACTGCAACACACTGCAACACACTGCATCACACTGCAACACACTGCATCACACTGCAACACGCTGCACCTCACTGCACCATACTGCACCACACTGCATCACACTGCAACAGGACGATTGCAATGTGCTCAACAATCCACAAACACAAAGACTCAACAACTCAAGAGCCTCTTGTGGCCGATAGCCTCACACATACACTGCAACACGCTGCAACACACTGCAACACGCTGTAGCACACTCCAACACGCTGCGACAGGATGATATTGAAGTGCTCAACGACACATGACTCCACGACTCAAAAGCCTCTCGTGGCCGATAGCCTCACATACAACTGCAAAGCACTGCAACACATTGCAACACGCTGCAACACGCTGCAGCACGCTGCAGCACGCAGCCGCACACTACAACACGCTGCAAAAGGATGATTTTGAGGTGCTCAACGATACAAAGACTCAATCACTCAAGAGCCTCTCGTGGCCGATAGACTGTCATATACTCTGCAACACACTGCAAAATACTGCAACGCACTGCAACACACTGCAACACACTGTACCATACAGCACCGCACTGCACCATACCGCAACACACTGCAATAGGACGATTTCAGGGTGCTCAACTACCCACACACACCAAGACTCAACCACTCAAGAGCCCCTGGAGGCCGATAGCCTCATGCACACACTGCAACGCACTGCAACACGCTGCAGCACACTGCAACACGCTGCAGCACACTGCAGCACACTGCACCACGCTGTAGCACACTACAACACGCTGCAACAGGACGATATTGAAATGCACAACGACACATTACTCCACGACTCAAAAGCCTCGCGTGGCCAATAGCCTCACACACACACTGCAACACACTGCAACACACTGCAACACACTGTAACACACTGTAACACACTACAACACGCTGCAACAGGACGATATGGACATGCTCAACGACACAAAGACTCAGCCACTCAAAAGCTTCGCGTGGCCGCTACTGTAGCAGAGCAGACACAGGAGCCTTTTTTTGTGTGTGAAAGTGCCCTGTTGTTACAGGGCTCTTTTAGCAGAAGAGACATATGAGAGTGCTGATGATTGCGAAAGATGTGTCTCTTGCAACAGAGCCCTATATATGTTGAAAGAGATATCAGATGTCTCTTTCAAAAGAGCCCTATGTGTGTCGAGAAACATGTGATGAGATATCTCTTGCAAAAGAGCCCTACGTGTGTTGAGAGAGAGGCTCCACTTTCCCCCGCGAAAACACGCATAGGGCTCTTTTGAACGAGACATGTATCTCTGAGAGAGATGTCGTGAAGGGCTCGTACAGCAGACGAGACAGAGGAGACTGTTTCTTTTACAAAGAGTGCTATGTTTATGAGGACACCCCTCGCCAGTCTGAAGAGAGACTCGAGAGAGAGAGACTGCTCTCTCTCTCTCGTCTCTCTCTCGTGGGAGACTGTTTCTTTTGCAACGAGTGCTATGGAGTGGCTATGATTAGTAGGCTCCTTAAATTTATGGGTCTCTTTTGCAGAATATCATCTCTTTTATAGGGCTCTTTTGCAAAAGAGACCTATCATTTTAAGGAGCCTACTAATTGTAGCCGCCCCATACGTGTATGAGGACACCCCTTGCCATTCTGAAGAGAGACCCAAAGGACACGAGAGAGAGACGAGGGACGAGAGAGAGACGAGTGAGAGGCGAGTGAGAGATGCGTGAGAGACTAAGGAGACGTAGAGAAAGAATCAACAGAAAGAGACGAGGGAGACGAGAGAGAGACCAAGGAGACATAAGAGAAAGACTCAAGAGAGAGAGACTTAAGAGAGAGACGAGAGAGAGACGAGAGAGAGACGAGAGAGAGATTAAGGAGACATAAGAGAAAGACACAAGAGAGAGGGACGAGAAAGACGAGAGAGAGAGAGACTGAAGAGAGAGGCTCAAAAGAGACGAGAGAGAGACGAGAGAGACGAGAGAGACACTAGCGAGACCTAAGAGAAAGACGAGAGAGAGAGAGACTTGAGAGAGAGAGCCTTAAGAGAGAAAATCGAGAGACGAGAGAGGAACTTCTCTTATGTCTCGTTAGCCTCTCTCGAGTTCCTCTCTCGTCTCTCGTGAGTCTCTCTTCCTCTCTCGTCTCTCGATTTTCTCTCTTAAGCCTCTCTCTCGCTCTCAAGAGAGAGACTTGAGAGAGAGAGGCTTAAAAGAGAGAATCAAGAGAGACTCACGAGAGACAAGAGAGGAACTCGAGAGAGGCTAACGAGACATAAGAGAAAGACTCAAGAGAGAGAGACTTCAGAGAGAGACGAGAGAGACACCAACGAGACATAAGAGAAAGACTCAAGAGAGAGAGACGAGAGAGACGAGAGAGAGAGAGTCAAGAGAGAGAGACTTAAGAGAAGCCTCTCTCTGGTGCGGAGAGAGAGGCTTAAGAGAGAGACTCAAGAGAAAGACTCGAAAGACTCAAGAGCCTCGCGTGGCAACTACTGTAGCAGAGACCTTTTTTTAAAAAAAAACAGAGGGCTGTTGGCAAAACAGCCCTCTGTGTGAAGGGCTCTTACAGCAGAAAAGACAGAGGAGCCTCTTCCTCTTGCAAAGAGCGCTGCGTGTATGAGGTCACAGCCCCTCTTCAGTAGCTGCTGCTGATTTTTCACTTGTCTTAGGCGACTCTGCCCCCCCCTCCCCCTTTTCCTCCCCAGAGAGTGGCTCAGGGCCTTGAGCCAATGTGCCCCCCCCTTCTCCCTCCCCCTCCTGAGATGAAGATCATAGCAACTCCTGGCAGCGCAGCGACACAAGATCATGTGCGAGTGATCTCGTTTCTGCTCCCATGAAGTACCAGAGAAAGAATATAGTACTAGAGACGACGCACCAGAGAAGCAATAAAGTGCCAGAGATGAATTACCACAGAAAGAATAAAGTATCAGGAGTGATCTCGTTTCTGCTTCTTCCTTCTGTCTCTGGTACATTGTTCTTTCTCTGGTAATTCATACAAAAAAATATCTGCATATATGTGAATGTCATGTGTAATACCTGAGTCATGTCACATACTTCAATGGGTCATGTCATGTATCTGAATTAGTTCTATTGCATATACAATTTAGTATGTATGGGTGTGGGGGGTGGGTGTCAGCACTTTCTCGCACAGCACACCTACACCTACACATGTATACACCTGCTCATATATACGCATACACACAGGTTGCTTTGGTGTGTGTGTGTTTGGGAGGTTCCATGTGATGTCACATTGCCTGAGAGTGAGTGAGGAATGCGTCATTGGCCCATACATGAATGCATCATGTCACATTTATGAATGCAGCAACTGTTCTGTGCCAAACAATATCAGATGTTGTTTACTTCACTGATCGCAGGTAATCCTTTTCTTTTTTTCTACGATAACCCCACGACTGAGTTTGTGCAAGTAGGATTAAGGCATGGACAGTATTTAGTCATATTAAACAACACTTTTGAATGTGAGCGCGTGTGCTTGTCTCTTTCAATTCCTCTTCAAGAATTTTGGCTTTCTTCTCTCTCTCTTTCTCTCTCTATTTTGTCTCTGCAACTCACTTTGTTGCTTTCTCGCTGGTCTTGCTCCACATATTAGTTTATTTTGATATTTTTCGTTTTGCATCTATATTCGCATATCGGGAACATATTTCAAATTGGCACGTCAAAATTGCTCGGCGCTTGCCATGTCGAGCGCTGGTCGTATCTTTCCCGCATATAGATCACGCTGCGATTACTACCAAACAATGGTTTCCCCGAAAACAAAATCGATGAAATGATTCGTGAACTGAATCTGATTCTCACATCGCATAGACCTGTGTTTATTGCGATACTAGATCTACCCGTTGTGTTTTGTGGTGGAGATGATTATCCGACTCTTGCAAACGCAGCCTGCAGGAACCCATATTCACCTATATGCATTTTGTAGTTTTAGTGGGTAGTCGGAGTTTCTGCTCCTTTGGCTCGCGTCAACAAACCCCTGTACTGGAATGATTCCTCAGTATCGGTTTAATAAACAAAGCAACACACTTGAAATTTATTACAAGTTTCATGAAACTTCAATGGTTTGGAATTAATTTTCCTTGTATTCCAAATGAAAAATACTGTGTTTCTGATTCCAAAAATTCGCTGGTCTAATCCGTCAAAGTGGCTGAGTAAGTATCGATGCTTTTCTTTCTTTCTTTCTTTGGAATGTGTTTTTTCCATACAGTAGCACAATCAGACAGGAAACGTGCAGAATCTACAAGATTTGGAACTGTTGATGTCTAGCGTGACCCATGAAAATATTTGCCGGCATCAGCTGGCAATCTTTTTTTTTCAAATGTACCAGCGACTCAGAAATAACAGTGCCTCAGAAAGCATGTTTGTGGGAATTTACGGGCTATTCTTAAGGTGTTCAGAACTTGCAGAAATAGATCTTCATACTATGATGGGCAAGATAATAACAAATAAGATTGACTTACTTTTCTCACCACTGTGACTTTGTGTCCAAGCTTAACTTGATATTGCTTTTATTCTTTCGTAAGAAATGTTTGATTTGATTGGCTTTTATTATTAAAAACAGTAGTTTAGAACCCTGACTTGAGGGTCTATTTGCTCAAATCCATATTGATTTGAGTTGACGGGGTTTCGGCTGAAATCGAACCGAGGACCTCCAGATAACCCGAATTTGTTAATTCCCGCACTCTTCTCTACCGAGCTATGGTGACGGATGCATCACCGAAGATCCTTCAAGACCCTCTTTTCGTCAAAGTCTAGTAGCTTTGGTGGAAGCGTTATGTGCTCGAATCCTTTTTTTTTAGATTCGTGGATATTTTCTGACACTTTTTCCCCTTCCCCTTCCCCCTTTTTGTGTGTGTGCAAGGCCCTTGTCTCTAACAGAAGCCCTTTCTTCCACCCATTGCAACCAGGCTCCTTTGCCTGGTTGTCGCCACTCCTCTTGTGCGCTGATTATACATGTGTGCTTGTGTGTGCGTGCCTCTGTATATGCATGTGAAAAATGTGTGGGTAAAGTGATAAGTATTTAGCATATATTAATAGTTGAAGTATTAGTCACCTGGGCTATTTATACCCAGAGACAACTCCAGTTGTGATCAAGCTTGATCACTGGATTGTCTTTGGGTATAAATAGCCCAGGTGAATAAGACTCCAACTATCATAACGAAGGTGCCACATACGGTTTCCGGTAGTACACGAGTGACCACCCAACGGGGGATGTTCAGGCTTTCAGCAGGAGTACAAAAATAGCCTACTCAAAACATGTAATATTCCATATCGTGGAACCGTGAGTGCACGACGGGTCAATGGAAGTTGATATACGGCTGTGATTGCGAAATCAAATTAGGCGAAGGTGAAAGCTGTCTAGTGTTGTATGCTTCCTGATAGTGAGAATTGGCAGTATGTATTCATGTGTATACTTGTTTTGAAATCATGCTTCGTATATGAATCAGCGGGCATGACCCAGCTAGATGCTCATGATGAATCTATCTACTCCGTATACAAGTTAGCGGAAATGAGCGAGTCTGGCTAGTCAAGAACACCGTGCTTTGACTCGAATTTTAATTTTGAAGGAGTAGTGACCGAACTAAGTGCTTATGATGAATCTATCTACTCCGTATACGAGTTAGCGGGGATGAGCGAGCCTGGGTAGTTAAGAACACCGTGACTCGACTTGAATTGTAACTCTCTAGGAGTAGAATCATGGTACGTGGTCGTACGTTGAGGGAACATCCTTTGTTGGAGTAAACTCGTCGGAAAGCGAAGATGGCGTCATGAAGGATATCAAGGAGAGACTCATGTGTCCCCATCTAAGAACACTGAGCACGGAGAGACTCACGTGTCCCCTACCAAAGAACACTAAGCACGTTAGGTATGAGCCTGCAAAAATCTCCCATTGGGCCACAACGCGAAATGAGTAGCAGGGATTGGGATTGCAGCAAAAGCTGCAGGAATCAAATGCGTCGGCTAAAAGAGAACACAGTCGCGGCTATCAAGCTTGATCACAACTGGAGTTGTCTCTGGGTACAAATAGCCCAGGTGACTAAGACTCCAACTATCAAACATATGTAAGACCTTGACGACGTCATGTGCAGTGTTAACATAGAAAACAGAAATAGATTTTTACAGCAACGTAAAACAAGCAGTGAAGTGGCAAATTTGTGGACACGTGACAAAATGCAATACGAATGAGTAAAATATGATAAATGTGTTTGTCTTCCAGACTCTGGGGGGGGGGCTTGAATTGTGGTGCCCAGTTTACCATCCTGAGTCCACTATCGTTCGACGGGCCCCAGCTTTGACGCTCTATAAGCGTGTGTTCCTTTCTCTATCTCCTCCCACGTGCACATTGTGCCCGATGTTCCGAAATTCTTCCTCGATCCCTCTGCGGTTGGCCTTGCGCCTCCTTGCACCTGCTGGAAGAAGGACACATTCACCCGATTGTGCGCTTCGCCTACCTGTGTCACATGATCGGCGAAGAGCTGGTCTTCATTTCCTTCTTGTACATCAAGCCTTTTGAGATTTCAACAACCGATCCGCGCTTACTTACCACAAAGTTAATCTGTTCATATTTCCACTTTGGAGCAGTAGCTTTGAGCGCACCGATTACACTTTTGTGCTGCTCATTTGCTTCTGCTTCTTTCACCTCTAGGAACCCTTCGTCCCTGTCTGTCGACTATTCAAATTCTAAAATGTATACGATCTGCATATCTTGATTGATTGCGATCATATTCAGTCGCCTGCCCCAGAAACGATTTATGAAGAAAGACCCTGAATCGAGGTTGTACTGTGCCTCTTGACTGTCACTGACTGGCATTGTCACCTCTACATCCTGTGCCTTCTCTACCAGCTCTTCCTTGTTGCAGATTCTATTTGAGTCTTCTAGTCGCCACAGCGTGCTCATGTTACTTTCTTTGTCAAGCGTGACAGACTTGAGCTTGCTGTTTGACTTTTGTGCAGCGTGCATGCTGTCATGCAGGTGCCTCCAGATGGAGTGGTGGGTAGCCGTGACTGTCGTTGCCATTCCTTCGCAGCCTGCACTGTTGATGTGACCGTGCGTTTTACCCGCCAGACCGTGAGTGCTCTCACCTCGGGCCTCTCGCGCTATTCTGCACAGCCGACATCCTGCGGATTGCATCTGGCCTATTTTGGTCAGAAAACTGACTGTTGGCATTCCTGCCACCGCCATCCCAAATCGTCTCCTTCGACTCGGATTCCGTGGGACTTTTCGGTCACTCAAATACTTCCCCAGCATAAACCTTCCTGCATCCTGTCTCAGCATGAAGTCCGCTACCCATATACCCTAAAGAGGCTGGTACATGCCTCCCCTTTTTTTCTGCTCCTTGATACAAGTCTTTTTGAAACCCTCCGCATCCATCCATGTACCATGCTGTAGAGCCGATACCGTACTCGGATCATAGCTTACATCGACTCGTCGTCTTTGTTGACTGATTTTTTTCCAAGCTCCTGTCACACGATCCCGGTATTTAAGCACCACCTCTTCTGCTGATCCTCGTATAATCAACTTCCGCCACCCCCTGAACCACGTCGACTTTTGATCTTCACAGCTCACCGTACCTCCTTTCCGGCGAAACTTTTGCCATTTGAAGACTTCTCGATTTGTCCTGTCGTGCCATTCCGTTTGAACATCTTTGCTTGAAATAGCCTTGTCTGCTTCTTCATTTGCAGGTTCTCCTCGATGCGCTTTCACCTTGACCAGAAACGTTGCTGCTCGTGCTGTTTTTTTTTTTTTTGAAGCTTTTCGATTACTTCCAGTAAGATGTGTGCGTCTGGCGCTCCTACTAACGTCGCGTTCCCGCCTTCACCTACCCATCTTTTGGCAGCTTTCAGCAGCACTTTGTTGTCGCACAAATAAAGCATGGGGGTTGTCACAGAGGTGCCACGTAATGCTAAAAGACGAAGGCCGCTAGTTCTGGACGTTTCGAGCTGGATCCTACCTCTTCGCGTCCCACCTTCCTCTGCTGCCTTTTCCTATTTTTTCGCAGGTTCACAAAACCTGCTCCCAGATTCCCCCTTTTTGGTTAGATCCATCACTCGCTGTGACTATGCCTTGGAAGCCGTAACCTCATAAGCTACCGATGTCTGTACCCATTTACTGCCCACGTTGGTGATCTGTATCCAGCTTCCTCCAATTCTTCTGTTCGTTTAGTCTCCTTCCGAATATTTGATCAATAGTTGCAATCAGCGCTTGCTCGTGGCCTTCCCAACACTCATGCTTTTTCAGAAAGTTCCATCCCCCGCGAGTGATTGTCCATCCTCGTCCTGGGTCCAGGCATGTGGTCAGATCACTCGTCGTGATGATTCTCGTTTCGTCCACTCGTTTGCCTCATACCTGTGTTTTATGTATTTCGGCTTTCTGTCTCGACGAGAAAGGTTGCTGGCAAACATCCACTCTGTGTACTCATATACATGAATTCTCATATATTTCACATATATTTCATTTGCTTATTTTATTGTCATGTAATATTTGATTTCGTATGCTTAACGTTATTATTGGCCGACACACATGGAATACGCACATACATACAGAGATACACACGCACACGCACACACAAAAACAAAACAAAACAAAAACCAAAAAAGGAAAAAAAATAAGATGTAACGACAATCAGCAAACCACAGTTACTCACTTCGGTGAAAATAAAAGACTGCACCTTGAGAGTTCCAAACAAAACTACTACAATATTTCTTTACGAGTAATAATAAAAGCAATCTTCAATCATACGAGTCTAAAATTCTGACGAAACCATGTGCTGGAATTTTTGAGTCCAGAAAACAATCCTTTCCTATCTTTAGTGGCATTTCTTGCTCACAAAGGAGGTGAGGGTCATATGCAGCCGTTGGTATTGAGGGCGCTTTCTGCTGCATGCTTCTGCGCATGAACTCTGAACCTCTCTCGTCAATTGGAATGCAGACAATGAGTGGATGATGCGTTGAGCTTTGCCTCGAGAGCTCGATCTTTTTACTCCACCCACTGTGTAGCAGCGTTAGTGTCTGTTCAGTTTGTTGTTGCAGCAATCCCGATTTTCATCCGAAATAAAGTCAGTGATCGCAGGCGCCAAGTGATGCGCAACTAAGTGGTCACGTACCCTTTGGCTGCTGTCTAAATCATGTGCTCTCTCCTCGTGCTCTCCCACACCTGTCTGTCTCAAGGGAAAGCCCATTTGCTCTGATGTGAGCCACAACCATTTTGACTTGTCTGCCAACTCCGCATTGAAGGTGATTGCTTCTCTAACTCTCTCCATTGTCATATTAGTGTTGCCGCCTTGCTTGTCGTCAAATATGCCAGCATACCTCGGATCTGCATTGGTGAAAATCATGCCGATCAGTGGCTGCTGTGGTGATGATGATGATTTTTTTGTTTCGTCGTTCGGATCCCTCCTTTGCACTCTAAACACCTGCCGCTTCGACCCCGTTGCATCTTGTAAAAGTCCTTGCCAAACTCCTTGACGACCCTGCACTGTGCATTGCTTGTACTTTGCACGACGTGTCGGCTTATGCCACTATCCTGCCCTTTCAAGCTCTGACTCGTGCCGAGCTGCCCACTCCACTCTGAGCCCGGTAAGAGTAGGACAGGTCTATCCTTGTCAAATCTGTCGGCGAGCTGCCAGTCTGAACGACCTTGCCAGCCAGGCTTGGATTCTGTTGGTCTTTTCGGTAGCTTCATGCCCATTTACCTGAGCCTTAAACTTCAACATGTCGGCCACCCCCTCTCCAATCTGCGCCTCTGCTATCTGCAGCACGTCTCTTACCTTTTTGACGAAGCTTGTGCCCATCGTGTGCGTGTTGACTGCTACCTGTTCACCGAGTCGTCTTCTTGTCGTCGCTCCTTTTTTGACTGGGTGACTCCTGTCAAGCTCTGCAGTATTTTATTGTGCATGCTCATCGACTACCTTCTTCACTAATTTGTGGGCTCGATCCAGAAAAGAGTCCGCGTCCCACATCGAATGCATGTTGACAACGAGCTGAAACAGCAGGTGGTCGACGTACGTCTTTGCCTCTCGGCTATCTCGCTTACTACGCGCAGGCTTACCGATATTTGTAGAAAGGTGTTGCACTATTTCTCGGACCTCTTTCACGTTGTCTGCACCTACTCCCCTTAGCTTCATGATCTGTAGCAAGTCGGCGAGAGAATCCCATACGTTACCTCCAGTCAAGCTTCTGCGGCGAAACTCCACTGGGCTTGCGTCTGGTTTGCGCCTGTGTTTGGCTTTTGATATCATATCATCAGACCCCTTGTCTTCTGACGTCTCATTGCCTGTCTCAGCTTGGAACTTTGCGAGAGTTTCTTTCAGTTCAATCCACTCTGTCAACACCGTTGGGGAGCGCTCGAATTTCTTGACACTCGCTTTGCACCTTCTCTCTGTTGATGGTAGCTCGAGGCCTTTCCAATCAACTAGATTTAGGTACTCCTGGATAAGACATTGGGTGGTGCGGTGGAGTCCTTGCGTATTGGGCACACGCACTCGAACTCTTTGCTCACCATTCAACGTTGTAGACAACCTGAGCTGTGGTGGCAGTGTCTTTGGCAGATCCTGATATGCTTTTGAAAACAAAACCTACGGCTGTCCTTGGTAGATCTTCGATGTTTTCGAACCCTGCCCTTTTTAAGATCGGTGTGCCTTTCTTCATGTTCTCTTCACCTGTCCACAACAGATTCCAGACTTGTGCATCAAGGCCCCACGCAGTTGGCTCAGTGTCTACACACGATCCCCCAATCTTCTCAATTCGTGTTTTGCACCACACCTCCCA
>Ga0335398_10009662_pt1 | contig 11108 bp, 14 predicted proteins | sample BON03_FD_205742 | JGI IMG/M metagenome (GOLD analysis project Ga0335398, IMG submission 205742) | Freshwater microbial communities from Lake Bonney liftoff mats and glacier meltwater in Antarctica - BON-03 (spades assembly) (version 2) | ecosystem: Environmental > Aquatic > Freshwater > Ice >...
ATTCTAACAAAAAGGTTCACCAAAGGCACATTGCTGAAGACTATCTCATGCACAATCTTGACAAGCACTGCTTGGAGGACACTAGGTTAACTTGGTGCCTTTCCTACCTCTTCGCCGCCGCGCACCCGTGGGGGGGCACCATTCCCTGGTCGCTACGTTTCTTGGTAGTTAGGGAGATTGATCCTCATGATTATAGAAATTTGCTAGCCCAAGAATACGTGCCAGCCCACCAACATTGTGAAAAGTTTTAGCCACCAGATAGAGGATCTGCTTGTGTCTGCCCTCAACTAAGTAGGCTCCTGTCCTCTGGTCCGGGACAATTTATTGGGTTTTAAGTGGGTAATCGGGTGAGCGCTATCTTCTTAGTCAAGTGATGAGGTTGGGTCTTCTCAACCCGAAGAAGAAGAAGAGGAAAAAGCATGCTTATTGGTTTCATTAGTAACACCCCGGACTGTCACGCAGCCCCCGCACTTCATTTCCGTCCATCCTCAATTGTCTGCTCATTATGCTCCTTCGTTCCGCCCAAGAAACCATCGAAATATATGCCAGCTCATGATGCACTCGGCCTTGTCGCACAAGCATCATCCGATCATCCGGCCACGGAGTCGAGCTTCCCTGTCACAAAATTCCTTTGTCATTTGTTATTCCCATGGAGATTTCACTGAGGTTGTTCTAGTCACGTTCATGGATTTTCCGCAGTGTTTAAGCAGCACCTGCATTGAATCAGCCTGATTACTGTCAATTCTATCGTGACTCGTGATAACCTCATGTTCTCGCATCCAAATCCACATTTCCTGATGTACCCTCGACTCTAAATAAAAATCAATTTCACGCGAAAGGCAGCACCCGCAATTGAGCCTGTGCTGTCCACTCCAGATAACCGTTTCTACTCTCAACTCTACAGAACCTCATTTACTCTCGCTGTGCGCGGCGTCTCGGATGTGGATTAGGCACCGGTCAGTGGTAATAGTTCCACCGGAGGGGGATTTGGAATTTCGGTGGGACTCGGAAATGTGTTGGTGTTTTACTCATGTCACGATTAAACTAGTCTCGGGAACGACCCGAAGGTCTGTAATCGAGTCATGTATCACGTTTCCTCCTCCCCACGAGAAACAGTTCTACGTGAGATCTGTTTCTTCGTGGATTTGGATCGAAGGAAGAAGATGCGACGAGTGTGTCTCTTGGACTCTCGCTGCGTCTTCCTTTCTTTTTCTTCCCCCACCTCTCTTCCCTACCCAAGCGTTGCCGAAAAGGAACACGTTTAAAAAAAACACATGAAATGAATACACACATTCATTCCCCTCATACACATGTGATGAATACACACATTCATTCTCTAGAGACATATGATACGAATATTTACATTCGTTTTCTGGAGATACTTGAAACGAATACACACATTCATTCTCTAAAGACACATGGAATGAAAACCCACATTCATTCTCTAGATACACGTGAAACAGTTACACACGTTCATTCTGTGGATACACATGTGATGAATACACAATTCATCCTCTAAAGACACATGTAATGAATACCCACATTCATTCTCTAGAGGCACATGTCATGTATACACACATTCATTCTCTAGATACACATATAATGCACACACACATGCATTCTTTAGCAACACATTCAGTGAATACACAAATTCATCTTGAAGAGACACATGACATGAATACACACATTTATTTTCTGCATAATCAACAAATGAATACACAAATATATTCTCTAGTCATAAACAAGAGAGAGAGAGAGAATGTAGGTTCAACCAGTAAATGTGTAGCCTAGAACTACCTTTGCCTGTCTCGGCAACTTTGCTTGTCTCGACAGGTCCGCCTCACTCGGCTCTACCTTGATCCGCCCGGCACCTGTGCTCAGTTTGACATGTTTACTCTCCATGGTAACTTTGATCCGCTGGACAGCTTCTTTATCCATCTTCTCTCTACTCGACAATCTCTCTCGTCCAGGCAGTTTCGCTTGGCTTGGCAACTTTATTCTATTCGTTAACTTCGCTCCGCTTGGCCTCTTCTCTGCGTTCTTCAGCTCCTTGTAATTTCTTTGGAGGGAATACCGTGACGGTACTTGAGTGCTCCGCACTCGCAGTTTTCTGCCTTGCTTCGCTTAGACTGCGTCTTGCTTTCTTCTCGCACCACTTCTTGTTCCTTGCTAGCACCGAGTTGCGTTCCTCGCTTGTACTGTGCCTTGCTTGCAAGTGTCTCCTGTACTTCTTGGTTGTCTCTCTCTGTCATACAGAGTGTAGTCGCAGCAACACACACAGTAGCCCGCAACCATCAACAGTAATGCTCTGTCAGCCAGTCCTTGGGAGCTTCCAATCCATCACACCAGGACTGGTACCGCCTGGTACACCCCTTTGCACCTCTCACTGTGCTCCTCTTGCTCCACCTACATTACTGCTCAAAACCAGTACTACACGAATTTGTATATAAACGCTGTGTTCCCGCTGCATCACAGTACTTTCGTACAAAGTGTTTTCCTTTCGCCCAGCACATGTATGGACACAGAGTGCTGCCCAGCACTTTCATAATTTACACGTGAATGCATCTTGTGGCAGTGAATCAAGTCACCTCTGAATGGATCATGCTGCCTCTGCATGTGTCATGTTACCTCCGAATGTCTCGTGTCATCTCTGAATACATCATGTGATCTCGAACATGTCACCTCTTATTGCGTCATGTTCCCGTGATTCACGTTATTCAGCGTAACTTACATATACACATGTATCGAGAAACCACTGCGAGTCTCCTATATCTCCACAGTCGTTACCTCGTAGTCTTCAACGGGTTACCCCCTACCCTAGACTGGGAGTTCTCCCATATCTCCCTTTGTTAACTTGTAGACTCCAATGGGTACCCACCCCCTACACTTCGAGTTCTACCCGTACATCCCGTTGCCCTGCACTCATAAACATCCCTGATGTTTTGACTGATAGACTCCAATGCCAGTGGATACTCACCCCCAACATTTGGAATTCTAACCGTGTATCCCGTTACCTCCACTCCTAAACATCCCTGATGTTTTAACTTGTAGACTCCAATAGGTACTCACTGGCCCGGGCAACCCCTACATTTGGAGTTCTACCCGTGCATCCTGTTACCCTGCACTCATAAACATCCCCGATGTTTTAAGTTGTACACTCCTCACATTTATTCTCTAGAGACACATGTAATGAATGCACACATTCATTCTCCAGAGACACACGAAATGAATGCACGCATTCATCCTCTAGATACACATGTGATGAATACAAACATTCATCAAGTTCTCTAGAGACACATGGAATGATTACAAATATCCATATTCTAGAGACGCATGTAATGAATACAAACATTCATCCTCTACATATACATGTCATTAATTCACACATTCATTCTCTAGAGACACATGATACAAATTTTTACATTCATTCTCTGGATATACATGACATGAATACACACATTCATTCTCTCGACACATGCAATGAATACCCACATTCATTCTCTAGATACACGTGAAAAGGTTACACACGTTCATTCTGTGGATACACATGTGATGGATACACAATTCAGTCTCTAGAGGCACGTGTAATGAATACCCACATTCATTCTCTAGAGGCATATGTCATGCATACACATTTTTTCTCTAGATACACGTGTATACACACATGCACTCACTAGAGAAACATGCAATGAATACCCACATTCATTATTTAGAAACACATGTAACTAAAATCGTTTACTCATTCTCTAGAAACACATGTCATGAATACACACATTCATTCTCTAAACATAGAGACACATTTAATGAATACACACATTCATTCTCTAAATAATCATGAAATGAACACACAAATTCATTTCTCTGACATAAACAACAAGGAGAGAGAGATATGACTTCAGTCAGTGAAACTGCAGTCCAGGACTACTTTAACCCAATTTGGCAGGTTCACTTGGCTCGGCAGCTCCGCCTTGCTTGGTTCTACTTTGATCCACTTGGCACCTTCGCTCCACTGGCAGGTTTGCTCCGCTTGATCTCCTGCCCGACGACTATCAGTTCACACAACCATTATTACTGCTCAACAACTTCTCTCGGCCCGGCAGCTAGGTTTGGCAATTTTCATCCGCTCGTTAGGTTCGCTCCGTTTGGCCCCTGCCCTGTGCTCGGCAACTTGTTACGGCTCCTTGTCATATTCGTTGGAAGAAATACGGTACCAGCAGTGCTCCGCACTCTCTATTTTCTACCTAGATTTGCTTGCACTGCGTCTTGCTCCCTGCTTGCTCCACGTCTGCTTCCTTGTTCGCACCGAGCTGTGGTTCTCGCTTGTACTGTGCCTCGCGTACGGCAGCTTGGCTTGGCAATTTTCCTCCGCTCATCAGTTTCGCTCCGCTTGACCCCTGCCCTGCGCTCGTCAACTTCTTCAAACGGCTCCTTGTCATATTCGTTGGAAGGAATACGGTACCTGCAGTGCTCCGCACTCGCAGTTTCCTATTTGGTTTGTTGGCACTGCGTCTTGCTCCTTGCTTGCACCACGTCTGCTTCCTTCCTAGTTTCAAGTTGATCTGTGGTCCTCGCTTGTACTGCGCCTCGCGTACAACATGCCTCCTGTGCTTCTTGGTTGTCTCTCTCTGTCACACAGAGCCTGAGTGCACTCGCAACAACACACACATTAGTCCGCAACCATCAACAGTGATGCTTCGCCAGCCAGTCCTCGGGAGCTTCCAGCCCGTCACACCAGCGCTGGTAACGACCAGTACACCTATCTTGCACCTCTCACAGTGCTCCCCTCGCTCCACCAGCAGTGCTTCCCATCACCCCGCACTACAAAAATTTGCACATGCAGACACAACAACTCGCTTCCTGCTACAGCGCAACACTTTCATACATGTCTTTTCTGTCGCCCAACACATGTATGTACAAAGTGTCGCCCAGCACTTTTATAATTCCGAATCACATATGAATGCAGCCTGTTGTATTGAATCAAGTCACCTCTGAATGGGTCATATTGAATCTGAATGCGTCATGTTACCTCTGGATGTCTCGTGTTACCTCTGAAACATCATGTGATCTTTAATATGTCACCTCTCAATGCGTCATGTTACCGTGCTTCACGTTATTCAGCATAACTTACACATACACATGTATAGAGTAACCACTGCGAGTCTCCCATATCTCCACAGTCGTTACCTCTGTAGTCTTCAACGGGTTGACCCTACCCCACACATGAGGTTCTGTCATATCTTCTTTTGTTAACTTGCAGACTTCAACGGATGCCCACCCCCTACACTTGGAGTTTTACCCGTGTATCCCAGAGCCCTGTTTTCATAAACATCCCTGATGTTTTCAGTTGTAGACTCCAATGTGTACTCAGATACACATTAAATGAATACACACATTCATTCTCTAAAGACACAAGTAATGGATACACACGTTCCGATGATTCTCTGGAGACACATGAATAGAAACAAATTTAATGTATATTCACATTCTCTAGATACACATGAGATGCATATGCATATGTATACTCAGTGCTCCCTGCGAACAGGATGTGACTTTGTGTCCGCACGAGTATGTATGCTAGTGGCTTTCTTTCAGGTGGTACCCCATACACAGTGTGTTTGGTGGGCTTCGACAAACTCATCATGCGTCGCTTCGAAGTACTCTGTCCTTCGCACCACGAGTATCTTGATCCTAGTTCACACTGTGTCTCGCACTGTACCACTTTCTCCCTCGCACCGTGTTGTGTACCTCGCTCACACCGTGTTGTTAACATCTGTGTTGCTCCTGCCAAGTCTCTCACTAGCACAGTGTACACGCTGTACCCTATTCATTTCATCCCACACATCACGACGCAATGTGTTTCTCCGAGTCTGTATTACTCCTCGCTCGCACAGTGTCTTCTTCATTGTTGTAGCTGTATAGCTCGCACTGTGACGTACCAATTTCTCCCTCGCACAATGTTGTGTTCCTCGATCACACTGTATTGTAATCTTCCGCAACGCGTCTCTGCAGTATTGTCCATTCCAACACTTGAATGATATACATATGAACACATATGTATACTCAGTGACTCCTGCAACAGCCCAGGACTATAACCCTGTATACACACGAGTCTGTATATACACAATGTTTTCCCGTCAGGTTTGCTTTAAGGAAAACAGGCGCCTCACTTTCTATCGAGATGACGGTAGCGCTTAAAGTCTTGTGGTTCACCGATTTAGCGACTCCGAGTCAGTCCTCATGAGCGAAGATTGCAACGCCTACCGCCTCGTTTGAGCTGCCCTTGGAGTCAACAAGTGGACAGAGCACGTACCAAGTCTGAGACAAATGGCCGACCTGCCAAACCGCTGACCAGAGCGCCACTCAGACCCTAAACTGCGACAACACCTCAAGGCCTTTGAAAAACTCATCATCTCTCAAGTTGAACTCATCCACCCGTCACAAACCGAATGGATGTCACCCATCTCCCTCTTCGACAAGATTAGGGTGGAGAGAGTGAGACCTCGCATGGACCTCTCCCCCCTGAGAGGCGCCCGGAAGGAATAGACTCTCCTCGGTCCTTCTCTTGAACCCAGTTCGGCTGCTTCTTTTGTTGGTAGAGGTTGTGTCGTCTGCTTTAGTTGGAGTCGCGGAAGGTGTTTCACCTCTATCGTTTTAACTAGGTCTCTCCCACTCCTAGCTTTCTCCTGATACGAGTTACTCCCAGATTCTCCAATTCAAACAACCAATGTGATTCCCAAACTCAATTTACGAAATAGACTTCTTGTTTATAAATTGTTAATGTCCATCAAAATAGAGATACGTGGACCCTCACCATGCTGTCTCTTTCCTAGAAAGGAATCGTTTGTGTATTTTTCCGAGTCCCATCGAGATTCCACAATCGCCTTTCGCGTGGAAATATTATCAACTCCACGTAAAATCATACTCACATAGCAATCAGCACAGCACCCTCGTCGAGCCTGAGTCAGTGCTCTCAATTCCACATGTACTCATTGAATCTCAACTCCACGTAACCTCATCTCAGTATTGAGCATAAAGTGCATTCGACCGACACAAACACCAATACGAGATATGGGGTGGCTACGATTGGTATGCTCCTTAAAATTATAGATCTCTTTTGCAGAATATCATCTCTTTTATAGGGCTCTTTTGCAAAAGAGACCTATCATCTCAAGGAGCCTACTAAGCGTAGCCACCCCATAAGTGTTGCGAGACATACTGTAATGCGGACTGTGTGTGTGTGAGCACGTTCATGACGTATGTGTGTGTGTTTTGATTGTGTTTTGGTGTGTGTGTGCAAGACTAGTCCTACGCAGAGGATTACGCGAACCCAGAGAGGGCAAAGTTGCAAGACAAGCCGCAATGAGTGCGCGTACTGTGTATGTGTTTGCCAGAGTGTACGCACACGAATAGATGAAAGATTTGCGAGATGAAAAATTTGCGACGAGTACCATGATGACAATTTCAATACAGAAGCATGCCAAAGCTACCACGTGTTTTCACTATTTCACACGAATGAAAATAGTTTCAAGAAGGTTCAAATCAAATTTCATTAAATTTACTTGTGTTTTATTTATGTAGGAAAGAAACCCATTTGTCGAAATATTCGGACAATCATATGCTGCTGTTGCAGTGTGTTGCATATTTCTGTAGGCAACATCAGGCTAATACCTTGCGAACCCGACACAAAGAAGCATCATTTCACAGAAACATTGTGTGCACATCCAGTCTGAAATACTCACGTCCAAGGAAAAACGCACTTCGAAACATCCGTGTTGTGCCTATCCAATATCCAAGTGGCAAACACACTTGAAAGTTCACGGGGGTACAACGCGACTCGATGCATCCATTTTGTCATGCAAAATTATGCGGGCCTAGCAGTCTCTTGCAGTCTCTTGGCAGTCCATTGTAATTTCTGCGCCCAGTTTCTTGTAGTTTCTGCGCCAGGAGCAAATGGCGAAGATAATCTGGGAGCCCCTATGAAAGCAACAAAGCATTGTCGATTCATGTGCAATTCGTAACGATTGCTGCCAACTATTGCAGTGCCTTGCACTTCCCCGCAGTCGTCTGCGCACGAGACACACGTCCTTACAAGTTAATTCCACGTACCGAGCCCACAAACAGCTTTGAGAGTTGGAGAGACAGCCAAGAAACGTGTGAGATACTGCTGCTCGTGCATGCAGCGACAACCATGCGTATTGAGCAATACCACATACTTGCTGATTATCAACACAAAATTTTGCCACAAACACACACATACAAATATGCAACGCACACAAACGACGCTCAGATCAAGTGTTCCCGAAAGCCATCGCTGGCACCTTCTCGAGCACGCGGGGAGGTTCATCCGCGGCGCGCTAACAAAGGTCACCAAAAAGATAGCCCGTGCGCACGCCCCGCTACACACCGCGCCTCTGACCGATATTTGCAGACGGCTACAGGCACAGAAGCGGAGGGTAGGATTTGGCTCGATTCATCACAGCGCCGTGTATATGATATGGCCGTGTATATGACATATCCTCTCTTTTACACACACAATATACATAGGAATATGAATGCAGCACAGGCTCCTGTGAGGCGCCTCAGGCCATAAGCATATCTCCGCACAGCCTCATCACACAAACACATAACTCACCCGCGCGTTGCGGAACGAGTTTTGCGGTTACGCAATGATATCCTAACGTCTTCCATGCCCCCCGACAACCACGGCAGCCCTTGCTCACCAACACCTGCAGCCCCACCGTGGATGTACTCTAACGAGCCAAGTCCGATTCAAATGGTCTCTCTCACGTTTTCCTCCGTTTGATGGTGTGAGTGTCCTCTTTGCAAGGCGCCTCACATGGCAACAAGGCCTTGAGCCTCTTGAGTTCATAGATTTCCGAGACCAGCGCAAGTTGGCTTGCCGTGTCTTGTGGCAGATTGGGGTCTGCTTTCAATTGACGCACCTGCAGGTAAAGGGACACCACGGGTGGGCAGATGGACGTGCAGTGCAATAGAGTGACAAAACAAAAAGAGAGAAAGAGCAAGCGGAGAGGTGATTTGAGTTGAAAACGGATAAACTCCATGAATGTGTGCACATCTGCACAGATGTACACACCGATGCGCGCGCACCTTGAACTGCAAATACACAAATTGATTCACTCAAGACTACATCAAACCTTGTTGCCCTGCATTTGAATCTGTGCCCTTACTTCCTCCTCGTTTGCATGCCTGTCGGGAAGAGATATTCCGTGCACCGCTTGCACGTCCTGCGATACCACCGAGCTGAGGGATACGCCGCCGTCAACATTCGCGCGCCCACTGTCGTTTTGAGGTTCAAGTGATATTGTCAACGAAGTCAGTGCCAAGGACGAAAGCGCAGTTTTGAGTGAGGGTGAACAGTAAAGAGTACAGACGTGCAATTCTCACTAGGGCCCATTCCTTCTCATGCACACACACAAAAGACCTGCAACAGTCGAACATGACAGGACAGCCTGTGCCGTCGACAACAGCCATTTTCACGGTGGCACCGACTAAGCTGGCGAGCTCATCGATCTGTTCCCACTCGCTTCTTGAGGGCAGTGATTCACAAGCGCGGCTGGTCACCAAGATGTGGTCTGGGCTCGATTGTCGCCAGCCCTTGCAGTATCCACGTTCTGCGCTCCATAATGCAAGCATTGGTCGTCCTCGAAACGCCGGCTTGATGGCGCATTTCAGGGAAGGAAGGATCTCCAGCCGGAGTGCAACAAGCCCAAGATCACGGGCGTGGGCATAAGCTTCAAAATAGAGCGGGCATACGTGTGCACTACTCAGTGCAAGCGCCTGAGCTTCTACCACACTCAGCACACGTGTGCTTTCGGGTAGTCGGAGCAACAACAGGCCTTGCTCAACCAAGAGAAGCATCTCTTCAGGGAAGAGAGCCAGCATCTTGCGTTGGGCACCGCCCTCGCTAACCGCAACCCCCCACCCACTTACCCAGTGCCCCATGACCGCCAGCTGCTTCTTGGGGCGCTCGACCAATGCTTTGCACGTGGCCGAGTCCCAAGTTGCCTGGGACAAGTCACCAGCCTTGCTGATGTTTGGACGACCGCTCAGCTCGTAGATTCCTGCAAGTGGCATCGCAGCACCCCCTCCTTTTCCAGCAGGAGACGCAGCCATGGCAGACACGCGTATCCAGGCTGCCCAGACAAAACGCACGTGTCAATCAAGTAACTCAGAAGCGGTAAACACAAAAACACGCCGAACAAAAACAAGACGCTCAGATCAAGTGTTCCCGAAAGCCATCGCTGGCACCTTCTCGAGCACGCGGGGAGGTTCATCCGCGGCGCGCTAACAAAGGTCACCAAAAAGATTGCCCGTGCGCACGCCCCGCTGCACACCGCGCCTCTAACCGATGTTTGCACACGGCTACAGGCACAGGAGCGGAGGGTAGGATTTGGCTCGATTCATCACAGCGCAATTCATTAATTCTCTTTCCCTGGACTCGCACAAAACACACATATTCTCCACACACCTGGCTTCGCCTCTAACCCTGCAACTCAGCTCTCAAACATTCGCGACCAGCCCCTGCGCCAAGAAAACGCTTTGCTCGGAAAGTTACAGCCAAGGCAACACAACGCAAGCACGGCCCCTCGCCGGGCCTCGGTGCTCGTTTAAATCCTCGATCCCCTCCTCTTGCATTCCGTGAGCTTTTCGAAATCCTCTGTGCAGTTCGTGGCAAATAGCCCATCTAACGAGCACGGCTGCACACTAAGATGATGGATGCATTTGTTTTTCAGGTGGACCTCCCCAAGCATGCATGTCTTTTTGTGGGTGCATTTTTGTGTGTGTGTGTGTATGTGTATGTGTGTGTGTGTGTATGTGTATGTGTATGTACATTAGTGTGCACACTAAACGTGTGTGTGTGTGTGTGTGTGTGTGTATGTATGTGCGTGCGAGTGTGCGTGTGCGTGTGTCTTGTGTGTGAGTCGTTCTGTGTGTGTTTATGTGCAAGTGTGCGTGTGTATGTGTGTATGTGTGTATGTGTGTTTGAGTGTATGTGTGATTGTGTGTGCGTGTGTGTGCTTGTGTGCTTGTGTGCTTGTGTGTGTATGTGTGTGTGTGTGTGTGTGTGAGAGAGAGAGAGTATGTGT
>Ga0335398_10009664_pt1 | contig 11106 bp, 6 predicted proteins | sample BON03_FD_205742 | JGI IMG/M metagenome (GOLD analysis project Ga0335398, IMG submission 205742) | Freshwater microbial communities from Lake Bonney liftoff mats and glacier meltwater in Antarctica - BON-03 (spades assembly) (version 2) | ecosystem: Environmental > Aquatic > Freshwater > Ice >...
GTGGGGCTGCGGCCGCTGACCACGAAGAGCATGGCCACTGCGTCCGACGCCCGTCGCTCGACCGCGTCCGATGGCTGTTGCTGAGATCATCGCTCCTGGAGGCGTCGGAAGCTCGCCGAACCATTAGGCGGAAGCAGCAGCGCGCGCGCGCGCCCCACCATCAAGGTGGGCGAAGGCCGGGGGTGTGGCGCGGCTGTGCGCAGCCGGGCGAGGCCGCTCGCGGGCCGCAGCGGGCCCCAGAGGCCGCCGAGTGCAGGCCGGTCTAGAGTTGGCGCGCTGAAAAGCTTAAACAGCTATTTGTAGAGGTTTCGGCTCGGGTGGCTACTCAGGCAGGGAGGAGGGTGCCTGAGGGTCCCTGCGCATATCAGAACATTGTATAGCAACGTTACATACGTGCTATGAGACGTCCGATTGGAGTGGGTATTCGAGTACCCCCGGTTTATAAATCAGGCAGCAATCGCTATCTTGGGAGGCGAAAGGCGCGCGAAATAAAGCAAGCGTTTTTTTCAGCCAAAATTGCCTTCCAGGCGCGAGCGCAAGAGCGCAGCGCACTGGCGGTGCCATGGACGACCCCATGGCGGTGGACGATGGTGCTCCGCTGCCCGTCCCTGTGGGCGCCCACACTCCCGACGACCCGCACGACGACGACGCCGAGGGCGGTGCGTGCGCCAAGGACCAGGGCGCCAGCCCGCTGGGCGGCGCGCGCGCCAAGGACGACGGCCCTGCGTGCGGCAGCCTGCTCCACGCGATTTCCACGGCGCGCTTCCAGCAGCGGCTGATCGCGCTCGTCGGTGAGAAGGAGGGCTTCGAGCAGCGCGTACTCTCCCTCGAGCACAAGCTCAAGCGGGCCGACGCGGCGCTCAAGTCTGCGCTCGACGACAAGGCCGAACTCCAAGCAGCGGCGCGGGCCACCGAGCGGCGCGTGCAAGAGGCGGACGCCCTTTCCGACCGCCACCGGGCCTCGCTCGACGCGGAGACGACGCGCCACGAGCTGCTGACGCGGCTGTCGGACGAGCAGGCCGCCGAGGCCACGCGCAAGATCGGCGAGCAGGCGGAGCAGATCCATGCGCTGAGCGAGCAGCTGCAGGCAGCAACGAGCGCTGCGGCCGGCCTGCGCGCCTTCCAAAAGTCGTCGGAGCAGCTCATCGAGTCGTTCCACGCAAAGGTGGGCGAGGTGTCGTCCCTGCTCGAGAACGTGCGCCAGGCGGAGCGCGTGTGCCGCTCGACGATGGTGCGCGTCTCCGAGGAGCAGCGCGGCCTGCGCTCGCAGCTCTGCCGGCTCCAGAGCGAGCAGGCGTCCGTCGAGGGGCGCTCCAAGCTGATCACGCTGCTCAAGGAAGCGCGCGAGGCGGCCAAGGAGAAGGAGGCGCTCGCGATGCAGCGGCTGGACGAGCTCGACTCGACGCGGCAAGAGCTGCAGCTCATGCACGATGGCCACGCGGACGCCCGCGCCACCGCGCGCCAGATGCGGAGCGACGCGGCCGCCCAACAGGCGCTGATGCGCGCCATGGACAAGACGCTTGACGATCAGGCCCAGCAGATGGAGGGCGTGCTCCGGCGCAACATGCTGCTCTCCGAGACCAACGAGCACATACGCGGCGAGCTCCGGCGCAAGGAGGCCACGGTGCAGCTCCTCACCCGCGAGATTTGCCACGCCGACGCCCTCGCCCACTCGGCGGACCGCCTGGCGGTGGTCCGTGCCCAGGCGGAATCTGCCGAGCTCGCAGCCGCTCAGACGCGCACCGCCGCTCTCCAGGAGGAGCTCAAGGCGAGTGGCGACGCGCGGAAGAGGGGCATCGAGGCGCAAGCGGCGGTGCACGCGAGGCTGGCGGAGATGGAGGAGGAGATGGAGCAGTCCCGCGCTCAGTTGGCCGCAGCCAAGGCGGGCGTGGCGCGCGCCCATCCCATAGACAAGGAGCAGAGTGGGGCCGAGGACGCGGCCTTCGCGCCACAGCCGGAGGCGCCGCGCCACGCGGAGCACGCGCAAGCGCCACCGATCGATGCGTCTCGCAGCCGCGGCGACATGATGCCGGCCGAGGTACAAGTGGAGCCTCCCGTGGCTTCGCGCAACCCAGGCGTGGTGGGGGCCGAGGTGCGGGTGGTGCCTCCCGTGGCCTTGCGCGACCCAGTGTTGCACCCCGTGGCCTCGGTCGACCCAGGCGACGAGTGTCCGCTGACGGTGCCGGAAGTGCCAGTGCACGATGCGCGCGCGGGCAGCCGCGAGACGGCCGCACTTCCGCAAGAGCCCGCCAGGCCCCCCAAGCGGCCCATATCGCCCGAGCCGCAAGCTGTTGAAGCCAACACAACCTTCGAGCCCGCGCGGCCTTCAACGGACAAGCCAGTAGATCCTCAGCCGACGCGCACGCACGGCGTGGCCACCACGGCCAAGCCCGCGCCCAAGCGCCTGCGCAACACCCTCGCGATGGTGAAGAAAAATTCGCTCGCCTGATGAGGGACCAAAATGGAATGGCACCCCGGCTTCGTGTGTCTTTCTTCGTCGGCGGGGTAGCCATCGCGCGCGTTTGTGTCTCTTGTCTCTTTACCCTCTCTCTCCCACGCGCTCTTGTTTTCGCTATGCAGCTGCATTGAGCGAGTAGCGCTGGACGACGATGCGTCGCCGTGCCGCCGCGCCGTGTGTGTATCGTATCGGATGCGAGTGCTTGTGTGTGCTGTGTTGTGTGTGTCATGTGTGTGTGCTGTCCCAATGCTCAGAGTGGTTATATTGACACATTGAACCTGCTGGTGATGCGCGACTGTGCGGCCGTTTTCCCGGGCTGTGGGCTGTGGGGGCGGCAGGCATAGGCAGGACGGCTTGTGGTGCAGAACCACGCCCTCTACAATGTTAAATAAAGGAATATAAAAATAAATAGTATGCCCTTGGTGTGTTCAGCGAGTATATATGTATATATATTATAAAATATGTATTATGTGTTTTAACTATTTTTCGAACAACTTTCTCTGTATCTGTATATTAAACAAACAATATGCTATGAAATAGGCTATGAGAGATATAAATATAAAATGATACATATATATATATATGTGTGTGTGTGTGAAAGATGTGAGTTGTATGATATGATATATATATATATACATATATATATATATAATATATATATATAATTCTCAACATGTTTGTGCACATAATATAAATAATACATGAGCCCAGAACTATCCCTCCCCTGGCCCCTGGACCTGGACCTGGAGTGTATTTTTGGTCATATCCCGTTTTTGAGACGGTGGGATACGGTGAGATACAGTGGGATGCAGCTAGATACAGCTAGATACAGTCGTGTTAGATACGTACGGATACCACAGCTGGATACAGTGGGATACAGGGGTATACAGTGGATCTGCTGCAAAATGGCTAGATATAGATCGATACAGGGATACACGGGATACCAAGGATGCGGTGAGTTACAGGCGGGATACGAGTAAAACACAGGCGGGATATCCCAGAAATACACGCCAGGGGGGAGGGCGCGGGAGGGCTAGTACTAGAGTACTAGTAATACGGGACTGAACTATGTCCATATTAAAAGATCGAAATAGCACCCTGGTGGGGGGGCGGGCGCGGGGATTCGGTACACAAACTTATTAAATTTGGGGCACAAACTTATTAAATTTAGTATTCATGAGTATTCATGAGTATTCATGGTTTTATTCCCAAATTGTGAAAAAGTATTCAATAGTATTCAATAGTATTCGACGATATTCTACGAGGTATGAGGTATTCTTCAATGGTATTCGTGGGATACCTCGAATACCCGGGTATTCGAAGGTATTCCATGGGTATTCCATGGTATTCAAAGGGTATTCGAATGAAAGTATTCAGGGTTTACCCGAGGTAAATACCCTTTGGTATTCCATTTTTTATAGGTATTCAGCAAAGTATTTCAAAGTATTCCAAAATCCAAAGTATTATTCCAAAGTATTCCAAAGTATCCCAAAGTATTCGAAAGCATTCGAAAAAGTATTCGAACATCTTGAGAAAACCGAAAAATAACACACGAATACCTTCCCCAAAACCAAAACACGAATACCTCCCCAATTTTTGAGTTAAATGCTTCGAATACCCACAAATGTCTTCCGAATACTCATGGAACACCCATGAATACCCATGAATACCAAATTTAATAAGTTTGTGCCCCGAGTTTAATAAGTTTGTGTCCCCTGCCCCTGCCCGGGGGCGCGGTTTACCCGCGGTGGGCCGGGGAGAGAGAAGAGCGGTATACTCTAGGTATATAGCACATATGCAACAGATAATAATTACAACTACGTAATAATGCAAGCCACACGCCAGCTCCAACGACTTGCCCTTAGAAACACGACACAAGACCGTTGTTCTTTCATTCAATAGTTTAGCTTCGTCAGGGGCAGACGCCCGCCGGCAGCATAAAGCTCGTCTCGAGTCGCACGTCTCGTGAGGACGAGCCGACCCACAGTCGGAAGGTGCCCGGGACCGCAGCCCAGCCGGATCGGTCCACGCGCCAAACGGAGAGGTCACGGCAGTCGAGCGGCATGGAGACGGTCTCACCAGCCCTGCCCGGCGCGAGCGGCCCCGTCTTGGCAAACCCCTTGAGCTGGCGCTCGGGCTCTTCGGCCGAGTCGGGGAAGCTCAGATAAAGCTGCACCACCTCCCTGCCCCCGCTCTCTGGCCCACTGGCGGCAGCGACGTGCACAGCGAACTTGACGCTGTGCGCACCGAACGCGGAGGGCGGCAGCACAGCCCACGAGTAGTCGAACCTCGAGTAGGAGAGCCCGTGACCAAAGGGGAAGCCCACCGGCTGATTGGTCAACGCGAGGTAGCCGACACGCAACGCCTCGATCCCGGTGCCGAAGCTGCAGTTGTAGTAGCCACGCGGCCCGCCCGCGCCGCCCTGCGTCGCCTTGCCTGAGACGGCGGCGAAATCGATGCAGGCGGTGGCGTTGCAGCCGCAGGGCAGGATCGTCTGGCTCTCGTCGAGAGGAATGGTGAGCGGCAGCTTTCCCGACGGGTTGGTTGCGCCCGTGAGCACGTCGGCCAAGGCGTGGCCCGTCTCCAGCCCCGCGAGGAATATGTTGAGGATGGCGTCCGCCTTGTCGGCCCACGGCGCCACCACGGCGCCCGGTGTCATCATCAGGACCACGGTCGGGATGGTGGCCAGCTCGAGCACCTTGCCGATAAAGTCGTCGTGGTCGAGCAGGAGCGAGGGGCGGTCGCGGCTCTCCGCGGCCGTCGTGGCGCCGCAGACGATGGCGACGTCGGCCCCTTCCATGGCGGCGTGCGCGAGCGCGACGTTGTCGGGGAACCAGTCATTGACCACCTCGACCGACGGGACAGCGCGCAGGCCGGCGGCGACGCTCACCGGCGCCAGCGGAATCGTGCGGCCCGAACCGCCGATTACGTAATAGTTGCCGAGGTCCCACTGGGCGAGCATCGCGTCGATGTCGTTGTGTGCGTCGCAGGCGGAGCCCAGCAGCGCGACGCGCATCCCCGGCCAGAGCGGCAGCACGCCGCCCTCGTTCTTGAGCAGCACCACGCTCTCGCGCGCGATCGTTCGCGCCAGCGCCACGTGCTCGGGCGAGGTGGCCACCGCGCCGATCAACATGTGGTCGCAGTGGGGCGGGGTGCACGTTGCGCTGAGCTTGACCAGCTGGCCGAGCACGCGCTGCGAGGCGCCGTCCACCACGCCCGGCTCAGAGGTGGCTTCGAGCGCCGCCGGCGAGAAGTAGTCGCGGCCTCCGTCGGCCGCGTGCGAGTTTCCCGGCATGAGTAGGTCGAGCCCTGCGTTCTGGTACGCAAAGTCGTGTACCGCCCACCAGTCGGACATGACGAAGCCCGCGAAGCCCATCCGCTCGCGCAGGTCGCGCGTGAGGAGGCTCTTGCTGCCGCAGGCGTAGGTGCCGTTGACCAGGTTGTATGCGCACATAAAGGAGGCGACGCCGGCGCGCGCGGCCGCCTCGAAGGGCGGGTAGTAGACCTCGAACGCGGTGCGCTCCTCCACCTGCGCGTTGTAGTAGTTGCGGTTCGTCTCCTGCGTGTTGAAGGCAAAGTGCTTGATGGTAGCGCGCACGCCGCGCGACTGGATGCCCTCGATGTACTGCACGCCGAGCTTGGACGCGAGGTGCGCGCTCTCGCCGCCAATGTACTCCGCGTTCCGCCCGCCCCGTGCGATCCGCGCAATGTTGACGCCCGGGCCGAGCGCCAGGTTGACGCCCTTGGCCAGAAACTCGTCCCCAAGGCTGACGCCCCACGCGCGCACGAGACGCGCGTCCCAGGTCGAGCCGACGGCGAGCGAGCACGGCCACACCGTGACCTGCCCAATCATCTCGGCGCGGGCGGTGCGCACTCCCTGGCTGGCGTCCATGAGGTTGAGCGACGGCAGGTGAAGCCGCGCGAGCGGCGGGAGGTTCCCAATGTAGTAGCCAAGCACCGGGTTGTAGCTGCTGTCGCCATAGCCCACTCCGTTGAGGATACGCAGCTTCTCGTCGGGCCTCAGGTACGGCCGCGGCTGCCCCGACCGCCCACGCTCGGTCTCCGCCCGCCCATGCTCGGTCTCCGCCGGGCCGTCCCCAATCAGCCGCGACACTGCCGACTCCAAGCCGCCGAGCAGCCAGCTCAGGCGGCGGGGCGGGTGCGCGTGTCCTTCTGTGCGCAGCTTAGAAGGACGCGCGTCTTCCCGTTCTAAGCGCAGCTCCTCCGATTCCATTGCGCTGAACTCCTCCGAGGTCGAAAGATACATACTGGCGGCCGAGCAGACCATGAGGACCAGCAGACGAACCATGGCCCCGATGAAAGGAGATGGCAAATTACCGCCCGAAGTCAAATGCGGTTGCTAAGCTGCTGGCGCCAAGCTAGGAGGAACTTTGCCGGAACTTTCATATTCGATTCTATGGCGGCCACATCGACGGCTATCTTGTTGGCAGCCGTGTCGGCGAGTGCGTTGCGTCCAGCAGCTCTCGCGCCGCACCTGGCGCCGACGCGGCACAGCGCAGCGTGTCGTGCGCCCGCGCCGCGCTGCCTCTCGGAAATGGAGTGGCGCAAGCAGCAGGCAGGCGCGGCTGCAGGCTTTGCTACGCCGTCACCGACGAACGGCACGTCCGCGCCCTCCCGAACGGCCAACCCCGCATCGGACGTGGACGACATTGAGATGTTTGGCTCCGTGGGTGGCGGTGTCCTCACGCGGCAAGCGTTCGAAGACTGTCAGAAGATGATCAATCCTGTGGGGCTTGCAGAGGCACGGTTGCAAGCAATTGTTGAGAGTGCTGGGACTATGCCTGCGTCCGCCGCGGCGAGCATGCTCAAGCTGGAGATGAACGGCGCTATTGTCGCCGGGGTCCGGGAGGGTGCACCGCAGATGCGCAAGGCACGTCAGCTGCTCGGAATAATTGAGATGGCTGCAGCCAGCGAAGCGGCGCGGGGGGAGCCGGATGCCGAGAGGGACGCTCTCGCGTCCAAGATGGATCTGCTCTTCAGTCAGGAGTTTGATGCGGATTTTCCCGACGAGCTCTGATTCGGCTGGTGGGGGCGCGAGCTCTCCCATTTGGCCATATTTATACAGTTGTCGTCGAGAGACGATTTTGCCTTCCCTGCGCTGCGGGTCGCCGCCCGCTGCTCTTCTTTTCTACCGAGCCGGCGCCCGCGCGCGCGGCGTGTGTGCGAGGCTTGGTGTGAGCGGCGTGTGCGCCCTGTATGGGTAGAGCTGCAGCGTGCGGCGGCGATGGCTGGGCAGTGCTCGGGCAGTTCAGGAGGAGGTCCGGGTTCGGTCCGAGGGTGTACAGTTGTACAGTTTTAGTACATGGCATAGTCTAGAGAGATCAGCGATAGGAGAAGAATGGATGATGCGATGCGGGGGTGGGCGTGGGCGATGGGTTGGAGGAAGAGGTTGTAGGCTTAGCATTTACGACAAGATTTTTTGATTTGATAAAATAAAATATTATCATATAAATTATTATTATTATTTTATTTTTCACTGCAAAGCCACCAAAGCCAAAGCTTTATTATGGGAGTCAATATCAATCAGCTTGTATTTCCCCCCCCACTTGCAAAGCCTACCCTATTGCAATACTATTGCAAGACGACCATCGCGCAATATACGCCCTCCCTCCTCTCCTCGACCCCCCATTTCCATTTCCCATTTGTGTGCCATACGCCATACACCATCATACAATATCAACATCAATATCAATATTGGTATTGGTGATATGTGATAATGTTTTGATATATAGCCTATTAGAATATAGCACAAGATCAAGAACGATAAGATCGTGTAAAATGTTTAACGTAAATAAATCGTGAAGGTAAAGGTAAAGGCCAAGCTGTTAGCTGTGGTATGCGGTATGCCCGCCCCCCACCGCCCCCACCTCGGCCATGGCATCTTGCACTCCACGCGCCGCATGCATGTGGCACAAACATAAATGTTGTACGTGTACACACACTCTCAAAACTCACAAGTCTACAACCTCGAGCACTGCCAGCACAGGGCCGGGCGCGTGCAGCAGATCAATACATTCACACGGGGGCACACAGACACAGAGCGCATTGAGCACAGAGCGAGCGCCCTCTCCTGAGGCAAACGAGAAGTGCAGCGCCACAAATAAGGCGGCATAATTCCGGAGCTTCCCGGGGGCCAAGAGCCTGGCGAGGCCAGGGCTCTTTGCGAATACAGCGCAAGAAGAAACAGAGAGCCAAAACGCGAGGCGCATGTTGCGCCCGCAAGAGGGGACGCCATGGGATAAACGCAATGGCGGCGAGGCGGCGAGCTACGCCAAGGTTCGGCGACCGGAGGAACGAGCACAGTAGCCAGGGCGCTGCGCGCGTCTCTCCCGGGCGCGATCGCGATGCTCCGTTCACAGAGGACGGCATGCGTATAAATGAAGGGGAGGTGACGAAATTCAAGACAGTGGACGGCGCTCCGCGCTACGGCGTCGCGCCATGCCGGATTCAGCACGCGGCACGCGCCAAGCCAGGCGGGCGGGGGGCGGTACCAAGCCGATCGCTGAGGCTAGGCCATGGCGAAGCCAGCGGGCCAGGCGCCCATGGGCGCGCCGTCGATGCCGCGCGACTTGGCGCGCTGCTCATGCTTGACCAAGTTGGGCTGCCGGGCGCGCTGCTGGCAGTGTGGGTGGGCGGCCGTAAGCAGGCGCTCGTCGAGGATCATGCTCGCGACGTTGGTCGTCGCCTGGCCGAGGAGCAGATCGCTCAGCTGGCCCAGCGGCGCCGAGGGGTCGAAGGCGTATGGCAAGCCCTGCTGATCCCAGCCACCCGTCTTCGCAGCGCCGTACCACGCCTCGTGCGCCCCGCCGGCCGCGCCGTGCAGGGGCTGCGAGTAGACGGGAGGCGCGTACGCGGCGGGTGCGGACGTGCCCACGGACGAGGCCGTGCCGTGGAGGGACTCGTGCGGCGCGTAGGGGTGCGTGCCGTATGCGGCGTGCGCTGGCGGGTCGTACTCGTTGTAGTGGACGTTTCCCTCAGAGGGCTCGGACTGCTGGAGCGAGAAGAGGAGCTCGTGAAAGTTGGCGTCGTCCATGTTACGGATGCCCTCGAGCGCCGGCTCATCGTCGATGCTCGGCTGTGGCGGCGGCACCTGCTGCTGGCGGGGCATCGCGAGCGGCGGCGCGGCCGGGTAGCTCTGGACCTGTTGCGGCCCATTGTACACGGGGTAGGCGCTGCTCTGCGGCAGGTGCTGGAGTGCCATCGCGCTGTTGACCGGCCACGGCACCGCCGTCGCCGTCGGGATGCCCGGCCACGGCGCGTGCGTGAGGGGGTGCGCCGTAACAACAAGCGGCGTGAGCTGCGTGAGCGGCTCTGCCACGCCAACGTTGTGCTTGGTCGCCGAGAGCACCGTCAGCGCGGCCGCCTTCTGTGCGAGGCTGTCGCCCTCGAGCGCCTCGCCCCGCGTGATGGCCGCGCAGATGTGGCCGCGCTTGGGCTGGCCACATCGCCGGCACCGGTAGCCGTGCTCGGGCCCCAGCTTGACGCGCTGGGTCTGTGCCTGTGCCATCCGGTTCCAACGGTTTCGCACGCCGTTGTCCGTCCGACCGGGAAGCTGGGACGCAATCTTGGCCCACCGCCGGCCGTGCTCGTCGTAGAGACGAATGATGAGCAGGTCCTCCTCAACGCTCCAGGCGACCGCACGCTCGGAGGCCTGCGAAGACTCGTCGTCGTCGCGCTCAACCGACTCGGCGGTCGGCGTCGGCGAAGGGGGCACGTCATCGCGGGGCGCAAACCAGAACTCCGCGCCCGCGCCGTCGTGCGCGACCTGGACCATCAGATCCGGATCCGACCGCGAGCGGGCCAGCCGCTTCTGCGCCGGCTCTCCGCCAGGCGACACCTCGAGCTCGAGCGCGACGCGCTTCTCGCGCTCCACGCGGAACCGCTGCATGCAGTCGGTCGGGTCCGACCGCGACCGCCCATGCGTCGGCGGCCCATGCGTCGGCGGCTCGTGCGTCATCGGCGGACGCGAGACTGGTCACAATTCGAGGTCAAAATTTTGGGGCGTTTCGAAATCTATTTTGGACGAGCTTTTTTCATCAAAAATTCTATTTTCTGCTCCTAGAGCGCGCCCTTTTAGAAACTCGGTTAGCTCTAGGATGCGATTTTTCTAACCGTAGGATTTGGTGAAGCGTTCCCAGGAACAAAGTCGGTGTCGCTTCTTCTATTAACCATTTATATTAAAAAAAAAAAAAAATTCAGCGGGCGGCGGCGTTGCGATATGCCGGATCGTCACATCGCACGTTTGCCGTCGATGGACCCGCTTTCGGGCCAAACCCCGGCGGTTCGAGGCCCTTCTGGCACGCACGGACCGGGCACCCTGCGCGCTCGAGGCGCGAGGCGCAACACGGCGCGAGCCCTGGGCCGCTCTTGGGCGCAGGGAGCGGCCTGACGCAGGCTGATATTCTGCTGCTGGCGGTAACGAGCGGCGCGCCAATCGAGGCGGCGAACGACGCCTTCCTCATCAAGGAGCTCGCCGACAGCAGGGATGTCCTTTTCTGGGCACAGGACGACCCCGCTGTCTTGGTCTCGGTGAGCCCCGCTGCGCAGTGAGTGGCGGGCCGCGCGCCACTCTCTTCTGCGTGATGTATAAGCCGGACGACGCGTGCGAGGTACTGGTGCTCCGCGCC
>Ga0335398_10009669_pt1 | contig 11101 bp, 5 predicted proteins | sample BON03_FD_205742 | JGI IMG/M metagenome (GOLD analysis project Ga0335398, IMG submission 205742) | Freshwater microbial communities from Lake Bonney liftoff mats and glacier meltwater in Antarctica - BON-03 (spades assembly) (version 2) | ecosystem: Environmental > Aquatic > Freshwater > Ice >...
CAGTGGACGGGATCTCGACTTTCTGAACCTCGGACTGTCCCGCCGTGACCTGTTGCTGGCGGCCAAAGCTGAACGAGCGGGCTTCCGAATTCATGCCGATCCCCGGCACCGGCTTGCCCGCGAGCTGTCCCACAAACTCGATCAGGTAACGGTTGCCCGTTTTGCTATAAGCCGTGTCCTGACGCACTGCAATGTCAGCGGCCGTGACCGTGATGCCCAGAGCGGCCTGCTGGCTGTTGAGCACCCGCACGAACTCGCTCTTGAGGTCGGCAATGGTCTTGACCGGATCCTTGGCCCAGTTGAAGTAAAACGGCGTGACCGCCAGCACCGGGTTGTCGGCCACGAACAGACGGAAGCGCTGCTCGCCAAACGCCTTCTTGAACACCACGCCATAGATCTCGTTCTGGCTTTGGCCAGAACCGTCGGTCAGCGTGCTCACCGTCGCCGAGGCGCTGGCGTTTTGGGCCAACAAATCGGCCACGATCGTCAGGCGCTGTTGCTCGTTGAGCGCCACACTGCCGTTTTGCAGGTTCTGCACTGTCAGCGTGACAGGTGCGGGCACCCCGCGCAGCGTCTGCACCACGATCTGCTTGATCTCGTTGGCGCCCGTTTGCGCCGCCTGCTGCTCGGTGCTGCTCGCACTGGCCGGTGCGGCCGCAAAGCCCACCCCAATGTCGGCCACCGCCACACCCGCCAGGGCGTTGACGAACTCGATCAGGTAGCCGTCAATGCGGTTGCCACTGACCTGCACATTGCCCGTACCAATACCGGTCAGCGCCTCAAACGCCAGCCTCAGCTTGCCCAGCACTTGGGCGTTGCTGTCTTGCTCGCTCAGGCTGAAGCTCGCCTCGCTGGCCACGTGGGTCTGGGTGCCCGCACCCGCTGCGCGCGAGAGCGTGAACCCGCCCACCAGGTCGAGGGGAATCGTCAGCCCAAGCTGGGCGTTGACCCGCGTCACCACCTCGGGCTCGGCCGCCAGCGTGATGCCCCGGTTGATGTTGACCATCAACTCACTGGCCGACAGCGTCAGCCCTTCAACCCCTTGGAAGCCCGCGCTGCCGGCCGTGGCCTGCAGGCTAGTGAAACTGCGCGCGGCGTCTTTCGGGTCGCTGATCAGCGCCAGACCGAAGTCCAGATCGCCCAGCGACAGACCGACCGCGCCAGCCACCAAATCGCCGCTCGAGTCGCGCGCGCCATTGATGCCGGCAAAGGCGTTCACGTTGCTGCCGCCGATGGTGATCAGCTGCGCCTGCGTGATCACGCTGCCGTCCGACAGCGTCACCGCCTGGCTGCGCTGCTCAATGGCGAAGCCACCGCCCACGCTGAAGAAGCCGAACAGGTCAATATCCAGATTGCCGGCCGCCTTGAGCGCCTGGCCTTCGCTGCCGGCCATGTTCAGTGCCATCGAGCCGCCCACGCCGTCGGTGGCCAGCACCAGTTCGGTGGCGCCCGCCGCGTAATCCACCACCGCGTCGCTGCCGCTGGCCTGGTTGATCGACACGCTCAGCGTGTTGGCCGACAGCGTGAGGCCGTCGATGCCCACAAAGCCCACCTCGCCCGCCTCGGCCTGCAAACTGGTCCACTGGCGCGCGCCGGTGGCGCGGTCGCTCAGCAGCGCCATACCGAAACTGGTCTGCTCCAGCGTCAGGCCGATGCGCTTGTCGGCGTCGCCGCCGTTGATGCCCACAAAGGCACTCAAGCCGCTGCCGCCAACCGACAGCAAATCGGCCTGCAACGTCTCGACCACGCCATCCCTGGCCGCCAGCGTGACGGTTCTGGTGGAGCGCTCAAAGGCCAGGTTGCCCTGCAAGGTAACGAAGCCATAGACGCCCAGCGTCATGTTGCCCGCCGCCCGCATGAGCTCACCCAAAGCGCCGTCGGTGTCCAACGTGACCGTCTCGCCCGGCCCGCTGAGCACCGCCAACTGGCGCAGGTTGTGATCAATCACCACGTCTGCTGCGCCATTGACGCCGGCCACGCCACGGTTGATCTCCACCCGCAGGTCTTGTGCCTGCAAGCTCAGGTCCCCCAGACCGATCAGGCCAACCCGACCCGCATCGGCCACCAGGGTCATGAAGTCGCGCCCAGCCACACCGGTTGCGGTGCGCTCGCTGATCAGCGCCAGACCAAAGTTCACATCTTCAAGCGCCAGGCCCGTGGCGTTGGCTGTGCCACCGTTCAGGCCGGCAAACGCATCCACCCCCGAGCCGCCAATCGTCAGCACCCGCGCATCGATGCGGGTCGCCGCTTGGGCCAGCGCCGGATCTTCCGAGAGCACGCCATCGTTGAGGTAGAAGACCTCGTCTTTTTGTTCGATCGCAAACCCGCCTGAGACCCGGAAGAAGCCCTGTACGTCCAGCGTCAGCGCCGCCGAGGCGCGCAGCAGCTGCCCCTGGGCGCCATTCATCGACAGCGTAAGCGCACTTTGCGGCCCGGTCAGCACGTTCAGCGCCGTCTTGCGTGCGCTGTTGTCGTCTTGCGCATCGACGCGGCTGTAGTCCACCACCGCATCACCGGTCTTGCCAGCACGGTTGATCTCGATGCTCACCGACTCGCCCAGCGCCGTCAGCCCATCGACCCCGATCAAGCCGGCGCTGCTCGCGCTGGCCTGCAAGCTGGTCCAGCTGCGCGTCTCATCGAGCGTGTCACTCAACAACGCCAGACCGAACGTCACGCCCGAGAGCTCCAGACCAATCGCTTTGTCGGTGCCGCCGTTGGTGCCGGCGAAGGCGCTCAGATCGCTCGCCCCCAGCAGCAGGCCTTTGGCCAGGCGCTGGCTGCCGTCGCTCAACGTGACCGTGTAGGGCGCGCTTTGCTGCGTCAGCGCAAACCCGCCTTCAAGCTGCACAAAGCCAAACAGGTCCAGCGCCATCGCGCCGCGCGCCTCCAGCAACTCGCCTCGGCTGCCCTGCATCGACAGCGTCAGAGCACTGGCTGGACCAGTCAGCACCGACAGCGAGGTCTTGCCAGCGGCGTAATCCACCAGCGTGGCATCGCCTGCGGCGCGGTTGATCGCCAACGACAGCGTGCCCACCTCCAGCGTCACACCCTCAACGCCCACAAAGGCGGCGCGGCCCACCTCGGCCTGCAAGCTGGTCCAGCTGCGCGCCGCCGCCATGCTGCCCACCGCCACCACCTCGCGCTGCAGTGCCAGCGCAAAGTCCACACCCTCAGCCACCAAGCCGGCGGCATTGGCGCGCCCGCCATTGGCGCCGACAAAGGCATCCAAGCCGTTACCACCCAGCAGCAGCTGCTCGACCGCCACCGTCTGCGTGGATTCGTCCACCATGGTGGTTGCCGGGTTGTCTGCCAAATACACCGTGCCGGTTTTCTTCTCGATCGCAAATTGCCCCGAGGTCTGCACGAAGCCAAACGCATCCACCGTCAGCGCGCCCGTGGCACGCAGCAGCTCACCCTCGCTGGCATCCATCGTCAGCGTCAAGCTCGATGGCTCAGCACCCGCACCGGTTGTCACCGTCAGCGCCCGCGCAGCGTAGTCCACCAAGCTGCCGTCTGTCGCCGCCCGGTTGATCTCCACCGCCAGGTTTTGTGCTGCAATCGTCAGCCCGTCCACACCCAGCAAAGCGGCGCTGCCAGCATTCGCTTGCAGGCTGCTCCACTGGCGCATCACCGTGCCCACAGGCTCCAGGCCCGTGCGCTGCTGACCCAACAGCACCAGCGCAAAGTCAACGTCTTGCAGCTGCAAGCCGATCGCATCGACCGTGCCGCCGCCCATCCCGACAAACGCCGCAACACCGCTGGCGCCCAAGCTCAGCTTGTCCACCCGCACCAGCGACACCGATTCGTCCACAGCGGCCGTAATCGGGTCGTCAAAGCCCACCACCTGCACCGTGTCGGTGCTCTTCTCCAGCGCAAACTCGCCGCTGACCTGCATGAAACCAAACGCATCAATCACCAACGCGCCACGCGCCTCCAGCAACTCGCCCCGGCTGCCATCCATCGTCAGCGTCAACACAGCGTCGGCAGCCGCGCCGTTGCGCACCGATAGCGCCGTCTTGCCTGCAGCGTAGTCCACCACCGTATCAACACCGCTGGCGCTGTTGATCGACACACTGAGCGCGTTGGCCGCGAGCTCCAGGCCGTCGATGCCCGTGAATGCGGCGCTGGTTGCGCTGGCCTGCAAGCTGGTCCAGCGGCGGCTGTTGTCGCCCTTCGCACCCATCAAGGCCAAGCCAAAAGAAACGCCGCTCAGTTGCAGCCCCGGTCCACCTGGCACACCCGCTTGGGCGCTCAGGTTTTGTCCGCCCAGGGTGAACAGATCCACCAACAGGCCATCCACAGCTTCGTCGACAAGCGTGCCCTCAGTGTTTGCGGCCAGCTTGACCGTGCTGGTCGAGGCCAGCAAGGCGAAGTCGCCATTGACGCTGAAGAAGTCGCTGACCACCACCTCGGCGCCGCTCAGCGCCACAGCCCGCCGACCCGCTTCAAGCTCGCCAAAGGTGTAGGCCATACCCGCCACCACAAGCGACCGGCCAGATGCATCAGACGCCGTGCTGTTCCACTGAACGCTGACCTCAGCCGCAGACAGCTGCACTGTATCGCCCATTGCCAGGTCGGCAGCGCCGCTGGCCTGCAGCACGATGCCGCCCGCGACCGCATCGTTGCTGATCACCAACGCCACGCTCGCGTTGCTGACCCCGGCGCGCATGTCACCTGCGCGCACCGAGGCGCTGGCCGCGCTGGCCAGCACCTGCAGCTCGCCGCTGGCGGCGTCGCGCTCAAAGGCAAAGTCACCCGCCAAGGCCAGTGCGTCGCCCAAGCGCGCTTGCAAGCCGGTGACCTGCAGAACCGGATCAGCCAGGGCGCCCATGGCAGAAAGGGTGTGGGCATAAGCGCCCACCCGCAGCACCTGCTCGGCCTGCGGAATGCCACTGGTGTTCAAACGCAGCAAGGCGCTCTCGGCGCTCACCGCAGCAAAGCCGCCACCGTTCAAATACAAAGCGCCACGGGCTTCGAGCACGTAGCTGTCGTCGGCGTTGAGCAACAAACCAAAAGCGCCGTTGTCAATGCCGGCGCTGACGCCCCCGGCGCTGAAGCGCGCACCAATGCCCGCGCCCGTCACCGACAAGCCCTGCGTCGATGTGGCAAAGCCCATGCTGCCCGAGAGCGAAACCAGGTCACCCAAGGCCAACGTGGCGTTGCCCGACAAGGCGGCCCGCTGGCCGGTCTCGCTGCTGTCAAACCGGTACTCGTTACCGTCCACGCTGATGGTGCGGGAACCCTGCGACAAATCGAGCATGCGGGTGTTGGCCACGCCGCCGTCGGCGCCCAGAGCGAGCGCAAAGTCGAGCGACAAGTCGCTGGCAGTGAGCGTGACGTCCGCTGCGCCCAGCAAAGACAAGCCGCCGGCACTGCCTTCGGCCCAGATCCAGCCCGCGTCGCGCAGGGGATCTTCGCTGCGCATGAACAACACCGCAAAGTCGGCATCGCTGATCTGGATGCCGAAGGTGCTGCTGCTGCTCGCATCCAGGCCCAGATAGCCGCTGGCGTTCTCGAAACCAAAACTGAATACGTCGACGTATTCGCCGGCGACCGACACATGGTTGGTGAAGCCGATGCTGGCGCTGCCGCTCAGGCTCAGGCCCTGGCCGAGCGAGAAATCGCCGCTGAAGCTGAAGCTGCTGTTGTTCTGGAAATAGTCGAAGTTGAGCCACAGGCCCAAGCGGTCTTGCAACGCCGCGTCGGCAGCGCCCACACTGGAAGTCAGGGCATCTAGGAGGTAGATAAGGCTGTCGTCCACCTCCAGCACGTGGGCTTTGAGGTTGATCGACGCAGCGCCTGCCTGAACCTCGAAAAAGACACCGTTGCCAGCGTCGATAAGGCCGCGTCCGGCGGCAAAAGCACCGCTGTAGCTGCCGTAATTCAACACGTTGAAAATCTGACCGTCCTCTGGCCTGTAGCCACCAATCAGGTCGACCTGCAGCGTGCCGTCCAGAATGACCTGACCGGTGACATTGATCTGGTCATAGAAATTGTTGCCGGTACCCGCGTTGGCGCCACCGATCTCGAACACCGTGGTGGCGCCGCTGAGAAGCGTCAGGCTTGCATGGTTTTGCACCCCGGGCGAGTAGCCCGGACTGAGCACGCCTTCAACGGTCAGGTTGCCGCCAAAGCTGCCACTGCCTTTGAGCACCGCATCGGATGCCAGCCACAAGTCGCCTGTGGTGTCCAGACCCGGCAGCAAAGCCAGGTCGTACACGCCCGACTGCAACATATTGGCCGGGCTGCTGCGCACCGGCGCCAGCAATGGGTCCACCAGCTGGCTGGCTGGCAGCGACAGGGCCCACGGATCAGCCGCATCGCGCGGCGCCTTGTCGGTACCGACGCTGTCGCCAAAGGCGCGCTCTATGCCGCCGTCGCTGCCACCCACCGGCCACGGCATGTCGCTGGCCGAACCCCAAAAAACGGACGTGTCGGATGCCGAGACCGCCGGCGCCTGCCAGTCGCCTTCCAGCGTTACTGCGGACGCGCTCGCCATGCCAGCGACCAGTGCGACATACGCCTCCACCGCCGGCGAGGACAGCAGGCCCACCGGCTCGGTCTGAACCCGATCCAGCAAACCCCTCAAAATATCAGCCGACACCAGGGTGCCGTCGCCCGTAGCCGACTGCGCCACATCATTCAAGAGATCTTGAATTCCCCTATCTTCCGCCAGAAAAAAAGTCTTCAAGGGAGAAAACAGCGGGTCCGCCGACAGCAGTACCCGAGGCTCCAGCGCCTCCACCCGAAAGGCATCGCGAATGCGCACCACGTCTGTGCGCAAACCCCCGCCTGGCGCCTTCTTGCCCGACAGGCTCGCCAGGTGGTTACGGCGGCCATGCAGTGCATTGCTGGGACGATTCCATGACGGCCAGAGGGATTTCATTGGAGCAACTTTTTTTTAGCAGGGAACGAAAACCACAACGCCACACTGCCGCGAAAGCGGTGTGGCCACAGAAAAGAGACGGCTTAAACAGTCTCTGCAGTTGCAGCCAGACGCTCGTCCTTCAACATGATCAAACGCTCGATCTGAGCAAGTGAAACCAAGTGGGCATAGATGGCTGGCAGGTAGCGCTTTTCGCGCAGACCAACAAAACCCTCGGTCGACAAGCTGTTCAGACGCTCTTCGTTCAGCACATAGCAGCCGTTGATATTTTTTATCTTGTCTGACTGGCGAACACGCATGTTGAGAGGCGTGAACATGTTGTGACTGGCCAGGTTTTTGCAGAACTCGCGGGTGAAGGCATCCATCTGCTGCAGCTCGCCCAGGTACCGCTTGACGTTCTCCAAAGGCTCTGCTGGTTCGCCCTGATCATCAAACAAAGCAGCGCCCTCAGTTTCGCTAATAAGGTCGCTGTCTTCATCAATACAGACGGTGAACTTGCCCTCTTCACCAGAGCTGGCCAGCGCGAACGGGTAGCGACGAATGATGGCTGGAACATACGAGGCCTGCCACTTGCCGTCATCGCCCACAAACAGGTTTTCCCCAGCGTCCAGACCCATCAGCACAACTGGCCGAAAGCTGTCTTCCTGCTTGTCTTCCAAAAACACCACCGGGTATATGGAAGCCGCACGTGCGAACTCATGGACCATGACGGACGCGATGTGAAATTCCGAAGCGAAGCCGAAGCCCTGCACCTGTCGCACTTTTTTACCAGCGTGGCGGGATTTGTTCACGGGGACCAAATTTTTATACATACAAAAACTCCTCTTAAAAATGTTGAGTATTTAAATAGACATGAACACTTGTGAAGATTTTTTAGGGCTTTTAAGCACTCTGAGCGTTCTGAAACTGGCTCATGGTATCAAAGCGCTGACGCAACATTCGTTTTTATTTCCCCGACCACTGAAACGCGGCTGACACGAGCGTTTCTGGTTTTAGGGATTTCTCAATCAGGCCCCTGCCAGGCCCCTGCCAGGCCGCCGCAGGCCCCCCCCCCGCAGAAGCTGGGCAAACCTGGACCGGCGCGCAGAGAGACCAAATTTCAAACGGCCCAACAAGCCCGACTCGATGACAGCAGCCACACGCTGCATGGAGCCGGTACCTGCCTGCTGACCAACGGCCTGGACGGCGCGGGCGAGACCTTGCGCATCCTCGTCAATGAAGCATGCCGTATTGAGCGCACCCAGCACCTGTAGGCCACGCCCTAGGAGCGCTGTACCCGGCGCGTGGACCCAAGCCAACAGCTTCAAGAACATGACCCTGCTGACCCGCATGGACTAGGTCGCTTTCGAGGTGCCCCAAGTCCCCCAAATGCGCTCTGGCGGCTTTTACCCCAGCGCCTTGGAACCCACCAGTCGCTCCGAGCAAGCCATGAACTGACCTGGCCCTGGCTCAGATGCGCGTGCAGGGGGTATCGACCCGCTTGCGTGTCGAGGTCTTGCAAAAGCTGGTGACGCCCGAGATCAGCATCTCCAGCCTGCAGATCAGCCGCTGCGCAGCACAGCTGGACACGGGCCTGCGGGCTTGGCGCACCCGCCCCCTGGAACAGACCCCTTACGTGATTCTGGAGGCCCGATACGAGCGGGTGCGCGAAGCGGGCCGGGTGGTGGACAGCGCGGTGCTGATCGCCATCGGCGTTTAGCGCAACCGGACAGCGCCGGGTCTGTTGGGTCTGTTGGGTGTCTCGGTGGCGCTGTCCGAGGCTGAGGTGCACTGGCGGGCCATGTCTGGACAGCCTGATTGAGCGTGGCCTGCGTGGGGTCAAGTTCATTGCCGGCGATTACCATGCGTGCCTCAAAGCAGCCCGCAAGGCGATGTTCCCGGGCGTGCCCTGGCAGCGCTGCCTGTTCCGCCTGCAACGCAACGCGCAGGGCCATGTCAGCCAACTGGACCGGCGCAAACCGGTGGCCCGCCAGATAAGCGGCATCTTCGATGCACCAGATGCCGTTGAGGCGCAGCGCTTGCTCAACGTCGCGCTCAAGCACTGGCAGCTCAGCCACCCACAGCTGTCGGCCTGGGCTGAGAAGAATCTGCCAGAGGGGTTTGCCGTCTTCGACTTGCCCGAGGGGCACCGGGTGCGCATGCGCACCACCAACGGATTGGAGCGCTTGAACAAGGCGCTAAAGCGCAGAACCCGCGTGGCCACCTTAATCCCCAGCACCAACAGTTGTCTGGCCCCGGTGAGCGCTTTGCTGGCCGAGCAAGACTCACCCGACAACACACACCCAAAACCAAATTTCGAAAAATTACAGAAAAGAAGTTGCTTTGTCTCTGGCGTTTCGATCTGCGTGACCGATGCGCCTTACCTGCAACTGCTTGACGCTATCTGTAGCGTCTCGAATCATTGCCTAGAGCCCAAGCGGTGCCCGTTGTTCATGGCCTGCGAGGTCATGGCTGGGGTGATTGAGCAACTCAGTGCATCCAGGAGCAAGCCGGCATGGACATCAAACTGCACAAAAACGCCCGCACCACGCCCGCTGTGCGCGTAGAGATCGCCGCCAGCACCGAGCGCGTCTGTGTGCTGGCAAAGCGCTACGGCGTAACCGAGGCCACCATTCACAAATGGCGCGCCCGCCAGAGCTTTGAGGACATGTCCCACACCACCCGCTCCCTGCAGACCACGCTCACACCGGCGCAAGAGGCCGCCGTGGTGGAGCCGCGCAAGATGCTCTCGCTGCCCCTGGATGAGATGCTGGCGGTGACCCGGGAGTTTTTGTACATGGACGTTTCGCGCTCTGGGCTGGAAGTTCGCGCAATCGGCTTTGAAGAGCAAGGCGCCGATGCAAGCGATGAAAGATTGATACGCTACCCATCCACATCTGTTTCACAAGCGTCCTTATGCTCGTACGAGATGCTAAATCCATCCACCAGCGCGACATCGATCTCGCCATCGAGCCGATCAACGAACGGATGCATGGCGTGGGTTATCTCATCGAGGTTTTGATGAAGGACCCCATGGAGGTGGTCGCTGAACGCCGACACCCCCTTGTCACGGAGGCCGCCGTGCGAGGGGCACCTCTAAGGCCCTGCTCTTGGATTGCTCCACCACCGAACACGCTGATGCACAGAAGGTTGGAGAAGGCTGGAGAAAGCCTTGCGGACGCCGGCTAAATGGTCCGTGCAGATGTGGAAACTGCTTGCGTTTCGCTGATCCAGGCGTTGCTCAAAGAGAGCAGCGACGTGGCCGTCTTGGTGGGGCAAGTCGCGCGCCAGCTGCACCGGCACGGTAGCGTGCTCCTCGCGCGCCAGCTGCACCGGCACGGTAGCGTGCTCCTGCTGAACCTCACTGCACCCCATAGCTTCGGGACCGTGGACGTGGTGTGAGACGACACTGACACCAGCACGATCGTGCGCGGCTGCATCGACATTTTGCGTAACGTCGCTGTCCACTGCAAGCACAGCCACAGCAGCCGGGAACAGGGCTAACAGGTGCTCGCTCCGACGGTGGATCAAGCGGCAGGGGGGGGTGATCGCCGGTCGTGCGCAGGGCTATCCGGAAAAAATCTCCAAGAACGGGCCGCGGGGTTGCACCTAGCGAGCCTCCTTGATGGGTTACGTGGCCGTTTTTTCCCTGCCTGAAAAGAATCGGAAGATGAGCAGGGGCGTGGCCTGGGGAGCAATCTGTAGAAGCCTCGCACAGCATTGTGCTGAGCAAGCGGGACTTTGAAGGGAGGTGTCTTCTCCGCACCTCGGCGATGCCGGCGTGCGGTTGAACAAGCGCTTGCTGGATGAGTGCAAGCCCTGCCCCGGTAGCCAGGAGCACTGCTTGCCCGGCGATACAACTCAGACCCACCTCCCGGTGTGCCGTATGGAGGCGCTGTGGGTAGATTTGAGTATGTTTTTAGAGCTGGTACGGACGCATCAAGCCACCGCCAGGAGCAGCTTGACGCCATCACGACCCGCGCGTGCCCGCGCGGAGCCTTGGAGCTGCGATCTCGATTGGTCGTTTACCGCGAGTTGTTGATCAACAGCCCGCAGCACTTCACCCGCATTTACTGACAACCAAGGCGCCGCAATTCAGATTTGGATTCGCACCGCCTGATAAAACCGCCTGAGCAGGCCATCTTTTTTACCTGAGCCTGTCAGGCCTTGGTGGTCTTGCCGTGTTTGGCGATCAGGTCGCGCGCAGTGTCCAGCAGCTGCTTGCCGTTAAAACCG
>Ga0335398_10009670_pt1 | contig 11100 bp, 6 predicted proteins | sample BON03_FD_205742 | JGI IMG/M metagenome (GOLD analysis project Ga0335398, IMG submission 205742) | Freshwater microbial communities from Lake Bonney liftoff mats and glacier meltwater in Antarctica - BON-03 (spades assembly) (version 2) | ecosystem: Environmental > Aquatic > Freshwater > Ice >...
TTTTACCTGATTTATGGGGACAGAATTTTCAAGTTGGGTTAAGACCATCTACAACCAATCTCACCGACAAACCATCCTTAGAAATAATAGCAGCTGTAACCGCTAGATCTTCCAATTCAATAACAGGACTCCCGTAATTATGGTGATACTTATAGTTGAAACTTGACATTTTGTAAGATTCAGGATTTTTTGCTACCGACTCATTAACAGGCAAGGTGAATTCCAATGCAAATCCGTCAGGTTTGGCTTTTACCGTTTTGATTTCAAAGGGTGTTTTCCCTGTCCATACCAATCGCTGCAAACCAAATGGTGCCGTTCCGGTGGAACTCCATCCCCTACTCGTCATCCCCACAAACATAGAACCGTCATTTCCCCATACCATCCTCAATATACCGGAAGAAAATCCTTCTCTGAAAGGAAATGCCACACCTTGGTACACACCGTTTACTTTTTCAAGATAAACTCTTGCAATTTTACTAAGACCCTGATCTCCGATAAAAAGCTGATCACTAAATGGTCCAAATTTCCCACCAGAGTTATCCAAAAGAATATCTGAAGTGGAAATTCCCAACAGCCCGTGAGGCAACCACACTGCAGGGGTCTTAAATCCGGGGATATCTATAGCGACCTTTGACATAGGTAACCCTGTATCAGGTATATCATCAGGTTTTAATCTGACAGGAGAATCCTCTAAATGGCTCCATACCAAACCTTCCGGATTACCCACAAAATCACCTACCTCCACATGAGTAATCCGACCTGAACCTACCCAATCGCCTTGATTTTCTCCATAAAACACATCCCCTTGAGCATTATACCCAAAACCAGATGGGGATCTCATCCCTGATGCTATAGGAATCATTTTACCTTCCGGCGATACTTTCATCATCCACCCACGCCATTTTGCCAAGCTAGCACCATGACCTATCCATCCCAAATTCAGAGTAACGAGCATGTCCCCTTCGGGTGTGAATAATGGTCCATACGAATATTCGTGATAGTTTCCAGACAAGGGCCAAGAAGCAACGGTTTTGTACTCATCTGCTCTTCCATCAGCGTTGATGTCAGTCAATTTGGTAAGTTCCGACCGTTGGGAGGAGTAAAAACTACCTTTATGGTAGGCCAATCCCAGCGGTTCATGTAATCCGTCTGCGAATTTGGTGAACCGAGGGATCCGAGAACCTTCCATATATGGATTTTCTATTAGCCAAACCTCACCTCTTCGAGTAGAAACCCCCAAACTTCCGTCAGGAATTACAGCCAACCCACCTACTTCGAGTTCAATGCCATCAGGAACTGGAACATCTACTATAATGTAATAATCCTGTTCTTTCGCTGAAAAAGCCTTAGGCGTATTTGAATTCTGGGCTTGTATAGAATCCGAAAAAAGTATAAAAAAACCAGCTATTAATAATCCAAAAAAACCACTTGATCCAGATTTTTTTAGATAAAAAAAGAAGTTATTATTTATGATAAGTAAGCTATTTTTATATGCTTTCATAATCGTATTTTCCAATAAAATGATCTTATACATTATTTTTAAAACAGCCTTATAATTTAATAAATAAGGCTATACTTAATTTCATTTTTGTTTCCTTCTGTCAAAATTGGAATTAACAATTCCTGACCCAATTGAGAAATTCTTAACACAATTTTTGAAAGCATGAATTTATCCAATTTTATATAAAATTGACCTTCGTTTATAAGGTAAACTCCTTCCCCAAGTTCCTCAATTTTATCTGCAGAAATAATCCTTGCAAATAAACCCGACTCTTTTTGAGGATTTACATAACTAATTGTGCGGGTTAAAATTTTACCATCCATATCCGGCACAAAGTAATCTTCAACCGCAACTTGCTCAAGGGTATATTTGAAGGTGGGTCTTCTAGCACGGTTAAGGGAATACCCTTGAATGAACAATAGATCAGTGCTAACAGAGTCAGGCCAAGGACTGTCATTATTGTCAAGTTTGGCAATGGTAGGGCCACTTGCCAATTCAATTAAAGCTCCATTTGGAATCATCAATTGCGATTCCCCCCTTTGCCGCCACATCGGTGAGGTATCCAAAAATCCTCCCCTCCAAATACTCAAAAGAGCACCTTGTTGGAGATCATAGGCAAAGCTTGATCCAGACGGTTCTCCTACACTTATTGTATGCGTCTTGACATCACCATCATGCTGAAAAAACCCTCTTATAATCATGGGTTCATTGGAAGGTTCTAAATAAAACGGTTTCTGGATAACGGATTCGATATAGGAATTTGGATCCTGCAAAGGACTTTTTTTGATGCCTGGTCCCTCAATAAAAAAACCAAGCTGTGGTCTTCTTCCCGGATAATTGTTTTTGTAAAACACCAATTTAAATGGAATAGTCCCTTGCTCTAACTGTAAAGTCTTGCTTCTGGGGGCGTCGCTAGGTAATTGATATTGATCTTCTATCACGTTTTCGCCATTGATGTAAAGGCTTGTTTTACCAAAAGCACTCAATGAAAAGGTATAGTCACCTGATTTTATAATTTCCAAATTTCCAGAATACTCATACGCAAAGTCAAGGATTCCGTGACCTAAGTCCCAGGTTACCTTATTCAATTGGCCTGTCTGATTAGGGGGACTACCCAGAAACTCCTCTACAGATTGGAACTTTCCTTTGTAGTAGTCAAATTTCAAGTCCTTGATTTGAGGAACTTGGTTTCCATATGATTTATATTCAATATTTCTGATAGCTACCGGACCATGATCTCCTTGAATAACTATGGGGCCTAGTGCACTCTCATCCTCAAACATTGCCGATGTTGTCGGACCTGTCACTTCTACATTCTCATGAATCAGTATTCCATTTTGAAAGACCTGTACGAATTTTGCGTTTTTAACTTTTACTCCTTCAAGGTTAAATTGAGGCGCTTCAAAGACAATCTTGACATGTTGCCATAAGCCAGGAGCCTTACTGACGTTCATTCTGGGAGCTTTCCCCTCAAAACCCTGACGATTTTCTTTGTCAAAGCGTTGATAGACCCCTCCTGCATCGCCGGAATTTGGATTGATTTTGCCCCAACTGTCGAGAATTTGAATCTCATATCTTCCTTGAAGATAAATTCCTGAATTGGAACCTTTGGGAACCATAAAATCCAATTCCAATTCCATATCCCCATGTTCGAATCCTGAAATTAAATGCGGACCGTTTTCAGGCTTTGGTGGATTAACCAGAATTCCCGTTCCATGAGTGGTTGACAAAAAATCATTATGCTCCCAGTCAGCATTTACCTCTCCTACCATTTTCCAAGTTTTTGGAATTTCCCCAAATTCTTTCAAATCATTGAAAACGGTTACTTGTTGGGCAGAAAGACCTCCGCTTATTAATATAATTGCAGGTAAAAATAGTTTACTAACTTTCAAATTAAACATTGTATATGATTTTTAAATAAGCGCTCTCTTTATAGATTACTGTTATTTGGTTATCAAGTTATTTCAAAATATAAACATTATACTTTTAATTTTTTTTACTGATTGATCACCCGCTGTTGTAATAGGTCATGAATAATAGAATCACACTTGTCCGAATAATATTTTACCTTTTCGATATATTTATTATTTAACGCCAAGTTATTAACCTCATTAAAATCAGTTTTGTGGTGGTATAATTCTATCAAATCGCTGTCATCGTACCGGATAAATTTATACTCATCATCCCGATAACCTTCTGTTTTCAACAGCTTTTCATTGTTTTCCAGCCGATGTTCTAGAAAGATTCCGACACGCCAGTCCCTCGGTGCCTCTTCATAAAAATCGGTAAGACTTCTTCCGGCATAACTGTCCGGGATTTTTACACCGGCCAGAGATAAAATTGTAGGAGTAACATCCACATTCGATACCATTTGAGAATAAGTCTTTTTTCGCCTATTTTCCGGCTGACGGGGATCGTAGATGACTAACGGAACCCGAATGGAAGGCTCGTATAACAACCATTTTCCAGCATAGCCCCTTTCTCCCAAAAAATAACCGTTATCTCCCATGAAAATAATAACCGTATTGTCGGCAATTCCCTCTTCCTCCAGAGAAACCCTGATTCTGGACAGAACGCTGTCCACAGTGCTAATCATCCGGTAGTACCCTTTCACCATCTCTTGGTACTTTTCCGGCGTATCAAAGCGCCAATGCCATCTTTCCCGAGTCATTCTGTTTTTTAAAAATTCGGGTATGTTGGCATAGAAGGAAGGATCGGCCGTTTCCGGCACCGGAATTTCTGTATCCCGGTATAAATGATCTGTATAATCAGCCCAAAAGTATTGTTCCTCTGCTCCATCATCCGCATGGGGCGACCAAAAGGAAAGGGAGAGGCAAAATGGCTGATCACCAGATGACCGGATAAAATCAATAGCTAGGTCCCCATTGGTATCCGCTAAGTGGACTTCTTTTCCCTCCACTTCCTTTAAGTAGGGCCAAAATGTCTTGTCCATTCGATGAAAAAGAGAATCTTCCATTCCTTCACTTACCTTCACGCCAAACTTTCCCACGAATCCGGTACGGTAACCGTCCTTTTTTAGAAGGTTTGGGTAGCTATTGGCCATGTAGCTATCCTGTAAAGGAGGTTTGCCAAAAGTAAAATCATGTGTCCGCTCATACAATCCAGAGAACAAGGAAGCCCTGCTGGCTGCACAGATAGGCGTAGTGACAAACGCATTTGCAAAATACAATCCTTCACTCGCCAACTTATCCATAGTTGGGGTATGAATGATATCGTTTCCTGCAAAACCTAATGCATCCCATCGCTGGTCATCAGTCAAAATAAAGATGATATTCGGTTTTTTATCATCTCCTATTTTCTCGTCTACAATTCCCTTTTGTTGAATGCTCCATTGAGAAAATAATATGAACATCAGTAGCCATGCGATCGAAGGAAAAGGGAGGCAGGATATTTTTGGATAGGTCATGCCATCATGTTAATTTTTGGAAATTGATTGATTGATGAACTGTTGGTTCAACTCATCCGAATCCCCGTATTGTAAGCGAAGTTCTCCCAATTTCTGGTAAAGCATTTCTTGTACTTCTGCATACTCCGAATTACCATAAATACTAGTCATTTCATCTGGATCATTTTGCAAATCGTACATCTCCCATTCATCCACATCGTAGTAGAAATGGATCAACTTATACCTATCTGTTCTTACGCCGTAGTGTCGTTTTACCGAATGAGGGCCCGGATATTCGTAATAGTGGTAATAAATGGCATCTCTCCAAGGAATAGATTCCCCTGCAGCAAGTTTTCGCCAAGAATTCCCCTGCATGTCTGAGGGCTTAGAAACTCCCGCATAATCCAAAATCGTAGGAGCATGATCTAGGTTCATTACCAGTTGTTCTACAACTGTTCCAGCCTTTATTTCCTTAGGATACCTGACCAGCAGCGGTGTGCTAAGGGATTGCTCATACATAAACCGCTTGTCGAACCAACCGTGCTCTCCCAGGTAAAAGCCTTGGTCAGAAGTGTAGACCACAACGGTATTATCCAGTAGACCTTGACTCTCCAGATAATCCAATACCTTTCCTATCCCATCATCTACCGATTTGACTACTTTTAAATAATCCCGTAGGTACCGGTGATACATAAACTTCGCAAGAGCTTCGCCAGTAGGTTTTTCTTTCAAGAATCTTTCATTTTCCGGACCATATACAGCATTCCAAGCTGCCATTTGCTCCTCAGTCATGCGTTCAAAAGGTGCAGACAAGCGGCTGGGCTCTCCGGTAAAGGGGTTTGATTCGAATTTCATATCCCAGCCCCAATACATATCATTGATGATTTCCATTTCCTGTTCTCGGGCCGCAGTCCCTCTTCCCTCATAATCATCAAAGAAATTAGCAGGAAATTCAAACTCTTGATCCTCATATAGATCCAGGTATTTCTCCTCGGGCATCCAATCTCGGTGGGGAGCCTTGGTATGGTAATTAATAGCAAAGGGTTTACTTCTATCCCAATCATTTTCCAGCCAATCCATTACAAATTGTGGGATTAAGGATTCGCAGTGGCCTTCAAAGTTCAGTTTCTCCTCTCCGTTTTTGATGAAATCGGGGTTGTAGTAACTTCCCTGTCCGGGCAAGGTCATCGAGAAGTTATATCCTTGCGGTTTACCCCCAAGATGAATCTTTCCAATTAGGGCAGTTTCATAACCTGCGGCCTGCAACATTTTTGGATAATTGGCCTGATCCCAGTCAAAAGGCACCACATTATCTATTTGCCCATTAATATGACTGTATTTACCTGTCAGCAAAACTGCTCTGCTTGGGGCACAAATGGAATTCGTAACAAAGCTGTTCTTGAAAAGAGCTCCTTCTTTGGCCAAGCGGTTCATATTGGGAAAATAAACGTTATCCAATAATCCTTGTCCATACGCATGTAGTGCCTGCTGAGTATGGTCATCGGTCATGATAAAAAGGATATTGGGCTGTTGTTCAACCTCCTTTTCTTGGCAGGAAACCAAGAGCCAACTTAAAACCAAAACTATTAGTGGAAATTTATCAGTGGATTTTTTCATTTTTTCAATTCTATAAATTTGGCAAACGTTTCTACTTTTTTGGTTAAAAAAATTTTTCAGGAAGAACCCTTTGTTAAGATGGGAGATTGTGAAGGTAGATTGCCTTCTTTGTCATAGGGAATACTGCCGTGTGCTCCTGGCTTTAGATTCCACTTATCGATATACCATTGGGCAGGTTTAAAATCATCTCCCAGCTTGATGAGTAATTTCCAGAGCTTTTCATCCAATTCAGTGACTAATCCTTCATGGGCAGGATTTGCCACGAGATTGTTCATCTGTAAAGGGTCATTAGTATCATCAAACAATAGCCAAGGGCCGTCCAAGGAGCGAACATAGGTATATTGGGGAGTTTTAATGGCCCTGTATTCTCTTCCATATTCCGAACCTATTTCCCAAGGAGCAAGCTGCATATAAAGTGCTGCACGGTCTTGAATTTCTTTGTTTTCAGTTAATACACGAGAGAGATCATCTCCTTCATAGGTAGCTGGAATGGGAAGATCCAGCATGCCAAAGATGGTGGGGAAAATATCCGGTGTGGTGATAGGTGTTTCAACGACTCTTCCAATTTCCCCATGTAAAGGAGGGTAACGAAGTAGCATTGGCACCCTAGCCGATTCAGCGAGCGGCACCTGTTTGGCCCTAGGTCTTACGGCGTGCCCACCTAGCATTTCTCCATGATCAGAAGTAAATACAATTAGTGTGTTATCAATGACTCCTAATTCATCCAGACTGGCGAGCAATTCTCCAATACTATTGTCCAAAGCCTCGCAATGGGCATAATAACCCTGAGCTTCTTTTCTCACCTCATCTGCTATGGATTCTGGTACGTTTTCAGGAAGAATAATGTCCGCAAATGGATAATTTTGTTTTAGAACTTCGGGTGCCGCATTATAAGGAAAATGAGGTGTTCCATAGGAAATAAACAAAGCAAAGGGTTTTTCTTTTCCGACATGTTCGGCTATGTAATGTTGCGCATCTTTAGTTTGCGCATAGGTATCGTAGCCATCCCAAAATTGCTTTTCATCTGAGTTGCCTGTATAATAATGGGATTGGTCATAATCATGGTCGCATTCTGCTGCTTTCCAATACATAAACCCTCTACGCCTGCTTGGAGGAATATAAGCATGCCTGCCATGGCCATCCAAATGCCATTTACCAATATAGGCAGTAGTATATCCACGGTCCACAAGCACATCACCCAGACCATATTCGGTTAAAGGAAGATGAAGATCATTCAAAAACATGCCGGTAGTAGTAGGATATTTTCCCGTGATAAGAGCAGCACGATAAGGAGTGCAGACCGGCATTACTGAAACTGCATTTTTGAAATTAATGCTTTCCTGAGCCAACCTGTCCAGATTGGGGGTATTTGCATTGGGATCTCCTGTATAACCGAAGGCAGATGCTCGCCATTGATCAACCAAAATATAAATGATATTTGCTTTTTTTTCTTGCGCATTGGTTGCACCACCAAAAGCAAAACAAACGAGAATGGTAATTATAATTTTATAATAAGTAGGGATTTTCATAGGCCTTTCATTTATTAAAGAATCGGATCTGTGATTTCCCCATCAATCCGGAAGGCAATAAGGGGGTGTCTTTACTAAATTTAATTTTGGCATTTGTCTGAGTATAAGGATTTTTATCCCCATCCCTTGAATCCCCCACAATTCGGTTATTCCAGGTATTTATGACCTTCACCGTGATGGTATTTGTCCCTACCTTGAGGTATGGGGTAATTCGGGTAGTGTAAGGCAGTAACCACACCACTCCACAATCATTCCCGTTGACATACACCTGCGCCATTTCCTGAACGTCATCAAAGGTTACGAATGCCTCAATTTCAGAAGATAATGATTCTTTATTTACTGTAAAATCTCGGGAGTAATTTGCAGAACCGGCATAATACTTCGCTCCTTCTTCCTCCAAATCAGACCAACTGACAAGTTTGTCCAGTTTCAGGGACTTAGGCCCACCCATATTGGGGTTGAAGCTGATATTCCATTGAGTTGAAATATCAGTTATGTGTTCGGTTTCTTCTGGCTTTTGTTTTTCCTGAAAGCCAGATTGCAAATTGTAAAACAGGTCTTTATCATTTATTCCAGTGGTGTTTTTTCGAAATATGATAAACCTTGAAGCGAAGGGATCCAAGATCAGGTCAATCTGCACGCCATTTTTCACCTTAGAATATTTCACATCGCGTTGAATCAAGCCTGATTCAGCATCCCATAGTTCTGGTTTTAGATTTGCATCGACCCTGAAAACGCCGGTTATATTTTCTTTCCTTTGGCTACTGTTTGAAACGAAATAGATGTCTTCATTTTCTGTTGTCCGATGGACATAGTCAATATGCAGGTCGTGATTATCTATATTCTTCAATTCGAAATCTTGGGAAATAGCAAGTTCTTCCAATACCTCCTCCACGGATTTCCCCCAATAAACTGTCCCCTTTCCATACGTATTGGTAGTTATCTTTTCACCGTCACAATTACCCCATATTTTGTCAGCGATACTTTTTACTTCCTTATCAGAATCAGGATAATTTTTCAAGGAAGTAGTTCTTTCAGGCCTTCTTCCAATAACTACTGCACCATTGAAAACCAGCTTTTCAAGATGCTTTAATACCTCAAGAGAGATATCCTCTCTATCAGGAAGCACCATTACTTTGTACGATTGACCATGTGGCAGTACTAGGTTGCCATTTTCAGTTTCTAATGTGGTGGTTATCACATCTTCATTTATATAATCGTATTGATAACCAGATAAACTGCCGGGGTTGATAGGTTTTGGTCTTCCACAGTGTGGACACTTACTTTCGTCATAAAAATAGGACGGAAATATACCTGGCATATCCGGCGTATAATTAGGATCCATTCGTCTGGGCGGAACGAGATTGGGGGCATCGTCACCATAATACAAAAGCACGTCTGCCACAAAATTTCCCTGTCGCAACATATAGGAGCTTCTTGCTATATAATCCATAAAAGGGCGCGCCATTTCCCACCAAGTAGCATTGACATTAATATGCTCACCTGCGTGGTACACAAATCCGGGCTGGCCAGCTATTGCCGGATTATGGGAAAAGGTGTGAAAAACGATTTGATTCAGGCCCTCGCAGAAAGCAATATCTATAAGCTGCTTGAAGTCAGTTGGCCCGTGTTGCCAATGATTCCAACCTGTGAGTGATTCGGCAGCCACTACGTTCTTCCCGTAAATATGAGCGGCACTTGAAGCTTCTTTGGTTACCCAGTGCCGCTGCCGGTTCCAGAATTCCCCCATGGGAATGTGTGAGTTACCCAGAGCTTTCAGCGGATCTACACGTGGATGTCCACCATGTCCTGCTTCCACCAGCATCTCCACACCATGCTTTTCTGCAATTTCTACCGACTGCGCAAAATGATTTGCTATCATCATATCGCTCACGAGCCGGCGGTAGTCTCCCAAAAACCGCTCAACCAATTGTGTGTCTTGACTGGTATACCCTTGCAGCAAAGGGAGATAGGGCAAGGGATCGTATTCGTATTTCAACTGGAAGGCTTCCACAAAAGATGGTGTCCAGTCAGTCGCAGGCCACACCTCATAACTGTCCAGCATGAAAAATTTTAGATGGCGATCGGAAGTCTGAATGGGTGAGAGCTTTTGGAAAATACTATCGAAATATTTTTTTGTTGCGGATTTGCTCAAATGGTCAATAATTAATCCGCTGGAGTTAGGGCTGGGAACCACCAAATTTTGGCCGGTATTGCTCATAAAAAAGAAAAGGATATCCCAGCTACCTTCGGGCACCTCCCAATCTAAATATTGACCCTCTTTTATAAATTCATCCAGTGGTATGAGTCTATCATTCCTGTAATCAATGGTTTTCTCCTCGCTGTGTGGAACTGCCATTGTGCTTAACAATGTAAATTGTGTAGCTGATTCCCTTTTACTTTCCGGTAGTGAAATGAGAATTTTTTGCTTGGAAGGGCCTTTTACAGTTTGGCTAGAACTTGTCAGCTCCTTAGAAGCATCTGCCTCAACTACCCATGGTCCACCGGCATTCCAACTGCTAGACGCCACCCAGCCTAGATCAAGATCCAGTTCTTCAGCAGTAATCAGGGCCTTTGAAAAGTATTTTAGAGACTCCTCTCCTAACATGGCAGGACCTTCCGGGATGAGCTTTTTGGAATCCAATAGCGCCCCCAAGTCCCAAATCAAGGCGCCCCTCATCCCCTTGCTTTTCATTTGCTCGAGTTCGTACACCAATTGTGTGGTATTCACGTATCCGTTGAGCCAAGTCCATAATGCAAGCGGTCTATATTCCTTTGACGGGTTAAAAAATTCTTCTTCTGAAAGAGAAGTTACCGATTTATCTTCGGATGGTGTACAGGCTGTGTATGAACCAAGAAGGACTACTATTACCAGAAGCTGAGTAAATACACCTTTGCTTAAAAACCTAAAATCGCTTGTATACACCTTTGATATTTTGCAAACCAACCTATTATTACTTAAATGGATTTATTCGAAAGAGATAAAATTAGACCTAAGTATCTGCTAAATCTTACACGATTTTAACCAAAAGGCATGGTATTTTAAC
>Ga0335398_10009672_pt1 | contig 11098 bp, 5 predicted proteins | sample BON03_FD_205742 | JGI IMG/M metagenome (GOLD analysis project Ga0335398, IMG submission 205742) | Freshwater microbial communities from Lake Bonney liftoff mats and glacier meltwater in Antarctica - BON-03 (spades assembly) (version 2) | ecosystem: Environmental > Aquatic > Freshwater > Ice >...
AGCTCGGAAAGCCACACTTGATATCTCCTGGTCCTGCTTTAGGTTTATCACCGTATTTATTTGCCAATTTGGCATGGTTAATACAGCAAAAATCGTAAGCAAGGAGTAGGTCCGGTCTGAAGTGGACCGGGCGTTCACATTCCGGGAGGGCGCACCTGGTTTTAGAGCGGAGCGCCTGTAGGTACTTGAGGTGGCTACGGCTACAACAGAGGGACGCTGTACCCTCGATAATAAATGCATCCTTGTTGCAGTTCTTAAGTGCGCACTGAGGAACCGCCGGGGGTGAATGGTGTCGAGTGGCCATGGGGTGGTAACGTGGCACGGTGAGCCTGGGGAGCTGATCGATATGCAGTTGCACGATAGTCTCCTCTATCTGGCGCTCAAGCTCAGCATCCTCGGCCATAGTGATCGCGTTAAGTTTGCGTATTCTACGGTCATTCTCACCGTGGAGCGCCTCATACCTATCCTCCTTATCACGAGCCTCCTTAGTGAGTTTGAGATGTCGAATAGATTCGATCTCCGAGTCCGTCTGTACTAAAGGGGTAACGCGGCGGGATGTAGGTCGTGTGGGAAGGTTGACCACGGGGTCTCCGCACGGTATACAAGTTTGCATATCGGGAGGCAAGCCGGGAGGCGATGGTGGTGGAGGTGAATCAGGAGGCGGTGGCGGGGGCTCACAGTTGTCACTATTATCATCCGAAGAATAATCTTCCCAAAAATCAACATTTTCTCCCACGTGGGCGGCCGAGTCAATAAAACCAGGAGGTATGTTGATCTTATTACCACATTCATTTGCATGAGCACTATCCGGGTTGGACCCGAGGTTGTGTTGTGGTAGGGTGGAAGAAGATTGTGGAGCGGGGGCTGTGGTGCTGCTTTTGGATGTGGAACCCTTTAGGCCGCTAGAAAGCCGTTCCATGGCTCGAAATAGCTCGCTAGGGCCTGGGGTTCCTCCAGGCTTATCCTTTCTCTCCTCATCCTCAGGGGGTTTATCGTCCGGCGGAGGGGGAGGCGGAGGTGGGGATGAAGTGCTGGAATCAGTCTCCGCCCTAATAAGTCTAACACACCACAGTTTCTCAGGGTAGCCGGTTCCGTCATCCTCCGCGAGATCCCTACTAAGTGGGCCCTCGGAGACCAAGAATATGGACTCTTTATTGGGTTGACATGCCCAATGAATTAATCCCACCTCGCATACTGCCCAACACGATGTAAGTGGGGTTGGCCCGCGTTGGTCCGCCCACGAGTGTAGGTAAGCGGCGAATAACGTGTTATTTCCAATTGGAGTGGGGCCCATATCCGACCACTCCTCCCCGGCGTGAAATAGAAGCTCTTCTACCGTCCACCATTCATCGTGCATGGATGATGGTTGCTTTAGCAAATTGGTGACGATTCTACTAAGGATGGCGTCGGCAAATAAAGCCAATTGGGGAGTTGCGTACGGAGCGGGTATAGTGACCGGAATGGAAACATCGTTAATCTTGAGGCGCCATCTATTGCCTGGGTGAGAAACAGATGGATAGGATTCAAAGCAAATATAGGTAAGGTTGTTCTTAGGGAACTTGGCCCATCGAAGCAAACCGATACATAAGATGCAGTGATCATCCCCGGTGGTTACCGAGTACTGTGCAACGCACAAATACATGTACCGACGGAATAAGCACACCTCGTACTTTTGGTTCGCGGTCATACCTTCGGCTAATTCCGTGAGGTGCCCTATAAGTTCGCTAACGGTATAGGAATCCTGTGCCGTTGGCCCTTGACAGCAAAGTAGATAGGTAACTGCACTACCGAGGAGAGGATTGACCGTGGGATCTGGGTCGGGACGCGGAGTAAATGGGTCGGAATGAGCCGGGGTGCCATCCGGGTTATTCCTAAGAATAATGGGCGGCCCCCTATCGTCTCGGGGAGGCGAAGGCGGCGGTTGTGGGTGATCTGGCGGTTGTGAATCGTCGCTGGATGATTCGTCTGGTTCTGGGAGGGTACCGTCAGGGAGTTTGAAATGATATCTCTCTCCTATACTGAGATTATGGAGCGCATCAAATTCGAAAACTATCACAAGGTGTTGATACTCTGGTAGTCTGGCCCAATTATACAAACCGGTGGCAAGAATAGCTCCTTTGTCTGTAGGCGGGGTGAGACGAATTGTACCCAACGCCTCTAAATAGTTGGTTAGACCTTCAGAGGTTTTAACCTCGCTCAACCTGTAAACACCGCGATCCGGCGGGAGGTGTACCCCTTTCTCTAATAGATCGTCAATTGACCACCACTGACCGTGAGGTGCCTGTGGCTGGTGTAGTAAACTGATGATAATATTACGAAGGGCGTTTCCGGCCCTGGGAGAAGGATTAAAGTCTAAAGAAATAAAACTCCTGTCGGTGGACAGGTTGATCAGCCTCGGTAGTCTTCGAACTATAGCCCTTCCGCCTGGCACCACAACCGGTGGAGGGAGGGGCGTATCGACGGCGCCCCAGCGCCAGCGAAGGAAGTAATTATCTCCTGGGTGTTGGTCGATAATAAGTAGCGAAACAGGAGTTTCTTTGGCAGGGATACCCAAGGTTGCGATGCAGCGTTGATCAATATCGAGATTGGCCCAAGCTATAAATCCATTACAAGTGGTGTGGTCGAGAGCATCCACTCTGTCAGGGTGGATGTAACCAACTCGAGCAATGGAACGCAAATAGGTAACAAGGCCGTTGCATTTCTCTGGTTGAGTGTAATCCAGGAAGTGGGCGAGGAGTTCACTAACCGACCGCCATATCTTGTGGCTCTTGAGTAGCGTGGGGACCCTTTGACTGAGGATAATGTTGGGATGGGTGCCTGGGAGAAGCCAGGCAGGCTTCGAGACACTAATCGGAGGTGGTTGGACGAAGTTGAAGACAGCTTCCCCCCACCTATGTCCATTAACATCAGCAGGCCTACGTGGGTCAGAGGAATAAGAAGAAGCAGAGGAGAAAGGAGGGGTTGGACGAACCGAGGAGATCGGGAAGTCCTTCCGACGCTTACCGTTACTCCTATCTTTCTGGACCCGACCTGCCGGGGCAGAAGTGCTTCTAGCGGGACCCTTACCGTTTAGCTCGAGGCCCCATCTATCGCAGTGAAACCCCGAGTTGGCGTCGAGTTGAACGATTCGGAAAAGGTGTCGGTTTTCAACACTTCCCGTCCAACGAAGCAATCCTAGGCTAGCCACATTAAATCGATTATCTTCATCTTCTTGGTAACTAACAGCGTCGATAGCGACGTCATACAAGAATCGCGTGTAAACAGCGCGCGTGCTTATATGTTGCAGGTCCATGGATGCTGTAGTGCGCACGGTACGGTCTAATAGGCTCCGAAGTGGCCAAGCGTATCCGCTCCCGTCTGGACACCTGTCCTCGAGGAGTGTTTGAACATACTGTCTAAGCTTTGCGCCGGCGGCGTGTCGGACATGTGGCGGGAAAGGTTGGCTTATTAGGGTATCTCGCTCGTCGCGCATAAAACACTCCATGCAATGATCAGTGCAGAACGTCAGGGTAGTGTGTTTCCTGACCACTCTATGACGGAACTGGCTGTTATGGAGTCTACAAATATTCTCGCACTGACCCGCGTGATCCGAAAAGCGGCACCGAATCTGTAAGTCGGGAAGACTTCTACGGTGGTAATTCGGTGGTGGTGGTGGTGGTGGTCTACCCCTATGGTCATCGCCTCCCTCCCCGTGCCCGTAGCCGTCGTTCTGGCGATAAGGCCTAGAGGGGGGGTGTGATGAACGTGGAGGAGGGAAATGGTGTGCACCAGCTGAACGATGTCGCCGGCTGGGCCCGGGGTCACCCCCGGCGCAGCTACGAGGTGTTTTCCTATGGTTAGCTCTACGCTCTTCCTTGCGCGGGCTTGGCGGGTTTGTAGGAATGAACCGAAGGACGGAGTAAGCCAGGACGGAGTGAAGGGAACCAGATAGGGGTCGGTCGGGTTCGTGCGGGGAGATAGTCGGTTTGGAGGTGACCGGGGGCAACTCGGCGCCACGGACGTCACTCGTCTCGACTACCTCGGGCACGAAACCGGCACAGCTACGGGGGGTCTTGCTCACCACCGGGGAGGAGCGGCGGTTACTCTACGCGTTTCCTTGCGAGAATATGGGCGGCATGCGCGGAGTTTGCGTCGGATACGATGGTGGCGGTAGCCACCAGCCATTATCGCCGCCCAAGATGGTGGAACGAAGGGAACAGCTAATACCCGGGGGGGGTGATCCGGGGACCATAAAAGGCCCATCCTTAGTAGCGGTTAACCGCTCCTGCTCCTTAAGCAGATGGTTATGGTTAAGGGTGGCGGCCTCAACCTGCCGCTGGGCGGCCCGGGATAGGAGAACCGAATCAGGCGCCTGAGTACGTTTACGAGCTGGTTTTTAGCGGAGAGGCCAGGTTCGCCTAAATTAAGGGAAGCAGGCACCGTTCGCCTAAGATGGAGTAAAAGTTTCTTCGATCCAAAAGGCGTGGGATGATCCTCTGAAATAAAGAGCAGATGAGAGTTTAGCTCCTGTACGGCAGAGGTGCGTAAGACGGAAGGCGCCGTTTGGCTAACACGACGCGCTACAGAGACGTGGATGGCTAAGATCCGGGCGTCCTTGATGGCCTTTAAGGTAGAAAGTTCCCCTGTAGCATAGGAGAGTGCGTCAAGGTTACGTTTCCGAAGGCGTCCGTGTCGAGAAGAAGTGGTTGTATTGGTAATGGTAGTGCGGGCTGCGAGATTTAACGCCATGGCCTTCGAAATAGGAAGCTTCGGGCTATCAAAGCTCTGTTGATAACGGGATAGGCGGGCGACGCTAAGCAACCGGTTACGGAAAGTGTTCGCGTCCGTAATTTGGGTACCAGTGAGGAGAATCGGCGCCGGGGCAGCGGCTTCGAGTGGGGAGAGGGTCGGTTCGGGGGCGACCGGAGGCAACGCGGCTCCACGGGCGTCACCCGCCTCGACGACCTGGGGCAAGATCGGGGGCTCAAGGGGTTCAGGCACGGGTGGAATACCCGCGGTGAGTGCCTGGTCCGCCTTGACGAGCTTGGGCAAAGGGGGGGGTGAAATAGAAACCGTCTTCGGGATATGGCGCGCGTTCTTCGCGGCCTCCTTTTCTAAACGGCTCATACGAGGGGTTTGCGGTTTAATAAGGCGGGGAGCGGGGGTGGAGGGTTTGTGCGTGGAAGGCTCTGACCCATCCAGAGAGGGAGCGGCCTCGTCAGTGGGGCTCTCGGGTAGAAGGGCGTACGTGTACCCGGTGTACGCCATTTCCATTTCATCGCGATAAATACGGAGTTCGGCATGGGTATAGTTTGCCCAGGGGAGGAGAGTATCGGAAGAGTTGTCTTTAGCCTCGGGGCCCTGCTTCTTCGACTTCTTGACGGTGACGTCGGGCGGCGACTCCTCGAAGGTGACGCTGGGCGACTCCTCGGTGGTGACGTTGGGCGACTCGATGGGGACGTTGAGCGACTCCCCCTCGATTGTGACGCTGGGCGACTCCTCGATGGCAACGTTGGGCGACTCGATGGTGACGTTGAGCGACTCTTCCTCGATGGTGACGTGCGACTCCTCCTCAATGGTGACGTTGGGCAAAAACTCGACGTGTTTGAGGTTGGAAGAGGTGTCGTTGGTAACTATAGGAATAGTGGTTTGCGCAGGCGGGGCCTGGCGGTTAGCCCTTGCCCTTGGGTTCATACCAGATGCGACGAGACGAGATCCGCGAGCGACGAAGAGCCGAGTCTTGGAGAGGGCCTGCTTCTCGCGGAGACGCTGCTGAGCAGCTCCCGCCGGCTGCGAGATGGGAGAGTCGTTCGTAGAATGCTGCGGAGCAGCTCCCGTCGGCTGCGAGATGGGCGAGTCGTTCGTAGAAGCAACCGTCCGTCGGCGAAGGGCGGTTGGGGCAACGGAAGGGACGGAGGGAGCGACAGCGTCAAGAGGAGCAACGCCGGCCGGGGTAGGGACTGGAATGGAAACGGAGGGAGCGTGTGGAACTAAAGTCCCGCACTTGGCAGACCGCTTGGCCCGACCTCGTGCGGTCTTCCGCTTCGCTTTCGTCCAGCCCTCTTCGTCGTCGACGGGAGGATCGGTCGTAAAGTGGACGGAGCGCTTGGGGGTGGAGACCTCGGGTGCGGCGGCGCCCGCGTTCTCGATGGTAGATGGTTGGGGTACGAGCGCAATGGCCGCGGCGCTGGTGCCCGAGTTCTGTGCTTGTGGAACTACGACTTGTCGAGCCCGTGGAGACAGGGTTGTAGCGGGGAGTATGCAACTGGCATCGCGCGCGTCGCGCACGCGCTCGCAATCACACTCGCCGCGGGCGCTAACACACGCCGCGGCAACATGGCCAGCCGTCCCGCCCACGTCAGATGACGCGAGCGGGTTGATCGTCGACTGGAAGTTCATGACCCCTGGTTGGTTGGTGTTCGGGCAGGAGCCCGCCGGTTCAAAAGACTGGGGTGCCGCCGGCATGGTGGCCGGGGCGCGAATTACAATGGCTGCTGTTGGTTGGTTGGTTGGTTTCGTCGTCTATGGTTGATTGGTCGACACGCTGAGGCCGTCGCTCGGCTGAACTGTCGCACATCCGAAATGGTCATTCACACGAATCTGGGTATATATCTATTATGAGGGGGTCGTTATCTTAGAGGGTAAGGAATAAGGTTTAACCTTAGTCGTTACTCTGGAAGATAGACGATTATTCTGGGGGGTATGGGTGCCTGTAAACCGTTATTGATTCCTGTGCTGATGATGACTGAGGCCGGTGCGTACTGGCCTCGTCGTCGGGTTTGACTGCCCAGGTTACATCTTGGCAATACGTATAAGCTGAGTGGCCGCGGTCAGTGTTCGGAAGAACACCAGCTCGCACGGTCCTCAACTGCTACATAAGGGGGATATTACCGTGTACTCAAGGCGCTCTGCGCCTTCCTGCTCCTGTACGTCGAGTTGGCCTTGTAGAGGTCGCCTCGTCGTGCCCGTGCCTGTAGTCGGCCTTAAAGTCGTAGCGTCGCCTTGGTGGCGGTACGTCTTGGTTTACTGTCTACTAGGTGCTAAATAATATGGTTATCTCGTCTTACCCCCAAGTATAGAGCTTAAGGTAATACCTTAGGGCTCTATATCTCTCGCGGATGCGACAGTTTTCTGGAAATTCTGAAGTTTCTAGAGAAATTCTCAACTGTTCAAATGCGGTTGCGGTTGTTCAAACCACTGTTCAAACTGTTCAACCTGCCTGATGAGCGAATCACTTATCTCCTTGAACAGTTGTGCTGGGTGGAGGTGTTAAAGAAGCTTGAACACCTAGGAAAACTGGTGTTAAAGGAGGCGACATCAACACACACTTAAATGTTAACGTTAAACTATAGCTATAGCCCCTGGGTTTGGTTGTGTAAAACTACGCTACTATACCTATACTCGCGAGTAATGTAATATAATAATTCTAATTATATTCATATATAAATTATTCACATTCACCAAAATGTAACATGTAAATATTTATTTTATTATTTATTATATTGCTAATGCGCTGTTAAAATAAATATAGACGTACACTAATACTAAACTGCATTTACGCGGCTTACGCGCCTCTTAATTGGTTTATAAACCTTTCTTAGTTATTTATTAGCACGTCTAATCTATATAACTATAAGCCCTCCCCTTGGGCGTGTATTTTTGGCATGTCTCGCCTGTATTCAACCTGTATTCCGCCTGTATCTTCTCACCGTATCCTTGGCATCCCGCTGTCGTATCCCTGTAGTTTCTATATCTACATTTAGCAATTTTGCAGCAGGGAGATTCACGGTATCTTCCGCTGTATCTCGTATCTCATCTCACTGTCACTGTACTGTATCCAGCTCTGTAGTATCTCCGTACGTATCTAGCTGTCTGTATCCTGCTGTATCCCGCGCTGCCCGCTGCCCGCTGTGTGTATCTCACCGTATCCCACCGCCTCGAAAGCGGGAGATATGGCCAAAAATACAATCCAGGGGAGAGGGGGAAGGGGAAAGGGCTTATGTGTATAAATTATTTTTGAACAGCGTATACGTATAATAATTTGTATGTCGTAATGCTGCAATGCGCAATGCTGCAATCATTTAATATGCTGAATGACAAGTCGATATTATGTAAATAAATAGAAAAATAATGATAGAATGATTTCACAGCGCGTCACAAGCATCAAGCATCAAGCACAAGCACAGCACAAGCACAAGTGGCCAAGCGTATATACATATATAAGTATAAGCACAAGCAAGCTGCAACTCTACAATCTACAAGTACAAGTAGTACTCAAGTACAAGTTATAGCTATATTATATATATAATATATATATAGCATATTATATAAATATATAAGAATATTATATATTATATATAAATATAAGCATAAGCATATTAATATTATATTATAGCTCTCTCATTCCAGTACGTACCACGTACCAGTGGCAGTACAACAAAAATACACGCCCGCCCACAAAACACGTGCCCCATACCAAGAAGATACAAACGGACACAGGTATGACCACCCACCGCGGATGACAAAATTACACATCACCGATCACCGTAACATATGACACGTGTGGGTGGTAAAAGAATCAATATATTATACACAAAAACACACATACACATATATATGCAGTGCTACCAATACGACAGCAGACCTAATCCGCTGAAAAAAATCTCCGCCCCCAGCCCGCCTTGGTCTTGGTAGGCGGCGGCGCGCAGCACGTGATGTTGGCCGACGGCCTGGCGCTCGGCGCGTGCGATTTCATTTTGCACACGTGCAATTGCCCCTGCGCGAGCGCGGCGTTGGTGTGCGTTGGCCAGAGGGGGCAGGGGGCTGGACAGGTGTGACTGGAGATCAATTTGGAGACGGCTCAGTTTGGCAGTGAGTCGGCTGCGAGGCTTATATCTGGCCTGGCGCCTCACTTTGTCCATGCGCTCGGCTAGCTCGACGTCGTGCGTCGAGTTGGCGTCGGTATCGGTAACGGGAGTGGTTTCGTTTTCGCTGGCGACACCCGGGGCCGCCGCCGCCGGCGCGAAGCCTCGGCAGTAGAGGGGTTTGTGGTCGCAATCCCCGGGGGTCAACTCCACCACCCCTGGGCTCGCTGCCGTCAAGGCGAAGTCACTCGGGTTGGTTGCATTCCGACAACAGCCCGGAAGACAGGAACTTAGCGGCATGGCGTGGAGGTTTGAAGAAGCAGGGGGTCCAGAGGCAGCCCGAGTGGGGTCCTCGGCCGCACCCGCTGTGGTCGTTTCGACGAGAGCCAGCCGCTCGCGCATGTGCTGCAGGCAGATTCTGCCCATCTGCAGGATGCGAACAGCCCGGCGGAGAATCTGGCCAAGCTTCAAGCGAAGCCCCTTGAGGCGCATGCGCTCGCGATGCTCCGCGGAGCGCGCCGTGTCGCGCCTCACCTTGGATGTCGTGTGATCATGCGTCGACACAGCCGTCTCTTGCGGGATTTCAGCAGAAGCCAGCTGTGCCGGACCGCCATGATGCTGTCCAGCCGTGTGCGTCTCGACGAGCCGCTCGTGCATGTGCTGCAGGCAGATTCGTGCCATCTGCAGGATGCGAACGGCCCTGCGGAGAATCTGGCCAAGCTTCAAGCGCAGACGCGTGCGCTCGCGACGCAGTGCCCAAGCCGCGTTCAACTCCATTTGCACTTAAAAAACATACCGGAGGGGGGGGGGGGGTGGGGGGGGGGGGGGGGGGGCTTATTATCTCTCTTTTACGAGAAGTCTCTCTGTGTAGCTCTATCTATGAGTAGAGTAGTGTGGTCGTGCAACCTTTTAATTACTATTGACAATAACACTGTTCCTGCCTGGAGCAAGCCTAGAGCTAGAGCAGCTGCTGTTTTTATATCGATATCGATATCAAAAATCAGATGTAACTGTAGCAAGTACAAGAGTAATAACAAGAACAAGTAACTCTCTATCTATCTCTATCTCTATCTATAAGACGTAAGACTTAGCAAAACATGAACTCTAAAAATTGTACAATTATAAATTGTGGCCCAAATTATACAATTTTATACGAGCTTGAGACTTGATGATGATGAGTTTGATCGTTGGTATACATAGCGCGTAGCGTAGCGCAAACAGAAAAAAAAAGAGACTGCATTTGTGAATTTGTAGTTGTGCATAATCATTGAACATAATGACATTTTAAATTGCCATTTAATGAATAATTTAATTGAACACCGAGACGGAGAGTAGACGAGTAGAGATAAAAAAACATATATATATACACATACACATATACATATACATATATAATAAAAATGATAAATACTGTATAGCTACGGGCCGTAGACTGTAGCTGTGTACTGTGTAGTAGCAGTGTGCGCATGTGCAGCGCGGCGCGGGGAGGCATAGCTACCCGTGCTCATGCGGTTGCTGGCGTGTGCTGCTGCGTACCACGCAGCCACGCACGCCCTCCCAGATCGAGATAGATCAAATCATATCAGTCGCATAGTACAAGGCGGCGAACTGCAAATAAACACAGAACGCGCGAGTGCAAAAAAGAGATACAAGAGCAAACGGTGGAGCCATGAGCTATGAGCCACGGGCTAAAGGGTCAACCCGCGCCAGCCTAATAGCTGGCGCGAGTTATATGGCTTTAGGTTAACCCTAACCGCCAGCTATCAGGCCCGATGGTCTAGGCGAAGGACGCCAGGTAGCGCCGTGCTAACTCCACTTACATATACGCAGAGCCTAGCCGCACCTCCCCAATACTGCCCACCCACCAACAACCTACGCAGACCCACTATCTATATCAATATCTATCTATCTATATATATGTATCTAATAGTCGTGCAGGTGCGCACGCAAGACGCATGAAGAGCGGTGGGGACAAGAGGTAGGCCAAGGGCCAAGGGGCTACGTGTTGAATAGGTATTCACGTATTCCTGAGACGCAGCCACAAGAATACGAATATCGTTTTCCGCCTGGTTGACCCTGTATACGACATGGATATGTACATATTCAAGGTTGCTGTATTCATGAAACAGGGCGAAATATGAATAGAATACCGTATTTCATTCGTCCCCCCGCGTATTCAACATGTAGGGCCAAGGGGCTATACAACTGCTCCGAAGAGGGAGTCGTTTCAGACCACCCCCTTGGGGAGGCGTTGT
>Ga0335398_10009674_pt1 | contig 11098 bp, 9 predicted proteins | sample BON03_FD_205742 | JGI IMG/M metagenome (GOLD analysis project Ga0335398, IMG submission 205742) | Freshwater microbial communities from Lake Bonney liftoff mats and glacier meltwater in Antarctica - BON-03 (spades assembly) (version 2) | ecosystem: Environmental > Aquatic > Freshwater > Ice >...
CCTCGTCGCGCGCCGTCAAAAACACTACACACACCCCTTCGATTTTTGACGCGGGCGAGGGCGAGGGCGCGTGCCCGCATTATTAGAGATTTAGAAGTTGACAGATGCACGCACGCACGCACGCACGCACACCGACGCAACTGAAAAAAAGAACACGCAGCAGCAGCTCCAAGCGACTCTGCCCCGGTCTCGCGCCCCCCCACCGATCGACCCTCGGCCAGCTTGCCAATTTCGAGACGAGAGACTGACAGGGTGCCAATCCCACCGTCCTCACTGCGCCCCACCAGCAAACGCGGTTTTGAGAGTAGTAGGGACCGATCAGGAAAATTGCACCGCTGTTACTACCAGCTGATTCGACGGCAGAAAAACAAACGCGGTCGGAAACGTGTTTAGCGGGCGGCGCGCGCGCGCTCGCAAAAAGCAAAAAGCGGCAACTCTGTGTCTCTCCTGCGGCAGGAGACACTGAGGCAGGAGTCCTGCCTCTTTCTCTCAAGGGACCATGGCAGTCACACCGCGCCACCACCGCTGCCTCCGACCACCCCCGCGCCAAACCCAAACACGGCCGCGCCGCCAAAGAGGCCCTTGTTGCGGGAGCCGCCGACGCCGCCGCCGCTCGATGCGCGAGCGAGGCCAGAGCCGCCGCCGCCACCCGCGCCGCCGCCGCCGCCGCGAGGCCCGCCGCCGCCGCCGCCGCCACCACCACCACCACCAGCGGCGCCGCCCGGGCCTGCCAGACCGTACTCGGCGAGCCACAGCTCGCGCGTGGTCGCCTGGGACAGGAACCGCGCCATGCCCGCGTCGCCCGCCGCCCACGCCGACGCGCCTCGCCAGGCCGCCAGCGCAGGGTCGGCCGAGACCGGCGGCGCGTGCTGCTGCTGCGGCTGCGGCTGCTGCAGCTGCGGCTGCCGCTGCTCGGCGCCCCATGCTCCTGCCCCGCCTCCTCCTCCGCCGACCACCACGCGCAGGTCAAAGTCGGCGGGCAGCATGGAGCGCAGCTCGGTGTAGAAGCGGTCGCGGAAGCCCGGCATGCGGGCGAGGCCGCCGACCAGCACGACGTTGCCGGCGAGCAGCGGCGCGAGCGCCAGCGCCGTCGCCGCCGCTGCCGCCGCCTCGTCGTCGCCGCCGCCGCCGCCGCCGCCGCCGCGCAAGCTGCCGCCGCTCCCCGCCGCTCGCCTGCCCAGCAGCGCCTGCGCGGCCGCCTCGGCCACGCCTGCCTGGTCCGCGATGCCGATGTCGGCGGGGCGGAACAGCGCCTCGGGCACCAAGAAGCGCTCGTTGTTCAGCACGAGCGCCTGCTCGGCCGCCGCCTGGCCCTGCTGCTGCTGCGCCCGGCGCTTGGCCTGCAGCTGCCGCTCGCGGCGCGCGGCCTCGTCCAGGCCCGCGTCCTGCCTCTCCTGCTCCTGCATCTGCTCCCACACGCGCCGCAGCTCGCGCTCGTCCAGGTCGGCGCAGCCCGGGCCGAGGCGCTCGCCGTCGCGGAAGCGCAGGCGCGCGGCGGCCTCGAGGGCCGCGCGCGGCGCGCGCAGGCGGCCGAGCCGGGGGTCGCCGCTGCCGCCGACAAACACGGCGCCACTTGCTTCGCCGCCGTCGGCGCTGCCGCTGCCGCCGTCGGCGCTGCTGTTGCCGCCGCCGCCCCCTGCGCCTCCCCACCAGTACCGCGCGCACCATCGCCGCCACGCGTGCGCCTCTTGTCGCGCGCGCCGCCGCCGCTCTCGCGCCTCTGCCTCCTGCTGCTGCTGCTGCTGCAGCTGCATTTTGGAACCCTTTTTCGCCAGGCCGCCGCTGCCGCCGCCGCCCGCCGCCGCTCCGTCCGCGTCGTCCTCGTGCTCCTCTCCCGCGACCGTCGCAAAGCCCCCGGCCGCCGGCCCCGCGGCCCCGCCGTCCGGCAGCACGTACTCGCGCCGAAACGGCGAGGCGCGCTGAGCGGCCACCGCCGCGCCGCTGCCGCCCGCCAGCGCGAGCTCGCGGCGCACGGCCGCCTGCCCGAGGCACGCCTCCCCCTCGTCCACGCCCTCGTCCTCTTCGCCCCCGGCGCCACCGCCGCCGCCCCGGCCGCCATTGCCGCCGCCGCCGCCGCCGCCCCCATTTCGCACGCGCCCGTCCACCACGTAGGACGCCGCGTCGAACGCGGCCGCCGCCACCAGCGCCTCGTCGCCCACGTCCAGCGAGCGGTACGCGCACTGCTCGCGCAGCAGGTTGCACAGCGCCTTGCCGCCCAGCGCCAGACGCACGACGCCCGCGGACAAGACGTCGCCGGCGAAGAAGGGCGCGCAGACGCAGGCGGAGAAGCCCGCGTCGACGACGAGGGCGGCGCGGGCGGCAAGGGCCTCGGGCGTGGGCAGGCGCGTTGGATCGGGCGCGGTCGCGCCGGCGGCGGCGGCGGCGGAGGGAGGAGGACAGGGCGCCGTGGCCGCCGCAGCCGCCGCTGCCGCCTCTCTCGCCGCCGTCGGCCCGGCCCGTCCCGCCGGCAACGGCGGCAGCAGGGCCAAGGCCGGCAGCCCGACCTCCCCCTGTTGCCGCTGGTGCTGCTGCACCTGCAGCTGCAGCGCGCACCAGGGGCCCGCTGCCACCACCAGCGCCCCGAGCCCGAGCTGGCGCAGCGCGACCGACTCGGCGTCGCGCCGCGCCGCGGGCAGGTTGAGCAGCGGCTCTGTGAGCACGAGGCCGCAGCGCGAGAGGTCGAGCGGCGGCGGCGGCGGCGGCGGCGGCGGCGGGCGAGGCGCCTTGGTTGCCGTTGCGGCGGCGTTGGGTAAAGATTGGGGGGACGCGGTCGATCCGACGGCGACGTTGCGCGCGGCCGCGCCCTTGTTGCTGCCCCCGCCAGAGGGCGCCGCCGCAGCTCCTGCTCCTGCTCCTGCTCCTGCTGCCGCCGCCGCCGCTGCCGCCGGACCGTCGCCCCCGCCCACGCCCCCCGCCTCTCCGGCGGGGCCCGGCCCCGCCATGGCCGCGTGGCGGAGCGCGTGCCACCAGATGTCGCGCTGCAGCTCCGGGTGCACGAGCACGCCGCGGTCGATTGGGCGCCGCACGGACAGGCCCGACAGGTCGCGCGCCGAGAGCAGGCCCACGCCCGCGAGCGCGCCGCCGCCGCCGCCGCCGCCGCCGCCGCCGCCGCTGTGCCCGCCGCCGCCGCCGGCCTTGCCGCCGGCCTTGCCGCCCGCGGCCTTGGTCGAGCAGTTGGGGAAGACCAGGCGCGGGTACGGCTCGCCCGCGAACCCGAGCTTGATGAGGCCGCCGCCGTTGTCCAGCACGATGATGCGGTCGAGTTGTGGGGGCAGTGTTGTCGCCATCGCGCCTCGCGCGCCGCGGCGCTCGCCGCCGCCCCGCTGCGGGTTTCGCCGCTCGCTCGCTCGCTCGTCGGGCGGACCGACGGCGGCGGCGGCCGGACGCACGCGCGACGCTTGTCGTCGGCGGCAAGGGAAGACTGAGTGGTTGTTGCCTCCGTGCGGTGATGTGATGGCCCTGTCAGAGGTAGTGCGACCGACCTCTCGAGGACAAGGAGGAAGGAGGGGCGTCTCTCGAGGAAGGAAGGCAGGGCGGAGGCAGGATCGGGTTCTTGCTGAGAAGGGCAGAGAGGAGAGAGAGAAAGAGAGAGGAGAAAAACGCGGCGTGCGGCCCCGCGAGCGAGTTTCGCGAACGTCGGAGGGTGCGATGATGGACCAGCGGTGTCGTGCGCGGCTGGTCGTCGTGCTGCGCGCTGTGTTGAGAAGCTGCAATCGCCAGGGCGATCGCACTTTCCTTTCCTCTCCGCTGCCTTTTTTTGCTGGGCTCTCCCGAACGAGGGGGAACAGCTGCGCCGGGCTTTTTGATGGCGCCCGAGCTCTCGACAGCCTGAGACACACACGCACACACTCTCCATCTCCATCGCCGTGTTCATCAACACCTCTTACATGTCACTGTCCCCGACTCGTGCTCCAGCGCGCTAGGACCCCCCCCCATCCCAAACACGAAAGACTGCTTTCAAAATCGTTTCAGAGAAGCAGGAAACGCATCCAGCCCGACGACATGTCGTCCACCCCGGACGCCATCCCGCGCGTGTTCCTGACCGGCCTCGCCGAGCACGTCGGGCGCCGCGTGCTGCTCGTCGCCAAGGTCGAGAGCGTCGACCCGTCCGGGACGACCGTCACGCTGTCGCCGCCGGCCGCGCCCAGCGCCGAGGCGGCCGCCGCCGCGGGCCCGCGCGTGCTGGTGCAGCGGCCGCCGGGCGGGGGCGGCGGCGCGTACGACACGGCGTTCGCCGAGGTCGACGGCGTGGTGTTGGACGCCACGACCCTGCGCGAGGAGTCGCACAGCAACTTTTCTGACGGCTTTGGTGCGCTTGAGAGAGGGGGTGTCTGCAGCTTTGGGTTTGTTTTTTGCCGGCACCCGGGAGAGCTCTCGTCGCCTCGCTCGTCGTTTCCGCTCACTCTCGCCGGCGCCGTCGCCCCCCCCCCCCCCCCCCCCCCCCCCTCCACACCCCCCACCCCCCACCACCCACCCCCACGTCGCCCCCCCCCCCCCCCCCCCGCGACTAATTAAAACAACAGACTTCAACATGTACACGGAGGCGCTCAAGACGATCGGCAAGCCGCAGTACGCGGGCGTGTTTGTTTGAGATGATGCTGCTGCAGCGTCGTTTCTCGGGAGAGGCCGGAACGGAAAAAAGGGGGGGGGGACGAGCGGCGGCGGCACACCCGCCCAAGAGCGATGGAAACATCGAAACACCGTGGTTTAAACCAATCCAAGCGCACTCATCCATATTTACAAGATGTAGTAGAAAGGGTTGGGCAGCTTGATCGCCACGTAGGGCGCCGCCGCGCCGGGCGCGCCCCCCGCCCCCAGCTCCCCACTTAAATCGCTCCACTGGTCGCCGACAGAGCCGACCACGGGCAGCCCCGTGGCCGCCGCCAGAGCGCGCCTCGCCTCGGGCTTGTACACAGACGCCGGGCGCGCGTCGCCCGGCCGCCTGAGCGTCAGCGACAGGTAGCACGGGGCGCCACTGCCGCCGCCGCCCCCGCTCTTGTCGCCGCCGCCTCCCACGCCCCCGCCCTTGTCGCCCCTGTCCCCCACGCCCCCGCCCTTGTCGCCGCACACCCCGCCGTACCCAGCCGCCAGCAGGTTGCGCTCGGTGGCGCCGCGCGCCGCCTCTCCGCGCCCCGTCACAAAGGCGGCGGCGAGGCCCTGGCGCTGGAGCGCGCCGTACAGGCGCAGCGTCGGCACGAGCGCCGGCGAGGGGTCCGCGTCGTCGCGCGCCGACCAAGACGGCGGCAGGCGCGCGCCTTCGGCGGAGAAGCGCGCGGTCGGGAGCAGGAGCGCAGGGGAGGACGCGGCCGCGCCGGTGGCGGATGCTGCTGCCGCTACCGCTGCCGCTGCTGGGGCTGCTGCGCCCGCCAAGCGCGGCGGCAACGGCGACGCGAGCGGCAAGTTTGAGAGCGCCGTCTCGTCGACGTCAAAGACGACGACGCCGCGCGGCGCCCCGGCCCGCACCCCTCCCGCCCCCGCCCCCGGCTCCGCCCCCGCCTCCCCTCCCTCGGCCGAGAAGATGATGCCCAGCGCGGCGTACGCCTCGGCCACCGCGCCCTCGACGTCGCGCCAGTAGGCGCCGCCGGGCTGCTCGGCATAGGCGGCGAGGGCCGAGCGGCACGAGGCGCCGCCGTCGGCCGACGCCCTGCCGGCGACCATGCGCACGTTCCCGCCGGGGCCCACGATCCCTCCTCCCAGGGCCGTGACGCACTCGGGCGGGATGTTGGCGGTCGTTGTTGCTGTTGTCGGTGCTGTTGATGCTGTTGATGCTGCAGTCGCTCGGCCGGCGGCGACGCCGACGACGAGCGCGCCGACGACGGCGAAGAAGACGGCGGCGATGATCGCGGGCCTCCAACGCCTGTTGTCGTCGGGGCCGTGCGCGGCCATGAGAGGGACGTGCGTACTTGCGCCCGCGGCCTCCTCGTCGCTTTGAGATGTGCCCATTAATTCCGGGACGTTGTGCGTTCTGAAAGCAGTGATCCGAAAAATGTTTTTTGCAAAAGGGACAAAAAGTTTGAACGCGACGGGAGAGGTAAACGGGCGAGGAGCACACACCAGCAATCGCGATATCGCCGATGCTTGGACGACAGGACTAGAAAGCAACACAGAACAGCGCGTGTCCCTTCTTTTGGAGAAAGGAACTCCTCCCCTCTTTCCTCATTTTCTCGAGACGCCGCCAATGCCACCGGTCGTCGCGCGCGGTACTGCCGTCGCTGGGATGGGCACCACCCGTGCGGCATCACGAGTCTGCCATGTCGCCCGGCGGCGAAAGCACGGCGATGTTCCCCCAGCTCGAGTGGGAGCGGGAGGAACCGGCGGCGGCGGCGGCGGCGGCGGCGGCGGCGGCGGCGGCGGCGACGAGAGAGCGCCCCGCCCGCTCATAAGCGGCCCGGCCCCCTTTCAGCTGCCGCGGTGGCCCTTGACGCCCTTGGAGGAAGGCGTTGCTGAAGGCGACGACGCGCCGGCGGCGAGCGCCGTCTCGCTGGCCCAGCTCCGGCTGCGCACCACCTTTGACGCCGCGTGCGCCGACGCCGTTGCGCTGGGCGTTCCTTACTCGGCCCTGCCCGCGCCGCGCGAGGGCGCCAGCGCCGACGAGCTCGCCGCCGCCCTCGCGCACACCGAGGACATGGTTGCGTCATTCCAGAGCGCCAACATCTGACGTTGGTCGGTGTGTCGATTCCGCGACAAAAGGCGCCGCCTTCCCTCCCTCTCTCCCGACTTTTCTCGCCGTCGCCCCGCCGCCCGTTGAATACGGTTTGTTTGATTTGGGGTCGATTGTTATCTTACTGCTTCGCTTCACGTACTTGGATCAAACACTACGTCGCCCCGTCGTCCTGCTGATGGTGTTTTGGTCCGCCGCCCTCCTGCTGCCGCTGCTGCGCCGCCTCGCGCTCGGCGGCGAGCGACACCCGGGCGCGCCGCGGCCCCGCCGACGGGCCCCCTCCGCCGCCGGCCCCGTCCTCGAGCAGGGCCGGGTCGATCTTGTCCGCGGCGCTGCCGAGGACGAGCGCGCCGACCACCGTCGCCGCGAAGGACGCGCCCACTGAGTTTTTTTGGTTTGGTTTGGTGTTGGTTCGTTCAGGACGGTTAGTGGGCCCGCCAAACGCTGACGGCGCCCCGCCGGGCAAAGACGCGCTCGACAACACACAACGACGGCGCCGCTTCTCAAATCAGTCTTTGCGCGCTCACCCAGCGCCGCCGCCTGGCCCGCCGTGATCCAGAAGATGGCCGACTTGGCCGCCTCGTCGACCGGCATTGGTGGGTGGTGGGTGGTGGGGGGAGAGTGAGGACAAGGCGTCTTCTTCTTTCGCGTGTCTGGTGTTCGAGGGGGCTCTCTGCGTCTCCCTTCAAAGCGTGGTCGTAGCGGTTATCGTCAGTCGTTTCGCTCGTGGTCAATCAATCAACAAAACGACGTGTGTGTTCCTCGGCCCTCCTTTTTGCTGTCCTGTCTTTTGCGAAAGCCGTCTCATCGAGGCAGAGAAACTCGACCTCAACCCACCAGCCCCCTTTTTCGTCTGCCCGACGACGGCAGGACGCCAAGAGCCGCGCCATATCGAGCAATCCACCGCGACTGCGCGGTGGCCGCGGGCGCACGTCCGGAGAGAGCGCGTTTCCCGGCGTTTCCCGTTTTTCAAAACCTTTCGACGACACGCAACCACCTTGCCCTCGGGGAACGCGCCCTCCGAACACACGGACACACGCGCATGGTGGGCGCGTTCGGCGGCGTGACCCACGCCTCGGGCGCCACGGCGAGAGCCTTCGTCAGCACGACCAATCCCGGCGACAAGGCGGCGGCGACGCTCCCGACCAACAAAATGCGGCGCGCGGCGTCGGGCGCGGGGCTCAACGCAGCCCCGGCGGCAGGAGCAGCTCAAGCTGCAGCTCAAGCAGGAGCAGCGGCATCCAAATCACAGGCGGCACAACAACAGCCACCACAGCCGTCCCCCCTGGCCGCATGGCTCGCCGCGATCCTGCTGGCGTGGGTCGGCTGGGCGACGGGCGCCGTGCGCGCCACGCTCGCGCTGCCCGTCCGGTGCGCGGCCGCCGCGCTGCTGGCCGCGGACGCGGGGGTGGACGCCGCGCTCGCGCTGCTCACGGGGCGCCGCACGGCGCGCAGCGACAACGAGCGCCTGCGCGCGGCCCTGAGGCAGCTGCGCAAGCAGCGCGACGCCCTGGGCCTCGAGCTGGACGGGGAGCGCGCAGCCGGCGCGCGGTCCGCGCGCGAGGCGGCGCTGCTGCGTCGGCGGCTCGAGGAGGCGCTGCTGGCGCAGCAGGCGCAGCAGCAGGGAGCCGCGGCCGACTGGGCCGCGGTGGCCGCGGCCTCGGCGCCGGCGGGCGCCCGGGGAGGACCGGGCGCAGGAGGAGCGGGAGCGAGGGGCGCTGCCGGCGCCGACGCCGACGCCGGCACCGGCCGCGGCGCCTCCTCGGGCCAGGCCGCGCTCGGCGCCCGGCGGGGCCCGCTCCTCCCCGCCTCGTCGCCCGCGCCCCCCCGCGCCGCCCCGGCCCCGCCTCCACCGGGGCTGCGCGCCCTCCACGCCGCCGCCCTCCTCGCGCTCTTCTGCGCCCGCTGGTGGCTGCGCCGCGAGCGCGACCCGCTGCACCGCAAGCTGGCGCTCGCGCTGCTGTGGCCGGGGTGCTGGCTGTACGCGCTGCTGGCGCTGGGGGCGGTGCGGGCGCGGTCGCCCGTGGGGCGGGCGCTCGCGGGGGGCCTGACGGCCGGGTGTTGGGTGCTGTGCGGGTACGTGGCGCGCGCGGCGGTGGAGCTGGCCGTCGGGGCGGCGGCAGGGGGCGGCGGCGGCGGCGGCGGCGGCGGGGGCGCCTTTTCTCTGTTTTCATGAGCATCTCTTTTCCTCGAGACTCGGCCGTCTTCTAGCCCTCCAATTTTTACCACCTGCTCACAAGCGGGAGGGGTTCCGAGTCGCCCCTTCCTCCCCTCTCAAGGATTCGCAACTCGCACACCCTTCTGTTGAGACCCCTCTATGGCTCGTCGGTCCGTCGCCCCCCGCTCGGTCCGTCTCGATCCCGCGCACCACCCGCCGCCGGCGTTTTTCGCGTTTTTTGACGGTGCGGTCTTTGAATTTTCTTTTGTACCACCCGCGCTCGATCGCCGCCCTTCCCCTGCCCACCCGTACTGGCAGCATGGTTTACCTTCGCGCGACCCGTACGACCTTGCATCGACCGGACCCGAGTCTGCGCGCGGGAGGCGGGGGGACGAAAAGGGGGGAGGGGGGGGGGACCTCCCCCCTTTTTCTCCCCCAAGAGTCTTCTAAAAACGGGCGGCCGCCTCTCTCATCTGTCCCTCTAGAGAACTCACAACCTCCAAAGCGCTCGCGCCAACACCTCAATTACACGAGGGAGCGACCTCTTCTGATCGCCCACCCCCCTTTCCACCAAAAGGGACGCGTCAAGCGCCCGTTTGGAAAACTCGTAGGAGGGAAAAACGCAACCATGGCCGCACTTGGCGTCGCCTCCCGCGGCGTGGCCATGCGGCCCGCCGCCCGCGGCCTGCCGCGCATGACCCCGGTCGTGCGCGTGGCCGGCGGCCGCAACTTCAACCTGAAGGTACGCCCAATGGCGCGGCGGAACGATAACGGCGGACAGCCGAAACTCCAACACCTCTTTCTTCTCCCCCCCCCCCTCTCGTTCTTTTGCCCTCCGGTGCGCCGCTCCTGTGCGTCCGGCGGCCGCATCTGCCGAGGGATCTACGCGCGGGTCGGACCCTGACCCTTAAACCGGGCGCGGCGGCCGGGCGCGCGCATGGATGGACGCGGGGGAGAGGGGAGGGGAGAGCAAGAGAGGAGGCAGAGCCCCGATTGGAAAGAAAAAACCCAACTTTCGCGCGTGGGTGCCCCCTCGCTCCCTCTCGCGCGCCAAGCCCGCGCCCTTTCTAAACCTGCGCGGCCCAGGCAGCGCCGCCCCCCCATCCTCGCGCGCCCCCCCGGTCGGATTCCCCGATTCGCGCGCGCGCGCATCCGGGGGGAACGGTCGTATCGCCCCCCCGCCCCCCCCGTTCCTCTCTTCTCTCTTGAGTCTCTCTTGAGACGCACTCGCGGGTTCGCTCCCCCCCCTGCTCGACCACAAGAAAAAAAAACTTGGCGGCGGGCGAAGGAGAGGGGGGGGGCGCGGGGCTTCCCCCAGCCACTGAGAGAGAGGGGGCAGGAGGGAGGACCGTCGCGCGGTGCCGCAGCGCCGCCTCGGCCCGCCCCCTTTCGGCTCAGCGCGCGCCGGGCGGCCTCTCGACCAAGGGCATCTCTCAGTCTCGATGAGATTGCCGGCGCGCCCGCGACAGGATTGCGCGAGCGCGCGCCCAGCGCGCAATGCGGGGGGCGGGCGGGGCGATCGGGCGACGGGGCGACGGGAGAGGGGCGGCAACCCCTCGAGCTGCAAACCGGAAAGGGGAGCCGTCGCGGCCGTGCGTGGTTTCTCTCTCTTGTTTTTGCCTCCGACGGCTCGCGGCCGCCACTCGCGCACCCGACTCGCCTCCCGACGGACAAGAAGCACTCAAACCTCCCCCCCCCCCCCCCCCCTTCCCTTCCCCCGGCCCCACCAAACAACACGCACCCACATCCGTCTTAAAAAAACAGTCGTCGGGCCCCATCCGCGCGCCCGTGCCCGCGCCCCGCCCGGCCGAGCAGGTCGCCGCCGAGCTCCTGTCGGAGGTCGCGCCCTCCCCGGCGTCGCCGCTGGTCGCGCGCGCCGAGGGCGCCGGCGACGCCGCGCCCAGCGGCAAGAAGTTCCTGGGCTTCGACTTCCTCACGTGGCAGAAGATCGTCCCCCTCGGCTTCATGTTCTTCTGCATCCTGTTCAACTACACCATCCTGCGCGACACCAAGGACGTGCTGGTCGTGACCGCGCCCGGGTCGGGCGCCGAGATCATCCCCTTCTTGAAGACGTGGGTCAACCTGCCGATGGCCATCGCCTTCACGGTGCTGTACGCCAACCTGGCCAACACGCTGTCGTCCGAGGCGCTGTTCTACACGTGCATCATCCCGTTCATCATCTTCTTCGGGGCGTTCGCCTTCGTCATCTACCCGGCGCGCGAAGCCATCCACCCGACGCGTGAGTAGGAGTCGGTGTTTGGTTTGTTTTGGGGGGGCGG
>Ga0335398_10009676_pt1 | contig 11096 bp, 11 predicted proteins | sample BON03_FD_205742 | JGI IMG/M metagenome (GOLD analysis project Ga0335398, IMG submission 205742) | Freshwater microbial communities from Lake Bonney liftoff mats and glacier meltwater in Antarctica - BON-03 (spades assembly) (version 2) | ecosystem: Environmental > Aquatic > Freshwater > Ice >...
CCTCTTAGCTGCAGCTATGTGCGTGGGTCCTGGATTCGACATGAACCTGGCGCATTGATTAACAGCGAAGCTACAGTCCCCACGAGTGAAGCATGTCAGATACATGCACGCTCCGATGAGCTGCTGATAATTTCGCACCACATCCGCGTTTCTCTTATCCAGCGGCGGACTATCCGATGCTGCCAAATGCAGATTTGTCTCTTATGGAGTGTCGACTGGCGTGCAATCATCCATCTGAAATCTTTTGAGCACGTCATTACAATACTGCTCTTGACTCAGCCTCACGATGCCCTTTTCACGATCCTGCTCAACCTTGCCGCCCAGGAACCACTTGAGCTCCCCGCTGTCGCTGAGATCAAAATCTTGGCTGATAGCGGCAATGAATTCCTTGTACATGGCTTTGTCACTACATGCCGCTAGACCATCATCCACAAAAATGCTCAAGAGAATCTTGGACACGCTCCCATCGTCCTTCTTGACATTCTTGACAAAAGTAACTCCATCGTTGTCCACGTTGACAAAACCATAGTCGAGTAGCCATTTCACAAACATTTGATTCCAGCCATGAGCAGCCTGCTTCAGGCCGTAGATGAGGCATCGGCATTGCAGCACTTTGCCCTTAGGTAGCCTGTATTTTCCAGTTAGATTAATATAGACTCTTTTCTTGCATTCGGCTAGTAGAAAGGCACCTTTCACATCGAATTGATACAGCATCAATCCTTCCTGAGCTGCTATGGCACATATTGATCTTATACAGCTGAATTTTGATGTGGGTGCAAATGTGTCACCATAGGATCCCACCTCCTGTTGCCTGCCATCGGCATTGCAACGTGCGCGATACTCCAGGATATTCCCATCACCATCCTTCTTGATCTTGAAAGACATGCAGCAGTTGATGCTTTTGTGGCCAGGAGGAATGTCATTCTCATCCACAATTGAGAACGTGCCCATCTCAAACAGCTTCTTGATCTCCTTGTTGCAGGCCTCCACCCAAAGGTGCTCGTCAGGTCTGCCCCTGATATCATAGTAACTGCGAGATACGGGGCGCATTCCTGCAAGCTGCTGACCATGTTCGTCACAGGCTATAGCAGTCCAGATCATACCCATCATAACAGCGCCTGTTGTGATGAAGCTTTCATGCCTTCTTATCTTGACACCTGGCATATTTGTTGCAGCCTTTCGCCCAGCTGAGCGAATCGATCCGTGGCAAGCCCCACCAGGCCCCTGGTCTTGCCTCCAAACATCTCATCAAGTGTCTTGTGACCTCCGTGTTGCAGCTCCAGTGCGTCGCGGACATGCCAGGCAGTGAGCTCTGCTTCATAAGTGCTCTCTCCTCCAGTTGCACCCACATATCTGGGCTTGGACTCGAGGAGAACACACTTGAACGTGTGATCTCCTTTAGCCCTTTTGTTCTCACGATGATCCATGCACTGTGAGGTCCACGACACTTTGTCCTTAGGCCAGTAACTCTCGGGAAGAACGATCTTGGCCTCCGATCCGATGAGATACTCTGCCAGAGTGCTGTTGACAGCCTGTTGTCCACCTTCTTGACAGTCTTGCTTCCTGCTTCTCTCCATGACGGTGCTAGAGTCCCATATGGCGCTGGCGGACCATTTACAAAGACGGTGTTCTACGCCTTGTAGCCGGGTTGAAATCCTTCTAGGGCGCCGTCACTACTCCCCACTGGTCTGATAGTGTCATATGGTGGCTCCTTCGTAGGTTCTGCGAGCTAGTCACTTACTGTCTGGGCCCTCGACTCTCCCCTCACCTTCTGCAGAGCGTGTTAGACAGCATGGATGTGGAAATCATCCTCTTCAAAGGCACTATCAACTGGACACAATCTAGGATTATCCTTCTCTTCAACAGACAGATGAAACCGGGTGGTAGTACGCACACCGACCTCTTCCCATTAGAGCAGGTTACCTTATGGGCACTACAAATAGCCCTAATGATAGCCATACGCTCCAATACACCCGAACACCTCCTGATACACTTCTGCCCACTCACAAGATATGAAACGACATCTTCAGGCCTCTCCTCCATGCAGGACATCCCCAAGGAAGCCTGCACCATAGTTCGAGTCACGGCTTGGGCGACGGGAGACTCTAGCAACACCGATCGCACCCCCTTTTCCCCAGTCGGACAGAGCATGGCCAAGGGAAGCCCGATGGGAATAGTGACAGGGCTGGACATCATTAACGACCCACTGGCTGCCACACTCTTCAAATCCCTCACGAGTCGGTCCCAAGGCAGTCTGATGCACGAACAGGCCTCAGGCGGAAAGGCAGTGGCTTTAGCTCGCATACCAAAAAATGTCAGATGCCACAAGGACTCCAAAAAGAACACGACCCCCTCCCAGGAGGGACGCATCCACATACGCACTCCTGACCAGGAAGTAGGAATGCTGCACATCAGAGCCGCGGAAAGATTGGAGACACATGGACAATCTCCCCTCCACAAACAAATGCCCAAGAGTGCTAACGCGATAGGAAATATCCAGCATTCACTCAACCCGGAACTGCGTCCTCTACTGAAGCAGTGGGCCCGTGATCTCTGCATTCTAACCTCACGGCAAATAGCTAAACAGATTTCCGACCACTGCAACCAACAACAAATAATGGACGGTGTAGGACAGATCGTCCGGAAATGGGCAAACGAGGGCCCAAACCCCTTTCCCATCGCCCTGGGCCCAATCGACGACAAACTGTCGCTCTTTAAACTGACTCCAGCTAATGGAGCAACCCAAGAGTGCATAGACTCCATTCCCCATAGACTCCTTCTTGGAGCAATGTCCATCATCCTGTTCTGTGATCATACAGTTCCCCTGAATAGTGTATGCGACATCTATCTCCAACTAACAGACCAGGCCATCAAGAATCCCGAAACCAACATTCGGCTGGCCTGGGCAGCAGTGACACTAGGAAATAGGCTCCTAGTGGGCCTCTGTCGATGTTTTGAGGCTAAATGTACCTGCGCCACACAGAGAACGGGGGAGATCCTCAGCTCTTTGCAAAACTCCCAGGCCCAGATCTTCTGCAGAGAACGGGCTAGGTTCCGTGACCCTGCTGCAGTAATTAAGCAATTTCAAATCGGCAGCACCTGGTTCGCAAGACAGAAGGCATGCAGACTCTACCCAGCCCTTGTAGAGGGGGAATTGGGAATCATGACGGCACACTTCACAACCCATGGTGACTTTATGGCAAAAGTAGACTTTAATTCCCACGGCACCCTGGAGATCCCAGCCGAAATTGCTTTCATACACCCATTAGAGGCAAAGGAGAATTGGACCATGACAGGACCGCAGTATACACTCGGGGACAGAATTACTACCATGGTGGGGGGACATATCTTCGGGGTAGTACACGGCTTTGTGACTCAACCGGACAACAGCTCACTGGTCTTAATCTGGTTCAACGAAACGGATAGATATCAACAACTCAGGCTCGACCAAATCCAACCCGACAAGACGGCTCTGCCGACGGCACCACCTGGGAATCGCAACACAGGACAAACATGCCTCTCAGGATGCACGCTTTTAGCCAACCCCTCGGGGGGGATACAAATGAGGGAGGTGCGACCTGGCAACCTCCTCATCAATGCGAAGGGAAAGCAGGTGAAAGTCACGAACGTATACTTCAGCGTGGAAAGCTCAGTGATGGTCCAGATCTCTAAACACTGCCACGCGTCAATCACCCACCTAATGCTTGACACAAAACGGGCTGAACGGACGCAGCAAAACCGGAAATTCCCCGGCAAGACCATAGTGGAAGCGGAGGAATGGTATACCCGACGACGGGATGACACTTACCGCAACTCGCCGATGTACGCTCCACTCTACCAGCCCTTCGGACCCCGGGTAAGCCAATATCTCCACTCTTCCAGCCCACAGAGCCTCCGCAAGAGTGGCGACATGTGGGGATTCTGCACTGAAAACAATCTGCCGGTACGAAGCTTTGACGACCCTCATTGCCTGATCTGTCCAATCGGACATGAAGGATGGGCACAGGTTGACATAGCAAAGGCCGTCTTGAGCTGCTGGGGAAGAACCAGGCACTTGCCAGAACCCAGACCCGACTTAGTCAAATTCCAGGACAAACAAGAGCCATACACACCTTTCAAAGCAAGCCAGAGGCGGTGAAAGGTCTTGAGAGAAGACATCTAGCTATACACAACCAACATTCAGCTGCTCCTTTCAAGTCTGCGAAGGAAAAACACCTCATTGGATTTTCCAATGGGCACGTGCAGCTGGAATGGGAGAGAGGGAGATGGGCAGTTAGGGAATGGAACGCGATGGAGACGCGCCACCCTACTTGGATCCAGCCGGAGGAGAACCTCCTATCAGCATTAATCCGCCCCCCCTCTCGACCCGAACAAGCTGATCCTGAACCCAAACCGGTAACGGAGAGGAATATACAGGAGCAGAATGTGGAAAACAGGAATGGCCACACCCCAACACAGCAACGATGATCGAGTACTTGAAGAAGATGGAATGGAAGACCCCCTTCCTACGCAGGTTGCGCTCGATAAACACGCAATGGAAGATGGCCATAGATTCTATGGACATCAACTGCTTCGATTTCAGCTCCTGCTGCCAGGGCGGGGTCCAACCACGCAACAGCCATAGACTGGGACTGATACGAGATGGACGTCTAGTCTGCCATAACCAGAAGGCCTATGGAATACAAAGCGGAGGGGCCGAGTGGAAACCAGAGCAATATATTCCTGACAGGGGGATTGGACCCTCCGGGGCACAGATGCTCAATAACCTACAATTAACTCAACCCTCCTTGTCAACGCAGTCACCCATCCGAGATAGCCTGGTACATCTTAACCTCAGCGAGTGTCAATCGATAAACAAAAGTGCAATCGACATCCTCCTTCGTCTCTCCCACTCCCACCTTCCTAAGCTGCATTGCATCGACATGGCGGGACTCCGACTAGAGCTATTCCAGCAGGCAGCCAAATCTTTCCTCCGCGAAAAACTGGGTAAGCCCGACAGCCTGGGAACGATGGGAGCCTTCACGCTAGGACAAGGGGGAGAGGAAGGGAGCCTACACGTTGGGACAGGACCTCTCAGCCAAGCACCTAACACGGTGGCTCGAGGAGGACTCGGAGGAAGCCTGGAAAAAAATATACCAGGCCACGAACATTTGCAACCACCCCCCGGTATTTCTCCCTGTCACTCGACAAAGCGATAACCCCTCATGGGCAGTCCCCTTTCACCACTCTGCTAACCTATTCAACATGCCCCAAACAGGCATGTTCCGAATGGAAGATGGCACTCTCCGGGTTCCCAAATGGAGCTGCACCCTTACAGGCGATCTGCTGGCACCGGAACTGGAGCAGCAGATGACGAGACTGACGTCCCTCAAATATCCAACCCCTGGTCGTATAACGAGACACGAATAATGCACCTACTTTTTCCACGAGCAGACTCTCTCTGTCTGAACTTTGGAAGAACAGCAGTCTTCCAATGGAATGCACCAAACTCATCGACTCTGAAACACACAACGGAATGGCCCCAACGGATTGCCGGAGACTTGGCCCGGAGAAACAATCAGGGGTGAATCACAAACATGAAAATTGACTCCCAGCCACAGCTGCCATACGTCATCTTCAGGAACATGAGTCCCCACTTCGACAGCCATGCCAACAGTGGAATTCTCAGTATAAAGGGATTGACTCACCGTTTTTACAGCAGCAGAATCAACACAGACGCAAACACAATCGACCTTCAATTCGCTTGTCCGCCGGAAGGACAACTGATGGTGGAAGTAGAAGGGAATTTCCTGACCCCGGATCATTACGTAGCCAGGGGGAATGGAATATGGACCACGGCAGGGGAGCTGACACCTCCCGGATCCGAATCTTTAACACAGTCGGCCTCCATAGTTTATAAAATAAGGTTATAAGAAGGGGACCACGTAGAACTAGGCAACAGAATCTATGCAGCCACTCTTGGAGCTCGCTTCGACACAACGGGCTCGGAGGAGGAACCCACATACTCAGGGGAAGACGCCAGACATCTCCAAGACCTACCGGGGTATTCCTCAGGGAGCATCCACTGGGCCCCGGGCGCCGCCTCGGTGGACCGCCACGGGATGCCAAGATTCAAACAGAAAATAGACCCTCCCTCAAGAGTAGGCACGACCAAACTCCTGGATAAAAATATTCTCGAAATTATTCTCTGCACACAACAGGCAGAGCAAGGATGGATTGACACTCTCAGAATGCTACGAAGAGTCCACAGCATCTGGAATTACGTAACCCGGTCCATCTACCCTGATCTCACGGACGACATCCCCGGGACACAAACCTCGGAGGAAGAAAATTCCTGGAGATCCGCCTTCCACCGCGAAAGGAAAAAGGCCCGAGTCAGGATCAGCAGCCTCAGGGAACCAACGGACCCCTCGGCCACGCCAAGGGTGAGAAATATACTAGATGTATTCCGAACCTACCCAGCCACCCTAGACATCCAGGTAAAGGCCATGTGGGCATTCCAATGGAGGATATCCCATATAACCGAGAAGGATAGTTATGAACTGAACATGCGGGAAGACCCTACGTCATCACACTCTATTCCACTCTCTGAAGGCATGTCTTGCGCCCCAACCCCTACGCTGCCCAGGACCTTAACAGCCAAATCAAGGAGCACACCACGGTAACCCCCCGATCTACAAGGGCGCTCTGCCTAGGCACCTTGATCCTGGAAAGCCTCAAAAAACTCCATCTTATGGACACAGGGGCACCGACAGAGAAAAGCTATGCACACAGCCGGCACAATCTTCAATCCCGATGATCATTCACCTCACGGCTGAAGTGATGAAAAGGCATTTCGGCCGAATCTCTGACCAGCACACGTACCACTCACCAGAAGGAATCAGGGCGGAGAGCGCGACTGGCAGTAGCTGGCTACGAGAACTGACCATTGACAACATGAGCAACTGGAGTCTTATCAACCAACTGACCACTGAACTTACCTCGAATATTTTGGCTCACAGACAGGACGACCCAATCACTTTAGGAAACTGCATGACCACTTGATGTTTGCTGAACTCGACCGATGAGATTGGAGGCAAGATCAGAGGACTCGGGGGAGTCGAAACAATCATAAAACTCCTACCAAGACAATTCTCGGAAAAAAGGGGAGAGGACGCTCCACAGAGTACCTGGACCCTAAACAACAACAACCTCCGCTTCACCTTATGCACCCTGAGACATCTCACAGAACCGGACATTAACAATCCCTACTATCCCCGGATTGGGACAGGGGCCAATTTGAAGATAGTGCTCGGAACCTTGCGGGCATGGGGAGGAGATGAAACATCTAAGGGTCTTACACTCCAAGTGCTTTACATCCTGATGAGGGAAGTAGACAAGACGCAAGACACGCCTCACCAGGATCCCTTACTACACCCGGACATAGGTAAAAACACGGACCTACACCTGAATAGCACTGGAGAGGGTTCAGCGGGACCCAGAACCATCACATGAGCCAAGGGCTTACTGTACAGACTGGAAACGGAAACCCACACGATCGAGCGAGCCATCCGGACCCTACACAACCACTCCTCACATCACCACGTTACATAGAGTATGGGAATCAGAATCCTTCAAGCCTTAACCCCAAAAGGATTCATCCTTTCAGAAAGGACACCGAGGGAACGAGACCTGAAGTGGTCCCACCCCGTCTCGGGCACTAGCTTTGACACACTCCCAGATCTGGCAGCTGTATCAGTAAACACAACACACTGGCACAGTCACAAGGCAATGTGGCAGACAATGGAAGGTACAATCTCAGTCCCGTTATCGGGAAATGTCACAAAATTGATTCAGATGCTTCTAAGGAATCATCCCTACGTAGGAATGGAGTCCTTCCTACAAGGAATGACAGCCTATGATATGACACGAGGTGCCCGGATAAAGGTCCCCCTGGACAGCGATATACGGGCCCTAGGATCTATAGCCCAGAAACCAAACGTACACCTTCTACTTCCACACTGGGAGACAGGTCATTTAGACCTGACCCCGCGGTCCAGAAGCCACCTGGTGGAAGGGATCTCGGTCGACAAGAAACCCACGAATCCAGAGGAAAATAAGGTGACTACCTGGAGCCACGATGGAGGCGAGGCATTAGGCAGACTCGGAAATCAGATCGTCGGCGGTCACAAACTAACTTCATACCCCGCCAATCTCATAACCCCTAAACGGCTGCGGGTCACGATAATTGACCATTGTATGAACCTACATACCCCCTGGTCCACAGACACGCAGACCCTACCTGGCAGATATCGCATCCCAGGAAACACCTACTCTAAAGTCATTGATCTCCAAATCCCAACGCAACAAGGACAAACATGCATAGACGCTATTCTACTTGCACTATGCCAGGAGGAAAGACCACACAAGAAAAGTGAGGGAATCCAGGCATTCACGCCCAACCGTATAACCAGGCAAGGACTACGTTACCCCAGCCCCACACAGGGCAAATCCACAGGCCTTCTCAATCTTTCTCACCACTCCACTCTAGCGGACTACATGAAACCGAATGAGCGACTACGATGTTCCTGCCTACAGAAAATAATAAGACAACATGGGGATCGGCATGCCTGGCCGAGAACACAGAAATTTGTATGGCGGATGGAACCTTCTCCATAATACAAAATTCTGTAGGTAAGAAGATATGGACGGATCAACAGGGAAAGAGGAAAATCATACGGATCCACAAGTTTGACACGACCGAAACAGACCCTCCTCTGCTCGGAATTAGGGGTAACTGGATGACTGACTTTCACTTCATCTGGGGACGAATTGAGTCCAAATGGCATAGGGCGTTCCAAGTCCGAGGGGTCAATAAAACAGTTAGGAAATCCCTAAAGGGATCAGTCTTTGCGGTGGAACTGGATACTGATGACTACCTGACACTTCGAGGGGGCATCCGAGCGGCCACCGTCGGGAACTGCCTCATAGTGGAACCACACAGGCAGGGGTATACACAGGACTTCCGCTTCAAATTAGATCAGGCATTACGGGAAAGGGGGCTACAGAAAGCCCACATTATTGAATGGCACCATAGGGGGGTGGGACATAGAGCAGATGGCTCCTTGATCCTAGATATGGGACGGATTAAACTCCCGCAATGGACAACGAGGGAACAAGATGAGCAGGGTAGTACATATATATATATATCAACCAGAATATCACACCAACCAAAGCAACGGGTATACCGGGAATGCGGCAGGTGTCGGAAGCCAGAAGCAAAATTAAAATGTGCATGCCTGGCAACCCACTATTGCGACATACAGTGCCAACATGAGGACATGCCAGAACACAGACAGAAATGCACGCACATGATCCTCAAGGAAATCAATCTAATCCAGAGCCAACTGAAACAACACAATGACACTCATGGGAAGTTCACAATAGAAGTCGCAAAACAAGAACTCCTCTTAACAGAGACACATGTTAAAATCGCAGACCTACTCCGCTCTTCCAGACTCAGGACCAACCAAAAGAAATCGAAATACCACTATTTACAAGCCCTTCAGAGAGTAGCTAGGCTCGAGAGCCAGACATTCCTGGAAAATAGACCCTCTCTGCGTTACAACCTACGGACAGACCTGGTAGCTGCGCACCTTGGCCTGGGCTGCCTATATCGGGACCAGAAATTAGACCAAGAAGCCATGGAACAGCTAACAAAGGCCCACGATCTAACTCAGGAGCTTATCACCAATGAGGATTCCCCAGGTCAACAAGATAGACTTGGCGTCATCTTGACCATACAAGGAGAAATTCTCAATACACCTCAGCAGGCTATGCCAGAGGTCAGACGCAGAGCCCTGGAAAAACAGCAAAGGGCTGTAGCAATATTTCGCCAGCTGGAACAGACTACCATAGGTCCTTTGAGAGAACAAACACTCCGCAAACTTATGGAAGCATTATAATCCATGGCAGACACACTAGAGAATCTAGAACTTTACAAAGAATCCCAAGATGCAATGCGAGATTCCCAAATCATAGGAAAAAGAGCTCAGATCGAAAACAACACAAGCTCCATAGACCTGCATCAACAAATATTCACCAGCACTAAAGAAACGATGGACGCAAGAAGAGAGCTGGATGACCACACCTCCGCCCTACATGTAGGGAGCAAGATTCGCCTGCACGGCCTACTTAACCAGACAATGAATGGGAAAAAGGGAACGGTCATAGGATCGGCTATCAACAATAGGATCGGCATCCAAATACAGGGGGAGGAGCGACACGTTAGCATCCGGATCCTCAACATACGTTATTGGGAATGTCCGGAACAAAATTGCCAAACACTGTACGACAAGGTATTTGCTAAGGCCCAAGCTGAAACCGAATTCTTAAGCATGGAATTACGAATACAAATCAGAATAGCAGGAAACAAACATATCGATACGGCACTGGCGCGGTACAACCTGGGAAGAGCACTATGGCTATATAATAAAACCCTAGAAACCACCCAGGCAGTGGACGAGATCCAAGCTGCTATCCTATTTATGAAACAACGCGAACCCAACCACCACTGCCTTATCTCTTTTGAGAAAGTCCGAGACATGGCCCTGGAAAGTGTAGCTCTTTTCAGGACACCGGGCACACTCTCGGCCTGGCCTTACTGGAAGCCTCCCACCGCCAGATGGGAAGACAAAGAGAAATGACGGAACTCTTTAAGGAACTCCTGGCCATGACGGGCCGAGAAAAGGAGGCCACAGTCACCGCCAACATAATGCAACACGGACTACGCCGCCACGGTCTGCACGATTTCTGCAGTTCCACACTACAACTAATCGACCAGACCACATTCACGGAAATTGCATGTGACGAAATCGAAAAAATGAAAACAAAAATCTACGAAACAAAGGCCACAAGCCCAAGACCAATAGCATCAACCACCAAGCCTCAGTCATCCCCCTCTTCGGCGGGGGATGACACATAATGATGTCCTGAAGCGGACCCCCCACCCCTAAAGGGGTGGGGGGTCCAACGCCTCCCCTGGTGTCTAGGGTGAGCGAGGAAGAGTGGACTCGGAAGACAAAAATACCCACATGGGGACCCCCCACCTCGAACGG
>Ga0335398_10009677_pt1 | contig 11095 bp, 10 predicted proteins | sample BON03_FD_205742 | JGI IMG/M metagenome (GOLD analysis project Ga0335398, IMG submission 205742) | Freshwater microbial communities from Lake Bonney liftoff mats and glacier meltwater in Antarctica - BON-03 (spades assembly) (version 2) | ecosystem: Environmental > Aquatic > Freshwater > Ice >...
CGGAGAATGCCCGCACGCGGCCAGCACTTCGCGGCGGATCTGCTGCACCGGCAGCGCGATACCGTTGATCTGTTCCAGTGTTCCGTATGGATCCTCGGCACCCTGCAAGGCCAGCACCGGCGCCGTGATGTCCCGGCACTCGGCGCGGATGTCGAAACTGCGAAATGCGGGATCGAGCCAGATGTCGTTCCATTGCCAGAATGCGCCGTCAACGTCCCGGTGGTAACGGGCCAGGCGCGAGCGCAAGTCCTGATGCACAAACGCCTCACGCGCCTGGGTGATGCTGCGTATCGACAGGTCTTCCACGATGATGTGGGGTGCCATGACCACGCAGGCCGACACCGGGTTTCGGCTGGCATGGAGCAAGGCAATCGTGCCGCCGTCGGAATGCCCGATCAGTACAGGACTCTCGACTCCCCAGTCGGCCAACAAGGCGGGCAACACCGACCAGGCCTCGTGGTGCATGTAGTCCGGTTGCAGGCGACCGTTGCGCACGCCGTCGATGTCGGTCGAGAGGCCCCTCACGTCATGAGCCGACTCGGACAGGCCGTAACCGCGACGTGAATACACCCATCCAGCGCGTGCGGTTTGCGCGCACAGGCGCTGCGGCCAATCCCGCCACATCGCCACCGAGCCGAGTCCCTCGTGCAGGAACACCAGGGGCGCACGCGCAGGCGCCTGCGATGGGGCGGGGATGTGCTGCACTTCCAGCGGCGAATCGGTGGTCGGGAGGACGGGCATGGCGGCAATGCTACCCAAAGTCGCAAGCACCTTGGCTCCGCGCGTTATGCTCGCCCAATGAACCTGTTTCTTGATTCGTTCTGGCGCGCCGCCGCCGACTGCCTGCGTCCGCGGGTGATCGCGTTATCGATGCTTCCGCTGATTCTGATGGTGGCTTTGTTTTTGACCCTGGGTTATTTCTACTGGGATGCCGCGCTCGACGGTGTCCGAGGCCTGCTCGAGAGTTCGTCGCTGCTGGCGACCCTGTTCGAGTGGTTGCAGGGCATCGGTGCCGAAGGATTCAAGACCGTTCTGGCCCCGTTGATCGTGGTGTTTGCCATCACACCGCTGATCGTGGTGCTGTCGCTGCTCGTGGTCGCGATCATGATGACGCCGTCACTGGTGGACATGGTGGCGCAACGCCGCTTCAAGTCGCTCGAGCGCAAGCATGGCGGCTCACTGCTGGTCAGCCTGGTGTGGTCGCTGGGCTCGACCCTGCTCGCGATCATTGCCTTGCTGGTATCGGTGCCCCTGTGGCTGATTCCGCCGCTGATTCTGGTGTTGCCCCCGTTGATCTGGGGCTGGCTGACCTATCGGGTCATGGCGTTTGATGCGCTGGCGGAGCACGCCAGCAAGGCCGAGCGTGTCGAACTGCTGCGACGCCACCGCGCGTCCCTGCTTGCCATCGGCGTGATCACTGGCTACATGGGAGCGGCACCGAGCCTGCTGTGGGCCTCTGGCGCCTTGTTCGTCGTGGCCTTTGTCATCCTGGTCCCGATCGCGATCTGGATCTATACCCTGGTGTTCGCGTTCTCGTCACTCTGGTTTGCGCACTACAGCCTGTCCGCGCTGCAGACCATGCGCGCCATCGGCAACGACGCCACCCCTCCAACTCCCGCCTTATTGCCCCATGACGACCGCCCCTGAAAACGCCGCACCGCAGCCCACGCACCTTGTCCCGGCCTTCGGCCTGATCATCATCGGTGACGAGATCATGTCCGGCAAGCGGGCCGACAAGCATCTGCCCGCAGTCATCGAACGCCTGCAGGCCCGTGGCCTGTCGCTGGCGTATGCCGATTACGTGGGCGATTCTCGTACGCGGATCACCGCGTCACTGCGGCGCGCGTTTGCATCAAGCGATGTGGTTTTTTCCTGTGGCGGCATCGGTGCCACGCCGGACGACCATACACGGCAATGTGCCGCCGCAGCCCTGGAGCTGGAACTGGAACTGCATCCGCAGGCGCGGTTGCTGATTGAAGACCGGATGCGCGATGTGGCGCGCGAGCAGGGCGCGGCCTTTGATCCGGTTCGTTCCGATAACGTGCATCGTCTGAACATGGGGGTGTTTCCGGCCGGCGCCGACATCATCCCGAACCCCTACAACAAGATTCCGGGTTTTAGTTGTGATGCCGCCCGATTGACGGGCCGTGGCGGTGGTGTGGTGCATTTCATGCCGGGCTTTCCGGTCATGGCCTGGCCGATGATCGATTGGGTGCTTGACAACCAGTACGCAGATTGTTTCCATCGCAGCCAGTCGGTCGAAAAGTCCGTCATTGTGTATGGCGCCATGGAAGCGGCACTGACACCATTGATGGAAGATATCGAACGCCAGTTTTCCGAGGTGCGGGTGTTCAGCCTGCCCAGTGTCGATCACCCCGAGCATGGTCGGCATATCGAGTTGGGCGTCAAAGGGGATGCCCGCATTATCGACGCCGCCTATGCGGTGCTGCTTGACGGACTTCGGCAATGCGCGGCTCGCATGGGCCCCGAAATGGTGCGAAACTGAACGGCACCAAATAGGTGCCAAAACGTCGACACACCCTTTTTTGGTGCATTGTGCGTCGTGATTGCTTCGCCCGGAATCATCGCTGCCCATGTTTTGACCGACGAAACAACAGGCAAAATGATGGGTTGCGCCAAACTGGAGCGCGCACCGGACGATTGGCACAAAAACTGCGTTTATCTGCCCGTAACGAATTTCAATAACCGCTCAACAGGAGTATTTGATGGCAAAGACCGTCGCAGACGTGATCAAAATGGTGAAGGAAAACGAAGTCAAGTTCGTCGACTTCCGTTTTACCGACACCCGGGGCAAGGAGCAGCACGTGACGGTGCCTGTTTCGCATTTCGACGAAGACAAGTTCACATCCGGTCACGCTTTTGACGGCTCGTCAATTGGCGGCTGGAAAGGCATTGAAGCATCGGACATGCAACTGATGCCCGACCCCAATACCGCCAACATCGACCCGTTCTTCGAAGAGACGACACTGTTCATGAGCTGCGACGTGGTCGAGCCCAGCGATGGCAAGGCCTATGACCGCGATCCACGTTCGATCGCCAAACGTGCCGAGGCCTACCTCAAGGCCTCCGGCATGGGCGACACCGCCTACTTTGGTCCCGAGCCTGAGTTTTTCATCTTTGACGATGTACGCTGGGGCGCCGACGCGTCCGGCTCGTTCGTCAAGATCGACGAATACGAAGCGCCGTGGAACTCCGGCAAGAAGATCGAAGGCGGCAATCGCGGCCATCGCCCGACCACCAAGGGAGGCTACTTTCCGGTTCCTCCGGTCGACAGCACGCAGGACCTGCGCGCTGAAATTTCCTTGATTCTCGAGTCCCTGGGCATCCCGGTCGAGGTGTTCCACCATGAGGTGGGGGGTGCCGGCCAGAACGAAATCGGCACTCGCTTCAGCACGCTGGTGCAACGCGCCGACTGGGTGCAGATCCTCAAGTACGTGGTCTGGAACGTTTCCAACTCGTACGGCAAGACGGCCACCTTCATGCCCAAGCCGATCGTGGGCGACAACGGCTCAGGCATGCACGTGCACCAGTCGGTGTGGAAAGACGGCAAGAACCTGTTTGCCGGCGACGGCTACGCAGGCCTGTCGGACTTCGCGCTGTATTACATCGGCGGCATCATCAAACATGCCCGGGCACTGAACGCCATCACCAACCCCGGTACCAACAGCTACAAGCGCCTGGTGCCCGGTTTTGAAGCTCCGGTCAAGCTGGCCTATTCGGCCAAGAACCGTTCGGCATCGATCCGCATCCCGTTCGTGGCGAATCCGAAAGGGCGTCGCGTCGAGGCCCGTTTCCCGGATCCGCTGGCCAACCCCTACCTGTGCTTCTCGGCATTGCTGATGGCCGGTCTTGACGGTGTGGAAAACAAGATCCATCCGGGCGAAGCCGCCACCAAGGATCTGTACCATCTGCCGCCGGAAGAAGACGCGCTGATCCCGACCGTATGCCACAGCCTGGACCAGGCGCTGGAGTACCTCGACAAGGATCGCGAATTCCTGACCAGGGGTGGCGTGTTCTCCGACACCATGATCGACGCCTACATCGAACTCAAGATGGGTGAAGTGACCCGCATGCGGATGGCCACCCATCCGATCGAGTTCGACATGTACTATTCGCTGTAATAGCGGTTCACCGGGCTTGCCAAGGCGAGCCTGTTGAACGAATGGCAAGGGCGGTTTCGACCGCCCTTGTTCTTTGTGGGATATGTTGCTGGTTTGGCCAATCGGGTTAACTGGCGCATACTCAAAAGTCGTCCCTGCATCCTGAGACGCGTGGAGAGAGCATCATGCATTTGTCGTCAATACCTTTGGTTGCCATCCTGCTGGTTCTGGCCGGCCCGACACAGGCCGAAATTTACCGCTGCGGCAACGAATACACCAACAAGATCACGGACGCGCAAAAAGGCCACTGCAAGCTGCTGGAAGGCGGAAACGTCACCGTCATCCAGGGTTTCAAGGCGCCGGCCAAGGTCGTGGCGCCATCCGGTTCTGCTGGCGCGCCGCTAGCCGGCTCGCCGGTGCGCCTGGCCTCGGCAGCGCCTTCGCCGGCGCGCGTGGACAGCGCGGATCAAAAAGCACGCGATTCCGATGCGCGGCTGATTCTGGAGTCCGAACTCAAGAAAGCCGAAGGGCGAAACACTAATTTGTTGCGAGAGTACAACGGTGGTGAGCCCGATAAGCAGGGCGATGAGGCGCGCAATTACCAGAAGTATCTGGATCGTGTCGTCGAATTGAAGGCCACCTTGGCGCGCAACGAAAGCGATATCGCCGGCATTCGACGCGAACTCGGTCGGGTTGTCGGTTCAAAATAGCGCGCTTGAGTCCCGCCCATTCTTCCGCCCTGACCGATACCCCCCCGTCGCGCTTCAGATCGTTCGATCTGCTGGCCACGCTGGTGGCGGTCGTGCATGAGGACGGCATCGTCGTGTTTGCCAACGCGGCCCTCGAAGATGCGCTGGGCGTTTCCCGTCGTGCCATCGTCGCATCGCAGTTTTCCGACAACTTCACCGAGCCCCAGGCCTTGCTCCACGCGCTGCAGGGTGCCGGCGGAAATGCCTTCGCCGCGATGCGTTATGACGCCTGGCTCCAACGGCTCAACCATGAGCCGATGCCAGTGCATGTGATCGTCACGCAGACCGAGTCAGGGCGTGAAATCGTGGTGGAGTTGCTACCCCAGGAGCAGCAGGCGCGCCAGGAGCGCGAGGAGCGCCTGACCGACCAGGCGCAGGCGAACAAGGAACTGATACGCAATCTGGCCCACGAGATCAAGAACCCGCTGGGCGGCATCCGCGGCGCCGCCCAGTTGCTCGAGATGGAGATCGAGGGGCGCGGGCTGAACGAATACACCCAGGTCATCATCCGTGAGGCGGACCGGCTGCAGTCGTTGGTCGATAGACTGCTGGCGCCACATCGCTTCCCGCAGCGGGTGGGTGACGTCAACATCCATGAGGTATGCGAACGCGTGCGTTCGCTGATCGTTGCGGAATTCCCGCGTGGCCTGCGCGTGGTGCGCGATTACGACACATCGATTCCCGAATTGCGAGCCGATCGGGAGCAACTGATACAGACCGTTCTGAACATCGCGCAGAACGCCTGCCAGGCACTGCACGAACACATCGCGGCGGGCGACGCGATGCTGACCCTGCGCACCCGCATTGCGCGGCAGGTCACTTTTGGCAAACACAGGTACAAACTGGCATTGGAATTGCATGTCATCGACAACGGGCCTGGTGTTCCAGACTCGATCAAGGATCGCATCTTCTATCCGCTGGTGTCGGGCAGGGATGGTGGATCGGGGCTGGGGTTGACGCTGGCACAGACGTTCGTGCAGCAACACCATGGCCTGATCGAGGTGGACAGCAGTCCCGGTCGAACCGACTTCAAGATCCTCATACCACTGTCCTGAATTTTGCCCAATCACCACTTTCACTGCCGGCGCCCGATGCGCCAGACCTCACCATGAAGCCCATCTGGATTGTTGACGATGACCAGTCCATCCGGTTCGTGCTGGAAAAGGCCTTGCTGCGAGAGAACCTGGCCACACGCAGTTTCACCAATATTCGCGATGTGCTGGCCGCACTGGAGTCGTCCGGCGAGGACGATGGGCCGCAGATCCTGGTGAGCGACATCCGCATGCCGGGTGGCTCGGGGCTGGACCTGCTTGAGCGGGTCAAGCGGGAACGCCCGTCCTTGCCGGTCATCATCATGACGGCGTTCTCCGATCTGGAAAGTGCGGTCTCGGCGTTTCGAGGTGGTGCATTTGAATACCTGCCCAAACCCTTTGATCTGCCCAAGGCGGTGGAGCTGATCCGTCGCGCGATGCAGGAAAGCCAGCGCGAAGTGGTGGCCGAGCAGCGAAGTGTGGCGGCTCCGGAGATGCTGGGCCAGGCGCCGGCGATGCAGGACGTGTTCCGCGCCATCGGTCGACTGAGTCAGAGCAATGTGACAGTCATGATTACCGGCGAATCCGGCACCGGCAAGGAGCTGGTGGCGCACGCCTTGCACAAGCACTCGCCGCGCGGCCTTGGTGGCAAGGCGCCGTTTGTCGCCATCAATACCGCGGCCATACCCAAGGATCTGCTCGAGAGTGAGCTGTTCGGTCACGAGCGGGGCGCGTTCACCGGCGCGCAGACCATGCGTCGCGGCCGCTTCGAGCAGGCTGACGGCGGCACCTTGTTTCTGGACGAAATCGGCGACATGCCGTTCGATCTGCAGACCCGGCTGCTGCGTGTGTTGTCGGACGGCAATTTCTACCGCGTCGGCGGACATGACGCGATCAAGGCCAATGTACGGGTGATCGCCGCCACCCACCAGGACCTGGAGCAACGCGTCAAGGAGGGCGTGTTCCGCGAAGACCTGTTCCACCGCCTCAACGTGATCCGGCTGCGTTTGCCGCCCTTGCGCGAACGCCGCGAGGACATTACCGGACTGACGCGCCACTTTCTGCAGCAAAGCGCGCGTCAGCTCGAAGTGGAGCCCAAGCGCATCTCCGACCTGGCGCTGGCCCAGTTGTCGCGGTTTGCGTTTCCTGGCAATGTGCGTCAGCTCGAGAATATCTGCCACTGGCTGACCGTGATGGCGCCGGCGCAGGTGATCGATGCCAAGGATCTGCCGCCGGAGGTGCTCGCTGCGACATCGGCGCAGGTACCAAAGGATGTGGCGCCAGGCCCTGCATTGGCGGGCACGACGCCGGTAACGCTGACCGATTCTGCGCCGCAGTCAGCGTCGGGCCCGTCGGATGTCGAATGGCATGCGGCCGAAACATCGCGCGATACGTCAGCATGGGAGACGGGCGTCGAGACCGAGGCGCGCCTGCTGCTCGACGCGGGTCGACAGGACGTGTGGGAGGCCATGACGCGAAGGTTCGAGTCGCGCCTCATCCTCACAGCCTTGGCCCATACCCGTGGCCGGCGCATCGAGGCGGCGCAAAAGCTCGGCATCGGTCGCAACACGATCACGCGCAAGATCCAGGATCTTGGCCTGGAATGAGCCTCAGGGCCACCGGCCCGCGACTGGCGCTCTGGACGATCTGGCTCAGCCGTCCAGTTCCACAACCACCGGTGTGTGGTCGCTCGGGCGTTCGTTCTTGCGCGGCGCCTTGTCGATGCTGCAGGCGCTTACCCGGGCCTTGAGCGCATCGCTGACCAGGATGTAGTCGATGCGCAGACCCCGGTTACGGCGAAACGCGAATTCCCGGTAGTCCCACCAGCTATAGGTTTTCTCAAGCTGCTCGAACAGGCGGTAGCTGTCGTGCAGACCGAGTTGCAACAAGGCCTGGAAGTTCTCTCGCTCTTGCGTCGTATGGTGGATGGCCTCGCGCAGGCCTTCGGGGTCCCAGCTGTCGCGGTCCTCGGCCGTCACGTTGAAGTCCCCCAGCAGCGCCAATTGCGAATGCGCGGCCAGTTCGCCGCGTACATGGCCGTGCAAGGCCTCGAGCCAGCGCATCTTGTAGGCGAACTTCTCGCTGCCCGGTTCCTGGCCGTTGACGAAATAGCCGTTGACCACGCGCAGTGCGCCGGTCGGTGTGTCCACTGAGGCGGCGATCACACGCGACTGCTCGTCGGAAAATCCGGGAATATTGGTCACCACGTCACGCAGCGGCGTGCGGCTGAGGATGGCAACGCCGTTGTAGGTTTTCTGCCCGAACGCCGCACATTGGTATCCCGCCGCCTGCAAGGCCTCGTGCGGAAACTTCTCGTTGGTGAGCTTGAGCTCCTGCAGGCACAACACATCCACCGGATTGGCAGCCAGCCAGTCCAGCACTTGAGGAAGGCGTACGGTCAGGGAGTTGATGTTCCAGGTGGCAAGTTTCATGCTGCCATTGTCCACAACTCGCCTATCACCTACCACCCGACACGTCGATCGTGGTGCCATGCACATACGAGGCCTGTGGACCGAGCAGCCAGATTGCGGCATTGGCGATCTCCTCGGGTTGCCCGACCCGGCCCAGTGGGATGCTGGGCGCCACGTCGCGTATCAATTTGGCGCCGCCCATGGGTCCGAGAATGTCGGTTTCGACAACGCCGGGCCGGATACCGACCACGCGTATGCCTTGCCCGCCGACTTCCTTGGCCAGACCCACGGTCAGGCTGTCGATCGCACCTTTGCTGGCGGCGTACGCAACCATGCCGGCGAGCCCGCCCAGTCGCGCGGCAGCCGACGAGATGTTCACGATGACACCGCCGTTGCCGCCGTGGCGCACCGCCATGCGGCGAATCGCTGCCGCACTGCAGTGGATGCAGGCGAAGACGTTGGTGCGGAACAAGGTTTCCAGCGCATCGGGAGTCATGTCCTCCAGCGGCTGTATCGCGCCGCCGATGCCGGCGTTGTTGATCAGCGCTGTCAGTTTGCCGAAATGGGCGTCGGTCTGTGCGAACAACTGCTGCACCTCGTCCGGTCGGGACACATCGGCGCGAATCGCGGTGGCCACGCCGCCAGCGTTCTCGATATCGGCCACCACCGCCAACGCAGCGTCGCGGCTGCTGCTGTAGTTGACGACAACGCGGTAGCCCGCGCGCCCACCGGCACGCGCACACGCAGCGCCGATGCCGCGCGAGGCGCCGGTGACGATCAGCACCGGCGGGTCGTGACCTGGATCGCTGTTGTCGGACTGTGGCATGGCAAGACTCCGTCAGGCAGGACGCGCATTGCGCGCCTGCGGATTGACCACGTAAGGTGGCATGCGGCCCTGCGCCACGTCTATGACCGCGCGAAATGCGCTTTCGGCTAGGCTGCGCATGCATTCGTCGGTGAAGCAGATGGCGTGGGGTGTCACGACCACGTTGTCCAACTGCAGAATCGGGTTGTCATCGGGCGTCGGCTCCTGCTCGAACACGTCCAGACCGGCGCCGGCAATCCTGCCACTGATGAGCGCCGCATAGAGCGCCTTTTCATCGACGATCGGCCCGCGTGCGGTATTGATCAGGTAGGCGCCCGGTTTCATCAGTGCCAGCTTGCGGGCATCGACCAGAGCGCGCGTGTGTTCGTTCAAGGGGCAATTGACGGTCAGGAAGTCAGATTCGCGAAACAGCGTGTCCATGTCCACCAGCCGTATGCCCATGGCGGCAGCTTGTGCCGGATCGATGGCGGGGTCATGGGCGATGGCGACCATGTCCAGAGGTTTGGCCAGCCGGAACAGTTCGGCCCCGATGTTGCCAATGCCGATCGAGCCCAGCGTGCGGCCGGTCAGCCCAGTCCCCATGTGGTCCAGTTTTTCATTCCAGCGGCCGCTGCGGGTCAGCCGGTCCTTGATCAACACCTTCTGTGCCAGCATCAGCACCAGCGTCAGTGCCGAGGTCGCGACCGGTCGGCGTACGGCGTCCGGCGCGATGGTCAGCCACACGCCGGCGCTGTTGCATGCCGGCACATCGATGGTGTCGTAACCGACGCCGAAGCGCGCAATCAGCTTGAGCCGGATGTCCGGACCGCTCAGACTGGCGGGTGTTACGCGTGTGAGCATGGCGCAGATGGCGTCAAAGCGGGCCACATGCGCCGGCGTGATCTCGCTGGAGTCGTCGTCCATGAATTCCCATTCAACGCCTGGCCGCTCGAGCAAGGCCAGCGGGGTGTTGCCGAAGATGGGCGAGCCGTCGGACTGCAGTACATCGGCTGTGATGCCGACACGGAATGTGTTCATGGGTCAACTCCTTAAAAGGAAACGCCGGGCCGCTCCCAAGTTTCCTCGCACCCCCTCTGGGGGCCTGGCGAAGCCAGGGCTGGGGGCGCTCACTCCATGCAGGTCATCGGGTGTCCATTGCGCTAGCCGTGGCCAGCGATCTTACAGATGAACCGGCAGGCGCAGCTGCCGATGCTGGCGGAGCACCCCGGGACGCCCATGTCGATGCGCCGGTGCATTACGGGATATATTCACAGGCATCGTGGTTGGCGCAACGGGTCGCCGACGCCACAGCACCGATGGATGCACAAGGTTGACCTTGCATGCACCCCAGCCCAGGAGACAACAACATGACCGGCGCCGAAGAATGGCAAGGCGGCCGGGTTCATGGCCACCGACCCGGCGTGGGTGCAACGGGCGCGGGAAATGGGTTACACCATGATCGCGGCCGGTACCGACAACGGATTGCTGCAACAGGCCTTCACGCACATGGTGGGCCATATCGATGAAAGGCGGGCGCCATGATGTGCCCAATAGAACATGTTTGATCTGCACAACAAGGTGGCACTGGTGACCGGCGCGTCGCGCGGCCTGGGCTGGGCGATGGCGCAGGCGTTGGCAAGCCGCGGCGCACATGTCGTGCTCAACGCGCGTGACCCTGCGACGCTCGAAGCGCGGGTGGCGACATTGCGCGGCGATGGCTTGTCCGGCGAGTCGGCGGCGTTTGATGTCAACGACGCTGCAGCAGTAGAACGCTGTGTGGCCGGCATCGTTGCGCAACACGGCCATCTGGACATCCTGGTGGCCAACGCCGGCATCAACCACCGCGCGCCGATCGGCGACTTTGCATTGGCCGATTTTCAGCGGGTCATGAACACCAATCTGACCTCGGTCTGGCTGCTCTGTCGCGCTGGCGCCGGTGTGATGGCGCCCCGGCGCCAGGGCCGCATCATCCTGACCG
>Ga0335398_10009683_pt1 | contig 11090 bp, 20 predicted proteins | sample BON03_FD_205742 | JGI IMG/M metagenome (GOLD analysis project Ga0335398, IMG submission 205742) | Freshwater microbial communities from Lake Bonney liftoff mats and glacier meltwater in Antarctica - BON-03 (spades assembly) (version 2) | ecosystem: Environmental > Aquatic > Freshwater > Ice >...
AAATAAAAAAACCATTATATATTGCGGTAACAGATGATACATTAGTCTCTTGGAAATACGACTTATCAAATGAGTATAAAGCTAAGGGTCAAAAATTAACCGATAAATTAATGCGTAAAGGTTATGATGCCATAATAACTACCCGTGAAGATAATTCAACTGGTGAGATAATTCTATTCCAAAATTCAAGTTTTATGTTAAATGAAAATAAAACACTAATTAAAAAATTACTTAGAGAATCATTAGATGAAGCTGTTAAAAAATAAACATTTACGGTTTATCATGGTAGTCCAATAAAAATAAAGAACTTTACTGGTTAATTTAGTAAAGATGGTCCCAGATTGGGAAACTAAAGCTCAGGATTTTGCTGAAAACCCGATTGATGGTGTTAACCAGATGATTAGTGGTGCTTATGATTATAATGACAATGAAAAAGATGTATTATTACAAGTATGTATAGACTTCTATAGAAATAACGCTGTAGAATTCGTTAGGAACTGTGTTGAGTTAACTATTGATGGTATAATTGTTAATAGAGTTGATGGTGTTAAACATGTCATTGTTTATAATCCAACTATTATAAAATTTACCGATATGGAAAAAATATAATTAAAAATTTTGATAATTAATATTTATTTTGTACATTTGCAAATAAATAGATGAAAATCATGAAAATTCTAGTAGTTGATATTGAAACAACTGGATTTGTTAAACACATGGATGTTATTGTAGAGATAGGTATAGCACTTGTTGACACAGAAACAAAAGAAATTAAATTGGTCTTTGACAAATTAATTAAAGAAGAAGGTTGGAATTATAAAAAACATAAAAATGCTTGGATTTTCAAGAACTCAAGTCTTAAACCAGAAGATGTAGATTCATCAAAATCTATAGAAGTATATCGAGATGAAATACAATCACTTTTTGATGAGTATCCAATGACTGCATATAATAAATCTTTTGATATTGGTTTCTTAAGTCGTGCTGGTTTTGAGATGAATTCAATTAAATGTCTTATGGCAACTGCAAAACAATATTCTAAATTGTTAACAAAATCTGGTTCTAAAAAAACACCTAGTGTTGAAGAAATCTATAATCAATTTTTTATTGATGAAACCGAATATCCAGTATACATTGAAGAACACAGAGGTGGTTCCGATGCGATAGACGAAGCTAAAATACTTTTACATATGGTAGAGTTAAAAAATAAACGTAAATTATTAAAATAAAAATGAGAAATAAATTAAATATAAAGATTACAAGGGAATCACAAGAATTAAAAATTATTAGAGGAATACCAGGCTCTGGAAAATCTACATTGTCTAAATCATTGGTATTTGGTGGCATAATTCATTCAACAGATTCAATTATTGAAGCTACTGGAGATTACAGAGATTTTTTCGAAAAAATGAGAGAATCTAACGATTGGTTACCTTTGAATAGAGCACATTCTTTAAATTTAAAGAATTCGGTAAAATCTATGAAAGATGGTATATCACCAGTGATTATTGATAACACCAATCTTACTGCATCTGTGTGTAAATCATATGTTGTTTCAGCATTGGAAATGGGTTTTGACGAGAAGAATATAGAAATATGTGATATTGGTTTAGGTGGTTTAGATGCTAAAACTTTGTTTGAAAGAAACACACACGGTGTACCGCTTGAAAAGATAGAGTCAATGATTCAATCTTACAAATCTGCTGGTAAATTAACGGTGGCTAAGATACTCGCAGCTAAAGACCAATATAAAAAGTCTGATATTTCTTTTTCTTGTGTTTCTTTGAACACTCAGTCAAGAACAACATTATTAGAAACTATTGGGTGGAAGATACCAGCTGGTTGGAAAATTATTGCTGACCATATGACAATAAACTTAGGTTCACTAAAGGATAAGACACTTTTAGGTAAAGAAATTACACTTACAGTTAAAAGAATAGGTATATCTGATATGGCTTTAGCTGTTGAAGTTGAGGGTTTTGAAAGTAAGAATAATATACCACACATAACGATTGCGATTAATCCAAATGGTGGGAAACCAGTTTTATCAAATGATATTACAAAATGGGAAGATGTTAAACATTTTATTGTTAAAGGAATTATACGTGAGGTTAAACATAAAATAATTATCCAATAATGTTGTTTATTGGATAATTAACCTTACATTTGTTGAGTAAAAATAAATAAATGAATAAGACAGCGCAAGTAGTATTAATAAACGAAGAAGGGTTAATATTGGGGGTTTCTAGAAAAGATGACCATAATGATTTTGGTTTAATCGGTGGTAAAATGGACCCAGAAGATAACGATGACCCTATGGTTACGGCTATTAGAGAATGTAAAGAAGAGACTGGTTTAAATATTACTAATCTAAGATTAATATTTCTTATACATAAAGATGGTTTTATGGGTTACACTTATCTTGCGGATTATTCTGGGGAAATAAGTTTTGATGAACCACATGTTGTTAAATGGCAACCAATGGAAGTTATTATAAATGGTAAGTTTGGTAGATACAATAAATTGGTTAGTGAATCACTCGAAGATATGGGAATTTTTTTCCAAGCTTCGATTAACATAATAGAGGCAGAAAAAGAAATTCGTGAATTAATTAACATAACATTTGACGATGCAAAACTTGATTATATACATAAAAGTTGGTCAAACCTATATACAATATTTTTAATTGACCCTAAACAAATTAACGGAACTTTTTATATTGACTTAAATGACAATTTACTGAATAAACTTTTTGATGATTTAAATATTATCTCAAAAAAATATTCTGTTAAATTCAATATAAGTTCATCACATTACCCAAAATAAAAAAAAAATAATTATGAGAAGAAAAAAAGAAAAAGAAGATAGAGAAATTGACTTAGCAACAAAATTTATGCAAATGGGTCAATCATTAGCTACAGAAGGTATTGAAAATAAAGACCTAACAATTCAACAAATTGGTACCATTATGATATTTATGGGTGGTTTATTATTAGGGCCAAATAGTGATGATGATATCTTTAAGTTTGGTGAATTATGCTCTATGTTTTCAGCTAAGAAAATATTGGAAAATGTGGATATGGCTTCATTTAAAAATTCAACGACATACGAAGACTTAATTGAAAAGTTAAAAGATATGAACGATGATAATAATGATGATAATAAATAAGTTAAGTACATTTTTTTTTTATTAACAAAAAATAATACAAATGGAAAAAAGAGTATTAAAAATACAAGAGTATCTTAGAAAAAATGGGTTTGAAAAAACAGTTAATGATTTTAAGTTAAAAACAAGGGTTTACGATAAAAAAACTCTTTTTAAATATGACCAATTAATCTCACCAACTTTAATGGCATTACCCGAAATACAAGAATGTAGAGGGTTAGTTTTAGAAAATGATACGTGGGATGTTTTAAGTATGTCTTTCATCAAATTCTTCAATTATGGTGAAAGCAATGCGGTTAAAATTAATTGGGCTACGGCCAAAGTTTTAGAAAAGCTAGATGGTTCTCTAATTTCTATTTATCATGATTGGAACGAAGGTAAATGGTTTGCGGCAACTAGTGGAATGGCTGAAGGTGAAGGCATGGTTAACAATAAAAATAATACGACATTTAGTGATTTGTTTTGGGATACCGTCAACAATAAGTATAACTTAAATGAATGTCTTTTAGATAAGGACCATGTTTACGTTTTTGAATTAACAACACCCTATAATATTGTTGTTAAACCTCATGGTGAATCAGAAGCAACTTTGTTAACTGTTAGAAATAGAGTTACATTTAAAGAGTTATCTGGTAAAGATTTAGAGATGTGTGCAATATCTTTGGGTGTACCATTGGTTAAATCTTTTAATTTAAATGTGTCAAATGTTGACCATTTATTATCAACTTTTGATGATATGCCATGGTCTGAGGAAGGTTATGTTGTTAGAGATGGTGATGATAATAGAATCAAAGTTAAAAACCCAGCATATTTACAAGTACATGGACTTAAGGGAAAATCCGCAGAACATAATATAATGGTTATAATCAAGACCAATGAAATTGAAGAATTTGCAGCTGTTTTTCCAGATAGAAAAGAAGAATTAATTAAGTTAAAAGAAAATTACGATAAATTAATTAATTCTTTAAATGAAATTTGGGATGAATTAAAGTTAAAAATACCTAAAAATATAAGTAAAGAAGAGAAAAAAAAGTTTGCAATTGCTTTATTTGAAACATGCGAAAAATACAATATTAAAGAATTTAGTGGTATGTTTTTTAAATTAGCACAATATAAAGTAAGTTCTGTTGAAGAATATATTAAAGAGTATGATAATAAATTATTATATAAAATTTTATAATATGGATGAAAATGATATAACAGCAGAATGGGCTAGAAATACTTCAAAGGGCATTTTAATTGAAGAAAAAATTAAAAGAGAAATATCTGAATGTTTGAATGTGATTAAAACTGCTGTGGAGAATAATAGAATGGCTGCAAATTTTTATGGTAAAATTGAAAATTTAACCAACGAAGCGTTAAGGAAACGTGGCTTTACTACTAAAATTAATAATAACCAAGGAGAGAGTTATTATATAAAAATATCTTGGTAAATTATGGAATTATTTAAAGAATGGTTAACTAACCCATATTATTCATCAATCATTGTTTTTATAACTCAGATATGTCTATTATATTTGAGAACAATAAACGTTGTTTACACAACAGAACTTAATATAATTGGTGCTATGTGGTCAAATAGTTTATTTGCTATAGCTTGGTTATTATCAACTAGTATAGGATTAAAAGCTCTATTAGATTCAAATATATTACCATTAATTGCTTTTTTAGTTGGTGGTAGTTTTGGGACCTATTTAGGATTGATAAACGAGGTTAAAAAAGATAAAAAATCTAAAAAAAATAAAGATATTTAATAATAATATAAAATTGTTATTAAATAATTTGTTTTATTGAATTAAAACATATATCTTTGTCTTAACTAAAAAGATATTATGGGTATGAATATAACTTTAAATGGAATCTATATAGATATGGATTCTATTATTTCAAAGTACAATGGTAAAATACAAAGTATAACAGACATTTTTGAAATTCAACAAATTTATTTATTCTGTCAACAAAATTATTCTGATTATCGTAAAGCCACATTGTTAGATATGATAAATCCACAATTTGCATTCGCTGCGTTATATTCACACATTAATAATATGTATAATATAATACCAGATAAAGTTGTTTATAATGAGTCAGATATGAGGCGAATTTTTGATTCTTCACATAAGTTTTCATCATTTGAGAGTTATATGCTTAGTTTAAGTTGTGAACGAAATAAATTTAAAGATTTGTAAAACCAAGAAAATAAATTAGAAAAAAATTAGAATGAATATGGAAAGTTTAGATATGGACATGTACCCAGATGGTATATGTAATCCTATGGATGATATTAATGCAGACGTATATACTAGAGGTTATATGTTAGTCCATGGATTGGATTTAATTTTTAAAATAATAAAAAATAAAATAAAAATATGAAAATGATAAACTACCCATCCACACCTCAATTTAGAGAAGTGGTTACTAATATAAATAGAACGTATAATTATATTGGTATTGATGAAAAAGGTGAGGCCATTTATGATGCGCTTTTACCAAAACCAGTAATTACTTTTAAAGGTTCTGTTAAGTTACATGGAACTTCAGCTGGTGTAATGTTTAACGATATATCTGGACTATGGGTTCAAAGTCGTTCTAACATTATCACACCACAATCAGATAATGCTGGTTTTGCTTTTTTTGTTGAATCACGAAAAGAAAGTTTTATTAATTTGGTTAATCAAATTAAGGACCGATACAATATTGATACTAATAAAAATACTATTTGTGTTTATTCAGAATGGGCTGGGTCGAATATACAAAAAGGTGTTGGCATAACTAACATAGAAAAATCATGTTTTATTTATGGTGTTAAAATCGCTCCAATTGTAGAAAATGAAGATGAATTAAAGAGTAACCCAGCTTACTGGGTTGACCATTCTAAATTAAGCGATAATGAAAATAAGATATATAACATATTAGACTTTAAAACATATGAAGTTGATATAGATTTTAATTGTCCAGAATTAAGTCAAAATAAAATTGTTGAGTTGACATTAGAGGTGGAGGAAGAATGTCCAGTGGCTAAACATTTTGGTTTCCCAAACACAATTGGTGAGGGTATAGTGTTTACACATATTTATGAAGGTGGTGTTAGAGTATTCTTCAAATCGAAGGGGCTTAAGCATTCCATTAGTAAGGTTAACGTAATAAAAAAAGTAGATAATGAAAAGATTGATAAAATAATTGACATTGCACAAAAAGTTTGCCCATCTTGGAGGTTAGACCAAATGTTAACTGAAACTTTTAATTTAATAAATGGTGGTGATTTAGATAGGTCTAAATTAGGTTTATATATTAAAGCTGTTATTAATGATATTATTAAAGAAGAGATTGATACTATTTCAGACGCAGATTTAGAGATTAAAGATATTGCTAAGTATGTATCTGAAATAGCTAAAAGTTTTTATTTTGAAAAGGAAAAACTATAATTCCTAAATTTTATAAATCTTTTTAATAAAATAAGTTATTATGGAATGTGATAAAATATTTGAAAATGAAAAAGGTGAATTAATAACTACGCCAAAGAGAAAATTTAGCACGATAGATGAAGCAACAATAGTCGCTGAATATGAGAACTCTAAATTTGACCGCACATATAAAGTTGTAACATATAAGTGTAAAATTTGTTACAAATATCATATTGGTAGGGATGGTAATAAAATTAATGATAAGGAACGAGATAATTCATCAAAAAAAATAAGTTCAAATAAAATATTAAAAGATAAACTTTGGAAATCTGGAATTAAAAACATTAAAGTTGTTGGGTTTATAGATTTATCTAAAATAAGTAAAAAATAAGATTGAATAAATGCATTTCAACTAAAAATAGAGAAATGTTTAATTAAAAAAGAGTAATTATGATATTAAGTAAAGTTTATAGGTTAAAAGAAGCGGCAGAAGTGGGTAAAGATATGCCACTTCCAAAAGGTAAGGAAATAGAAATAGTTATGGATGTGGTATATATTGATGGTAATATGGTACCTCCAGCAATGCAGTCATTATTTTATAATTGGTTAATAAACAATCCTAATTTATTTATTGATGATACTAGGAATTGGTAAAAAAATACAATGTTGTGAATGTAATAAAAAAGATGCGACTTGGTGTTATATGCCAAGTCCATCTAGTTATTACTGTGATGATTGTGTTACTTCAAAAGATAGCATGGGTTGTTCTTGTAACTGGAATTACTCTTTAGAGCAAGAAGGTTTACCAACAGACTTACCAGAAGGTGAAGAAGGTAAAGATTGGAGATGGATTATATTTGATGATGGTGATGGTTATGTGATAACAAAAGAAGATGGTTATTGGCAAAATTTAGATAAACTTGGTAGGCCACATCCTTGTGTTGAATATGACTATGAAGAAGATGGTTTTAAACGTCCAACATTTTATTTAAAAATTTATTGGTACTTGAGTAGTAAATTATTTTGGTTTAAACATGATATTAAAAAAGTGTTTAAACGGATTAAACGTAAAATAAAATAAAAATAAAATAAAATGGGAAAAATATTAAAAACTGGTTATGAGTGGTGTTTAGACGCTATGATAAGAATTATAAATCTTGAAGATTGGGAAACTTCTCAAACATCAAAAGATAATTCTTATTATAATGAAAAAATAGATTTGGTAGAATTTTATAAACGTCTAGAAACTTGTGTTGTTAAATCCAATTCAATGCCTAGAAAAACAGAAATGTTTTTAGAATATAGAATGTATGGAATGGTTCCATATAACATATCTCCAATTCAACAAGGTATCCAATTTGGACATGCCGTTGTTGATTATGGTAGAATGGTAGTAGAATTTGAAAAATATAATACAATTTATAAAAAGTTTGCTGATGAGGATAAAACATTCATCATATTAAATGGTGGTACAACTAATAACAACGCATCTAAGCTAGGTTCTATGAATATACATATGTCAACTATGAAAGAAGCTGGAGTGTTGTTACAACCATTCTATGAGCCAGATTTAGGTGACCAATTAACAGCCATTGTATTTTTGGTTGATGAGAGGGTGTTTAATAAAGAGTTATATCCAGATTTTATAGTTGAAACAATTCCTTGGTCTAAGAAAAAACCAAGTGAAGCTGCAATTTCTCAGTTAGAAGCTAAAAATAATAAGAACTATTTAGCTTGGGAAGAAAAAATCGGTGGTGGGAAGAATGCTTTTTTAAGAACATTTTTAAAAGGTTTTAGATTAGCTTAATAATGGAAACAAATATAATAATGCGTGGTAAAATTATTTTTGAACCAGAAGATATAACAACCAAACATGGTAAACAATCTTCATGGAAGAAAATAGCTATGGTCTTTATTTATGGTGATATCTGTCAGTATTATTCATGGTTTTTAATGAAACGATACAATATAATTCTAAACCCACCAGTTAGAGGTGGTCATATATCTTTTATAAATGATAGCGTGGTGGATTTAACACAAAACGGAAAACTATCTAAAGAAGAGGTTGAGGTTATGTGGTTGAATGTTAAAAACAAATGGCATGGTAAAGAAATAGATATTACGTTGGATTTAGACCCACGTTCAAATGGTGAACACTGGTGGTTAAACATACCAAATGAAGATAGAGATGGTTTACAAGCTATACGTAATGAGTTGGGTCTGGGTAGACCATACTTTGGAATGCATATGTCATTGGGGTATATTCACCCAAAATATGTTGAACATTCAAAATATATTTTGAATGGTTTAGTCAAAGGATTAATTAAATAAATAATTAAATATGTTAGATAAATTAAAAATTTGGGTTAGATTTGATGCTAAACACATTCCTAGGAATTTTATATATGGTATTAAAAACTTAATTAAATGGTTCCCAATCATATGTAAAGACCGTGATTGGGATACTTTTTACATATATGAAATATTAAGGTTTAAGTTAAAAAAACAAGGTGAGTATATTGGAAATAGAAATATTCATACTCAAGCTAAACGTGATTCTGAACAAATATTATTATGTACTAAATTAATTAAAAATTGTCAAGATGAGTATTATGGTATGGAATATATGTCGTACTATGAAAACGAATTTAGTGAATATTTTAAAAAATATCCTCGACAATATAAAAAAGTTATTAGTGGGGAAATTAATCGTTTTAACCAACCCTTAGAAAAGAAAAAAGAAAATGGTGGTAAAATAATAGCCATGGAAATTGCTCATGAAAACCAATTAAGGTGTAAAAACTTATTATTTAATGTTTTAAGTGAAAAAATTAATGGTTGGTGGGATTAAAATAAATAAATAAATAAATAAATTAAAATTATGAAAAAAGAAGAGTTATTAAAACTGAATTTTGTAGATAAAAGCTACAAAAATAGTGAGGGAAATGATTTTGAGAACTTCCAAATTAAAATAAATGAATACACTGTGATTCAAACTTATGGAATTCAAACTCTCAGATTTGACAATGTTGACATTTTAATTCACGGTGAATGTATAAACGTACCGAATTGTAAAACAATAGAAGATTATAAAAACTTAATAAAATTATTCGCATGATAGAAATATACAATGAATTCGGAACGGTTGGAGCACCTTCAATTTACGAAATAACCAAAATAATTTATGAGGCTAACAGATGAATCTTTAACTAAAAAAGTTGATGATGATTTAGTTAATAGATTACTAATTAAGATTAGAAGATAATCTTATCAATTATAAAACGGATTGTTTTTAAGTAGGAAGTTGATGATTTCATCAGCTTCTTCACAATCTTTAATGAATGAAGATAATTCCTCAAGAGATAATTTTCTCCATTCATTTTTTGCTTCGGTGAGTGTTTGATACTTTCTATGTAATGAATGTTCAACCTTTAAATAGTTATCTGATTGATATGAATTTATTAGCGTAATTTTATTGTCGTTTCCAGTAGACAACTGTTTAACTCTTTTGATTGGTTCATTCTTAGTAATACCAATTTTGAAGACTTCACCATCTCCACTATTTGTCATAAGTAAATATACATAGCCCATACATAACAATAATAATAAATTAACTAATAGTCAATGATTATAAAAAAATATAATATGTAAAAACTTGACAATTAGAAAACTTTTCCTATCTTTGTGTATATTTAATAGTAAAAAAAACAAAAAATATAAAAAATGAAAACTTTAAACAAACAATTCGTCCTTTTAAACTTATGTTTATTACTAATAGTAAACATAACGGGTCTTGTCTGTTAAAAGAAATAAATACTTTTAAAACAAACAGAAGCCCGTCTAAATTATTAGATGGGCTTTTTTAACGTCCCTATAGTAAAAATGGTAAAGGTGTTAGATTGCAATCCTAAAGGTCCTAGTTGGAATCTAGGTAGGGACTCCATAATTTTTTTATGCTACTTTGTAATATATAACACAAATAAAGTTAATGGTAATTAGTAAAATAATAATAATAAATTCACAAGATAAATATAAGACGTTTTAAATAATATAAAAATAAGAATATGGAAGTGCATAAAATTGTAATTAGTGGTTCTTTTGACGGTTCAAAAGAAATTTTAAAAATAAAAAGAAAAAATATTAGGAAAGAAAAAAAAATAAAAAGTATAATAAACATGATTATTAAAAAAATAAAAAAAAATAAAAAAGTTAAAGATGGTTATTGATAAAAACAAATTCATAAAGGTAGTTTAACTCCTACGAAAAACGTAAAATACAATTGTTTATTCGAATCCAATCCTCAGTACAAAAATAAAGGTGGTTATAAAGTTCTTTTTAATCTTATTAGATATTTATAAAATATGAAAAGATTAATAAAACAACTGTTAAATGAAGGAATCGATAATTTATTATTTGAGGGTTCATATAATAAATTAATCACTATTGATAGAGATATTATTGAAAAATTAGCTAAATTAAATACTAATTTAGCTAATGAGTTAAATAAAGAAATTTATTTA
>Ga0335398_10009684_pt1 | contig 11090 bp, 4 predicted proteins | sample BON03_FD_205742 | JGI IMG/M metagenome (GOLD analysis project Ga0335398, IMG submission 205742) | Freshwater microbial communities from Lake Bonney liftoff mats and glacier meltwater in Antarctica - BON-03 (spades assembly) (version 2) | ecosystem: Environmental > Aquatic > Freshwater > Ice >...
TATTTACATATATACATATATATATATGAACTTTTACATTTGAATATTTATATTTACATATCGGGTTAACCCGATGTATATATATATATATATATGTTTATGTATATGTGGGTGTATACATATATATGTATATATATATATGCATATATATCATATATATATATATATATGTATATATATATATATACAAGCTGTATACAAGCCATATATATTCATATAAATATATATATAAACATACATATTTACATGTTTATATCGGGTACACCCCGTTTGGGTGTGATTGTGTTCTTTCATATGTTTAGAAGCACAATAAATACAAAACACGCACAGGGACGCACACGCTCAGGAGGCATACGCGCAGGAGGGTTAGCCCGGGGTTAGGGTTAGGGTGCGGGGTTAGGGGTTAGGGTTAGGGTTCGGGTTAGGGTTAAGGGGTTAGAGTTAGGGTTAAGGGTTACGGGTTAAGGGGTTAGGGTTAAGGGGTTTGGGTTAGGGTTAGGGTTAGGGTTAGGGTTAGGGTTAAGGGGTTAGGGTTAGGGTTAGGGTTAAGGGGTTAGGGTTAGGTTTAGGGTTGGGGTTAAAGGGTTAGGGTTAGTGTTAGGGTTAGGGTTAAGGTTAGGGTTTGGGTTAGGGTTAGGGTTAGGGTTAAGGGGTTAGGGTTAAGGGTTAAGGGGTTAGGGTTAAGGGGTAAGGGGTTAGGGTTAAGGGGTTAGGGTTAGGGTTTGGGTTTGGGTTAGGGTTAGGGTTAGGGTTAGGGTTAGGGTTAAGGGGTTAGGGTTAAGGGTTAAGGGTTAGGGTTAGGGTTGAGGGTTGAGGGTTAGGGTTGGGGTTAAGGGTTACGGGTTAAGGTTTAAGGGGTTAGGGTCAAGGATTAAGGGGTTTGGGTTAGGGTTAGGGTTAGGGTTAGGGTTAGGGTTAGAGTTAGGGTTAAGGGTTAAGGGGTTAAGGTTAAGGGTTAAGGGGTTAGGGTTAGGGTTAAGGGGTTAGGGTTTGGGTTTGGGTTAGGGTTAGGGTTAGGGTTAAGGTTTGGGTTAGGGTTGGGGTTAGGGTTAAGGGGTTAGGGTTAGGGTTAGGGTTGAGGCTTAAGGCTTAGGGTTAAGGGTTAAGGGTTAGGGTTAGGGTTGAGGGTTAATGGTTAGGGTTAGGGTTAGGGTTGAGGGTTACGGGTTAAGGGGTTAGAGTTAGGGTTAAGGGTTAAGGGGTTAGGGTTCAGGGGTTAGGGTTAGGGTTAAGGGTTAACCCGCTGGCCCCATGAACAGGCCCTAGTTAAATTGTTACGAAACTCAACGGCTAACGTATAGAGAGTGGATAACCAAAGGCCAATGAGTGATACGCAGATGCACTTTTCATTTGTAAGCAAAAGTGTCGAGGCCTTGCGCCTTCGGTTAAACCCGGTTAAACCTGCCGGCCAAAAACTGGAACAATTCAGAACATGCTGTGACCGGCGATTGATAAGTCGAAACTGAAGCCGCCGCTCAATATGAGTCACAGCACCAAAGCAATTAGTAGTCATTAGTGCAGCTTTGTTGACCAAGTGCGAAGCGCGAAGGCACAAATGCCTCGACACTTTTCAAACGACCATTACGACCGTTAGTACTAATCAAACACTAAAACAAAACCCCATCTGCGTATCGCGTCAGGGTTAACCCGAAATTGTCTTTCTCCGCTCGCGTCGAATTTGTTTTGATCGTAAAGGTAAACTAGAGCCTGCCCATAACGTGTATTTGTTTTGTTTTTATTTGTTTTAGTTTTAGACGCGGCTCACTGAATTGACCGCGCTGGTCAAAAGTAAGAATCCGTCATTGCTTGGGCTAAAGGTGCTCTGCACGCCTAAGTGAAACGACCTTGACTTTCCTCTAATCAAAACGACGAAACTCGTAGTCGAAACTCGCTCATGTACATGAGCAAAGCGAATTTAACCATAGCGGTTAATTAGTAGCTGCAGAGCACCTTTAAGGTTCACCCCCACCCAATAAATCCATTCTGCTACCCTACCGCACCCAACGGTATTCATAAGGTCCTGGTGCTTCAAGCGGAACGTTCATTTGTTTCCCTTTTTTGAGGCACGCCTCTCTGAGTTTACCGCGCTGGTCAAAATTAAAAATCCGTCATTGCTGGGGCTAGGGTTCACCCCCCATCCCCCAAAAGCCATTCTGCTACCCTACCGCACCCCCCGGTATTAATAAGGTTTTGGTGCTTCAAGCGGAACGTTCATTTGTTTCCCTGTTTTTAGGCGCGGCTCTCTGAGTTCACCGCCTTGGTCAAAATCAAGAATCCATCGTTGCTTGGGTTAAGGTTCACCCCCATCCAATACATCCATTCTGCTACCCTACCCCACCCCCCGGTATTAATAAGGTCCTGGTGCTTAAAGCGGAACGTTCATTTGTTTCCCTTTTCTGAGGCACGCCTCTCTGAGTTCACCGCGCTGGTCAAATTTAAGAATCCGTCATTGCTGGGGCTAGGGTTCACCCCCCATCCCCCAAAAGCCATGCTGCTACCCTACCCCACCCCCCGGTATTAATAAGGTCCTGGTGCTTAAAGCGGAACGTTCATTTGTTTTCTTTTTTTGAGGCACGGCTCTCTGAGTTCACCGCACTGGTCAAAATTAAGAATCCGTCATTGCTGGGGGTAGGGTTCACCCCCCACCCAATAAAACCATTCTGCTACCCCACCGCACCCCCCGGTATTAATAAGGTCCTGGTGCTTAAAGCGGAACATTCATTTGTTTCCCTTTTTTTTGGCGCGGCTCTCTGAATTCACCGCGCTGGTCAAAATCAAGAATCCGCCATTGTTGCTACAATCGCAGAGGGGGGGGCCTGCTACCCAGACCAACTTCCATATGAACGAAATCGTTCTTCTTTGAGTGGAACGTTCATTTTCTGAGTTTTCACTTGTTTTGTTGGGGACGGCTCTCTGAATTGACTGCATCGGTCAAAATCAAGAATCCGCCATTTTTGCTACAATCGCAGGGGAGGGGGGGGGGGGGGGGGCGTCCCCCCCCCCCCCCCCCCCCGCGCGAGGAAAAGGTAGCGGCGCTCACTTTTGCAAGTAGGCGCACTGCGGCTTGGGCAGGTGACCGGCGAAGCACGGGATCCCTCTCCTCGCCAGGGCGTGCACGGTCCTCTCGGCAGCCGCCTCCGCTTTGGCCTGCGCCTCCGCCGCCGGCGCCCCCCGCGCCGCGAACCACGCGTCCGGGTCGACGAGCGCGTGCATCTCCTCCGGAGAGAGGCCGCCGTTGCGGCCCACGTTGAAGGGCCGGTAGATCTGAGGGGGCGGGCGCCAGGTGAAGCCGCCACCGCGCGGCCGGGGGGGGTGTCGCCGACTCGCCTGCGGGTGCGTCGCGAGGTCGATCACCGCGCGCTCGCCCCAAAGGCTCTTCCGGACCAGGAAGAGGTCAAAGCCGGGCTCGACGTCGCCGATCACGTAGCCGTGACGCGCCGCCACCGCCTCGAGCGCCGAGGCGGAGGAGCCCATGAAGCAGTTGCCGTGCCAGCCGCGCATGCCTGCGCCGGGCGGACGTTGGCTGAGGCGCACCGGCGAGCTGGAGCGCAGGCGCGGGGCTTACGTTGATCAACCTTCATCTGCACCGGGTCGGGGAGGCTGAGCGCGAAGGGCGGCGGTATGTTGGAGTTGTATTCGACGGTGAGCAGCCTCGGGTTGAGGTCCGACCCGAGGATCGCGTCGAGCACCCAGAGATCGTGCGAGTCGATGTCGATGGAGATGTAAGAGACGCCGGGCCTAACGCCTGCAGGGGGACAGCGCACAGCCATTCAGTGCACGACACCGCCACGGCAGCGGGGGGGGCTCGGGCGCGGTGCCCTAGTGCACCGTGCGACTTCAACGTGTCGACGATGTTGGCCGAGGTTATAAAAGCGACGTGGAGATTCAGCTCTTCCGCGTTATAGTCCTTGTGCTCGCGGCCGTCGAGCAGCAGCCCAGTCCAGCCGTGATCGACGCGGAGCTTCGCCGTATTGGAGGTGTGCACACCCTGATAGCCAAACTCAACAAAAGTGTAGTTCCCTGGGCCCACAACTTTGAACAGCGCCTCCAAACGCTCACTCTGGCCGCCTTGAGAGTGGCCCGCTCCCCTGCGCGGCTTACGAGCGTGGCCTGGCCGAGTCAGGTCAGCGGCGTCAGCGGCGACGACAACCAGACACAAGAGAAAACGGGACATCGTGGACGGGCGCTAAAGCGCTGGGGAGCTGGGGACACTGTTTCTGTTCACGGCAACTTTTCACGGCCGCGAGCCTCTTGTTGTTTGTTGATGGTGCACAGGGCCAGTTAGTATATAGAGAACATAGATATCAAAGTGTACAGGGCCAGTTAGTATATAGAGAACATAGATATCAAAGTCCATATATATTCTATCCTAATTATTGATTGTATTTATTATATTAGATTTGAGACTGATTATAGTAGTCTATGATATTTTATCTGATTCTGATATCTGATATTTTGATATAGTTATAGTGCTAGCTGAGCGCTGATCGCTGTGATAGCTGATATAGCTGAGATAGGCTGAGACTGATGATAAATATATGTTGTGAGTGCGAGAGAGACATTTAATGTGACATTTCTATTATTTAATGATACTGTTATACTTGATACACGATTCCTAGAACTATACAGAAATCCGTACGGCGGCGCCCGCCCGCCGCCGCCGCACTCTCACCGAGATTCCGTGCTGCGCCGCGCCCTCCGGCGCCACCCCCGCTGCCAAAGCCATCGTACCCTCGTACGCATACAGCGCACAGCGCACAGTCGCAAGCAAGAGGCGTCTTCCCCCCTCTTACGCTGACGAACATCCTACAGTGTGTAGTCTCGAGCGCCCCCCGAAAGAGAGGCAGAGGGGAGGTTTATAAGGAAAGAAGAGCCGCCGCCCCCACTCTCCATCTCACTCCGGCTCTTCCACCGCCGCCGCGCCGCCGCCCGCGTCCATCACACGGTAGAACTTGCCGAGCCGCAGGTCGTGGCTCGACCTGGTGGCGGAGACGGCGTCCTCGCGGTAGAGCGCCCAGGGCAGCGCTCGGAAGTCGAGCGACACCGAAGCGCACCCGCTCGTGTTTGGCACAAAGCCGTACGCTGAGCGGTGGCCCCAGAACGCGGCGCACTCGCCGAGCTGCACCAGGGCGCCACCCAGCAGCGCGCGGATCGGCTCGACCGGCGCTCCGGGCGAGGGCGCGACGTGCATCGCGTTGGTCGCGTCGCAGCCGCGCGAGAGCGGCAGCCAGTAGACGAGCTCCGACGCGGGGTGAAAGAGCTTCGCGTCGGAGCGGGGCGCGCCGCCGACGGAACGCGATCCGGGGAGCGAGATGCGCAGCGTCGGCTCCGCCTGGTAGACCACTCGGCCGTAGCCAGCCGGGTCGAGCAGCGGAAGCACCTCGGCACGGATCCAGGACCGGTAGGCGGCGAGCAGCTCTTGGCGCGCCGCGCCGTGCAGCCACGCCTCGACGCCGCGCGCGCGCGTCGCGGCGCTCAGCTTGTGGCCGGCGGTGATAAGCGCGTGCTGCAGCGCGGGCGGCGGCGCGTCACCCGCGTTGTTTTCGCTGAGCAGGTGGAGCTCGCCGCCCACGGCGCCCACGGCGCGCTCCACCGCTCGGACCATCCGGAGCAGTGCCGCGGAGGGCGCGCGCGAGTCGCCAAAGACGCGCGGCGCGTAGAGGCGCCAGAAGGCAGCCGGGACGCCGTCGGATCGAAGCGCGTGGCGCAGGACTCCCATCTCCGCCTCGGCCGAGGGAGATACCAAGGGGGCGGCGGCCGCGGCGTCGGCGCCTGGTGCGCCGCCCGGCGCGCCCCCCATTGGAGACCAGGCCGCGCTTCGCCTCCCCGCCGGCCTCCGACTGGGCACCGCGTCCTCAATGTCGCGGGGGGCAGTGGCGCAGTCCCCGGCCGGCTTTGGAGGCAAGAGGGCGAGCTGGCCACACGCGCCGTCGACTTCGCGCGCGTGGGCCGAGGACCAGCGCACGGTGACGGCGAGGCCACCCCGTCGGCCCGTGGCCGGCGCCTCCTCGCTCCGCCGAACGAGCTCCGCAAAGGCGGCGGCGCGCGCCTTGGTGGGCGCCGCGTAGCCGTGCCGCGCCCCGGCCGAAGTTTCGTTATAGGGGATGAGATTGATGGCAACCTGGCGGCCGCACAGGAGGGCCCGGAGCGCGCGGGCGTCGTCGTCCGCGTCGTTGACTCCCGAGATGAGAATGTACTCGACCAGCACCGACTGGCGCGACGCGGCCGTGTAGGCGTCGACCTCGCGCAGCAGGCGCGCGAGCGGGAATCCGGCGGCCGAGGGCACCAGACGGAGCCGCGGCGCCTGCGAGGGCGCGTGGAGCGAGAGCGCGAGCCGCACGCCCGGCACGTCCTGCGCCAGGCTCGCGATGCGGCCGGGCACGCCGACGGTCGAGACGGTGATGCGCGAGGGGGCCATCGCGTGGAGGGCCGTGAGCGCGCGCACGGCCGCGGTGACGTGCGCGTAGTTTTGGAGGGGTTCACCCATGCCCATAAATACGGTATTTTTGACTTCCCAGTGGATTCCGAACGAGGGAGCCCGCTGCTGCACGTGCCAGACCTGCTCGACGATCTCAGCGGCGCTCAGGTTGGCACCGATGCCCATCGTCCCCGTTGCGCAGAAGGTGCAGCCCATCCGGCAGCCGTACTGGGACGAGACGCAGACCGTCACGCGGCCGCGCGCGTTGTCGCCCTCGCCCCCGCCCGCATCGCCCCCCCACGGCTCCGCGGCTCCCCCGCCGCCCGCCGCCGCGCCGCCCGGCTCGTGAACGATCGCGACAGCCTCGACCGCGTTACCTGAGGCCAGCCGAATGACGAGCTTGAAGCCTCTCTGTGAGGCGGTGGGCACGGCGGCCTCGACGCGCGAAGAGGTGGCGGAAAGAGAGCCCACCAACTCGGCCAGGGGGCTCTCCCGCGCGCTCCCCTGCGCCGCCCGTCGCCCGCTCGATCGCAGGCGGTGGCTGCCCCGGCTGCCGCCTTCGCTGCTGCTGCCGCCGCCGCCACCGAGCTGCGATGCGTGGATGCCTGCGCCAATGTCGCGAAGCAGCGAGGAGAGGGAGCGGGCGGCTGAGAGAAACGGACGCCAATCGCTGCTGCCAACGCCGACGCCGCTCGCCTCCTCGGCGAAGGCGTCGGCGCCATCCAGCGCCGACGCGAGGGCATTGGCGAGCGCCTCGATCAGGCTGAGCCTCGGCTTTGCTGCGCGCGTCGGTGGCGGCAAGGCGAACCAGAAGGTCTGAAAACTAGTTGGCACGCGGCACCACCAGTCTCGCGACGCGCCAGCGGCGATCAAAGCATCGCGCACGCAGAGCAGCAGGCGGCGGCACGGCTCCAGATGGACCTCAGCGACGCCGAGATGTGCGCAGGAGTGCAGGAGTGCGTTGAAGAGGAGAAGCTCTGGCTGGGTTGCTTCAGTGTAGGCACTCGGTAATCGCAAGAAAGGATGGCTCGTGGAGGGTCCGATTAATTTGGCGTCCCCCGCGGACGGTGCCGAGGCAGGTGGCTGCTCCCCGGCTGAGGATGCGTGGACCTGCGCCGCCGGCGCCAACGTCTCACGCACACACTGTCGGAGCACAACCGCCTGTGTTGTCTGCGCCTTCAGCCTGCGGCGCCGACGGCGACTGAACTGGGCAATTACGATGGTGGCAAAGGCAACCGACGCGAAGGCCACCGCAATGATGCGGCCGGGCAGCATGTAGCGGCGTGCACAGGCTGCGTAGCAAGTATCGCGGTGGAAACTGGAAATCTGCAGCTGGAAACAAGGCTGGCTGCCGTCGGAGTGTTTGAGGCCGACGCGAAATCATGCTGTGAACGATGAACTGTGTGTGAATGTGAACGTATATATATGTATTATATTTAAGTATATATATAAATCCTTATTTTGCTAGTACTACTAATACTAATACTAATACTAATATTAATAGCTACACACACACAAACATACACACACACACACACACACACCTTTATTACTAATTACGACTTATTACTTATTATATTACAATTACAGTAACCGTAACCGCAAACCTGAGGGCTCATTCATCGTTGAAACTGAAACTAGAAACTACGAGTAGAGCTAGCGGTTAACCCGAGCTCTCCTCGAGTATCTGCGTTGGAGTTGGAGCTGGAGCACGCGCCCAAATTATATTACAATGTACACGGTCACTCACATAATAGACATAGTCACACGGTGACAGTGACAGTCGTGAGACAGTGGACACAGTCGTGGTTGGTGGTTGGTCGAGGTCGAGGACAATGGAAGGAGGTGCGCTAGCACAGTAGTCGAGCAGCTATAGATAATAGTATCCCAGATAGCAAACTAAATCTGCTAAATCTAGTTATTTACACCCCCTCTTATTCTTATCTGAATATGGCGGCATCATCGTGGGTTTCGCGTGCTTTCCTTCTGCAAGTGCAAGCGTTCGTTCTGGAGGCAAAGCCAGCGCACGACTACCTATACATACTCAAGCTCTCCGGCGCATTCTCATAATTCCACGCCCGCCCCGCCGCTCTCAGCTGCTGCCTGGAACGGACGCCGGATCCACGCCCACGCCCGCGACGCCATCGTCACCTCCCCGCCCCCCGCCACGCAGCGTGCTCGTGCGGCTCCCTCCTCCATTGCCCGCTGCCGGCTCCCCACCGCCGCCCGCCGCGGAGCCTCTGCGCGGTCGATGCGCCGCGCCCGCGCCGCTCCGCCCGCGCGCCGCCGCCGCGGACTCCGCGCTGCGCTCCGCCGCCCGCGAGCCGCGGGGGGGGGCGGCGTCGGCGAGGCTGTTGTTTTTCTCGAGTGAGCTGAAGCAAAAGGCCCAGCCGACGAGCGTGTAGGTGAGTGCGATGCAGAGGGCGAGCGCGTAGAAGAAGAGGCGCGCGCCGCCCAAGTCGAGGGCCAGCGCAAAGAGCGAAGCACCCAGCACTGGACCCGCTGCCTTGGCCAACGACTCAAATGAAGTCGCGACGCCCTGCCATGCGAGGGCGTGCGGGGCTGAGCGGTTTGGGGCGCGCCGGCTTGCAGGCGGGCGGGCACGCGGGGGGCGAGGGCGCGTGGACTCCCCACCTGTATGGTCCCCTTGCGCCTCGGGTGTCGGGCGCCGACGACGTTGGTGGCCGCGATGGCGACGACGAGGGAGGTGGCGTTGCAGCAGGCGTTGAGCGCGTAGAGCAGCGCGAGCACCCCCAGCGGCGCCTGCTGCGAGAGGGAGAGCAGCGCGAGGGAGGCGCCCTGCACGCCGCCGACGAGCAACACGATGCGCGCGACGCCCAGCCGCGAGATGACGCGCCCCGAGACGCCCAGCATGTAGGCAGTCTGCAGCAGCGCGGCCGCGGCGAGAAGCGTGCCCAGCTCGGAGGACGAGAGCGCGAGGCCCCCCGCACCACGCGATGCAATGCAAAAGAGCGGGAAGACGTCCCAGATCAGAAACATCACCATCCCCGTCACCGCGCGGAAGAAGATGACGAGGAGCAGCTCGGGCGAGGGCGAGCGTGTGTGCGAGGTGCCGCGTGGGTCCTCTCTAGAGTCCTGTCCAGGGTCCTGTCCAGGGTCCTCTCCAGGGTCCTCTCCAGGGTCCTCTCTAGGCGCGAGCTCTCCGCCAGCCTTGGCCGGAGCCACCGCAGCCGCAGCGGGCGGCCGGCGCACGTTTCGCAGATTGATGTGCGCAGCGACCATTGCGAAGAGAGACAGGACTGCGCCGACCAGGTTGGGCGGCAGCGCGGGCGGCAGCCACGGCACGAGCTTGTAGGTCCAGCCCCCGACGGCCGGGCCGATGAGCGCGAATATGGGCCCGGCGCCAATGACGCGGCTCAGCACGCGCGCCTGCGCCGCCTCGCCGCCCACCTCGCCGCAGACCAGCCCCGTGAGAGCCGGCCAACCGTTCAGTGCGCCGAAGAAGACGCAGCGCGAGAGCAGTGCCGCCCACAGCGGCTGTGCGACACCAAAGGCCACGCTCCCTACGGCCAGGCTCGCCAGCGACACCTGCACGGCCGGGTACCAGCCCCATCTGTCGGCTACGTAGCCCCACGCAACCGACGTCGGGATGCGAGCGAGCAGCGTCGCCGTCGCGAGATACCCAGCGACATAGCCGGCCGCGTCCACTGATTCAGCCCACCCGTTGTCTACAGCCAGGAACCCCGCATAGGGGAATAGTGAGCAAATCGTGTAGAAGTGGGCTCCATTGACCAGAGCGAGCGTCGCCACGGCTCTGGCGCACACGTGGTGCTCTTCCACAGTTTCCACGGACAGGCCAAGCCCTGTCGACGAGCTCGCTCGGCCCGCGGTGCTCGCATCGTCAACGGCATCTGCAGCCGCGTCGGCCAGAGCCAGCGCGTGCCGCCCCTTCATCCTATCGAAGGTGAATTGTACGCGCGCCGGTGCGGACCCTGGGCCTGAGCGAGCCTTGAGCGAGCCGAGCAGCGAAAAGCCAGTGAGCTGCTCTATACTGTAATGTTCACATGAACTTTTTTGTGCTATCATTCGCAAGGCCCGCTAAACTTAGACACCACAACTGCAGGCGTAGTGTCAATATACTGTATGACCGTTATTGTTATTGTTATTGTTGACCCGAACCTACTATCTATGTAGCGTAGTGTCGCGCAGTAGTAGTCGCTCGTAATCGAAATAGTAGTCGCTTGTGTAATCGAAATACGGGGTTGGGCCAATCCAAAAGCGATCCGAACGTGTATATGTACTATGTATATATATGTATGTACTATGGCGTATATGTATATGTACAAGTACATACTAATACTAGTAGCTAGATCGAACGTCTGCGTCTATGTAAATATACATATGTATATATGTATATGCATATAATATATATATACTTGCAGCAGCTAGAGCTAGTTCTCTAGCTAGTTGTTAGTTATAGTTGTAAGTAAGTAAGTAAGTAAGTTGTAAGTCTCCAGAACACACACACACCCCGCAAACACCCACACGCACCGCACTAGCACACAGCACACGCACAAAAAGAACTGACCCAGTTTATGGGTCGGTATCACTATCCGCTACCGGAGACCGCTGCGGTGCAGAGCGTTGGATTGCCCTGGCTCGGCAGCGGGCGTCGAGCGTCAAGCCGAGCATGCGAGAATTCTCACGGCAG
>Ga0335398_10009685_pt1 | contig 11090 bp, 10 predicted proteins | sample BON03_FD_205742 | JGI IMG/M metagenome (GOLD analysis project Ga0335398, IMG submission 205742) | Freshwater microbial communities from Lake Bonney liftoff mats and glacier meltwater in Antarctica - BON-03 (spades assembly) (version 2) | ecosystem: Environmental > Aquatic > Freshwater > Ice >...
TGTGTGAATATATATATATATATATATATAAATATATATATATATACATATATATATATATACATATATATGTATATATGCATGTATATATATATATATATATACATATTTATATATATACATATATATCTGTATAATATATCTCTGGTATATCTATCTATCTATAAGTGTATACATATACATTTACATAAGTATACATTTATTTGTTTCCAAACTATTTTTTATGTATACAGACAAGATATTCACTGCCTACGACGGTTACAGTCTGGATATACACTGCATACAACGGTTACAGTCTCTTTTTCTTTCGAAAGTGTCGTTCTCAAATAAAATGAGTCACCTATATCAATCTCCATTTGAACGACCCCTCATTCCAAAAAAATAGTTGAGGAGTAGATTGCATGTTTTTGCGTGTGTGTGTGTGGCATTTTCTTTTTCTTTCTTTTGCATCGAGATGTTGGTGCAAGAAAGGTAAGATTCAGTCACGCTCAATTATCGGTCGCTCTGCTTTGTTACATTCTAGAGACAAGAAACAAGATTTGGAGGGTGTATCTGGGATATACAATCATCAACAGAGGGTGTACACAATCAAAGCACAAAATACAATAAGTCTCATGACACACTTACTCTTCCAATATGTTACTCTGCACGGCGTTCTCTTTTCTCTTCTTCCTTGTCATCTTTCTACAGAAGACAGTAAAGGCCCGCAGCAGCTGCGTTGCATTTTTTTGGTGGATCGCCCACTGAACGTAGATAGGGTCTTTGTTGAAGAAAGTTTTGAAGAAAGTGACAAATAGGAGGTTCTCTCCTAAAGAAAGCAAGAATGCAGACATCACTGTAGCGCTTGACCACTTGCTCTCCAACAGTCAGCTGCAACATCAAATTATTGCGTATGATCTTGTTGATTACCATACCGTGGCTCACAGGACATGCTGTCTGTGCACGCACACGTACTGCATCGACAAGCAAATGGGCGCCCACCTGCGCGTTGTCGCCATCAGGAATGATATCCCAATCACCCTCCTTTTTATTCATAGCCACCACCTCACTAAAACAAAAATTTAATCTATGACAAAACTTTCATCGTTCGTGGTTTGTCTGAAAACATCCAATCTGTGTGGCGCGCCATGGCGAATCGCTCCAGAGGCCTTTCACTAGCACTATGACCCATCATACGATGCATGAGGACGACGAGGAACACACATACGAGATGGGTCGCAGAGGAGCAAATAGAACTTCCAGCAAAGCTACTGCATTATTTCTTGAGAAGCAATCAAGGCAACATCAATCAATGCTAAAAGTGATGCCAGGAGGGGGCGTTTTTGATATCACTTATCTTATTTTCAAGTGAGACGATGGAAAGGGTGTTACACTGTCACGGTCAAAAGACCCCAAATACAGAAAGTCGGGGCTGAAGAAGGTAATCAGGTACTGACCAAAAATCATCCTGCCCTGATTGTTGTTTATCATATCATTCATGTATTGTGGGAAAGATGAACTCAACAAAAGAATGCTGGCATGGAAAAAGGTAGTAATTGACGGGTCAGCATATTTTGAATCTACAGGCACCGTGGCACCTTGTAATTGATTTGCTCAGTATCCAAGATATTGATGTCATTCTGCTTCTGCTAGCCGCCAGGGATCAATCCATGTAGTGAAAGGCCCGCTCATTGGCGGTGAAGCGCTGCACGGTAAAATATAACAGAGGAAATTGGACGGTACAGGATGGTTCTCTTCTCGAGGACGCATATGCACATGTGAAGGAGCACGATAGATTCATCCGAGTCCGCAAAAACACCCTCTGGAGTGGGTGAAAACAGGATGAGTGGTGGGTGAATTTGTCGATGATATTTTTTTGTTGAAGGTGGTGAGTAAATGTGTTTGAAAGGTGGGTGAATCTGTAAATTTCACCCACCATCTGGGTGAAAATGACAGTTTCACCCAAAAACTTTTCGTATTTCACCTACTATGTATCATCAGGCCCACAAATCACCTCCCACAACCTACCACCCAGTTCGAACTGCATTCTTTTTTCACCTACTCTTTACCAGCACTAATCATTCTCGGAACTCACCGAATCAAACGTTGTGAGACCATTCCATTCAGGAGACCACACAACTATTATGAGCCCACATACACATCAGACACCACTGTCACATGCGTGAACTTGAATGGGTTAAGACATTTATTATTACCTCATGTACTAATACTAATACACATATTTGGATCAACCCTCCTCCCCACTTTTCAGGGTTGGCTCGTCAAGAGTTTCGCATTCACACCAATTTTCATCACTGCAGTGTTGGCTAAGTCCACGGTCAGGGTGAACAAGCTTTTCCTTCAAAAATGCGCCCTGCCCAATGATTATGGTCCATATGTACTTGCACACATCAATTTTTATCTCTCGATGAGACGTGAACTGAATATTGACTTTCACGGTCAAGGGGAATTTTGAATTCTCCAAAAACGTATTCGACATATAATGACTATGACTGTCAAAGTGGTACTCGATGGATTTTAAAGGGATGGACAGGGAGATGGGCCTTGGGGTGCGTGCTATTGAGGCGCTACCAGATGCCTGTGGCGATGATTATCAACTCAAGCGAATGAAGAGCCGCTGGTTTCACGCTCCGGGAAGTGTTTCTCCAAGAGCTTGAGGCCGCAGCACACCGTAGTTGCACGCGCGGCGTGGGGGTACGCCACTTTCAGGGTACGGGTCACAAACGTTTCATGTTATCAGTGGATGATGACACTGAGTTTAGGTCACGATGTCATTGAATACATATTTGTGTATTTTGGTGGTGATTGCTCAAACAAAAAATGATAGTAAAAATGTCTTAAAATCACCCCCAAAAAAATCCCCACGCGCGCCCAGCAATGTCTGGCCGCGGTGGTACCTGCTTACCCTGACTGTGGACTTAGCCTGTTCACAACATACATCTCGCTACCTGACCCCAAAATAACCTTAAGTGATCTAATGTGCTTATTCACAGTTGACTTTTCTCTTTCTTCTACATTTCGGCAACAAGCAACGTGGAATGGCCGGTGATACAACGTATCGAGTAATGGTAGCTGGCACCAAAATGCGATCTATATCTATCACATAATTAATTCGCTTAGGGCCTACCCGGTATAAGTATTGTATACCGCAATATTCCGCCAGATCTGATGGTGACCGGCATGGTAGAGGCCTCTATTTTTCCATCAGAACCCATTTTGAGTGTTGCTCGCTGAGCGCCTTGCATCGGCACGCTACAATCAAAAATATCTTCACACTACCATACACTGTTCGTTTTCTATGTGACTTTTTGTGCGGGTTGAAGAGCGACATGTGCGTTTGCAGGAATGGAGGCACGAACGCTATGCAGTCACAACGAACGTCACAAATGGCGTGGCCGGACGAAACACTACTCACAAATATCCCATGTTAGCTCATATTCGTATACATATATATATGTACATGTACACATATATACACACATGTTCAAATACGTATCACGTCGGAGGCAGGGTCCAAGCACATGAATGTACACTTTCCGGCTCCTGTCCATTCCTACTGCATCTGGGATGTCACAGTGACATCTCAGTTGGAGTAGAAATGGACAGAAGCCGGACTCTCGAATGCTAAGAAGAAGCGAGTGGAGAGAAGTCATGGCAGAGGGCATGGTAGGAGAATGACAAGAGGGAGAGGGGCAAAACGCAAGATTTCCTGCACGTGCTGTTTACGTGAGGAATGAGAGGATAGAAAGGAGATGCGGGTGACATCAGAGTCACAGACGAGGCCGGCAGCACCGAAGGTTCTGTAAAGATTGAGGGCAGGCGTGGCCACAGTAATGGGGCAAACAAACATCCGAGCCAACCCAAGGTAAATCAGTTGATTATTAATGATCAGTTAATCAATCATTTGATAAATTCTTTGTAATTACGTAGTACATCAACAGCACAGACTATCCATCAGAATTCATGCAAAAAATCTTGCCTGCGTCGAAGAATTCAGTCGGGAAAAATCTGAAAGTGGAGAGCCAATAAACAAAAGGTAAAGTCTCCCTCACATGTATGTGCGTATGTGTCAGGTGTCAACTCCACAGTGATCAGGCACGCTAAATAATTTATTTTCACAGTCACGTCAGAGCGCGCAGAAAAATCGCCAAGAAACTCCGGAAATGCTTCCTCGGACACGCTACTGATGAAGGGCCAAAGATTCCTTTGAGAATGCCATCGTCTTCGTCATTGGCTTGCCAGTGTACTATGATCGAGGTGACGAATCTGACGCAGAGCACGGGTTGTAGGTGCCAGCACACGGCCCCCTCGTAGCGCACGTCGATGGTGTATGCGTTAGTCACTGTTACAGCCAGGTGACATCACGACAGGGCATCGCGCACTCCCCATCACGACAGGGCATCGCGCACACATCTCAGGCTGCATTCCCGTTGACCGCTTCGACGTTTGTGAACATTGGCATCCCGTTGATAGTACAGGTTCGCGTTGCACAGGTTTGTACATGGATATATGTACGTTAATATATATATTTGTTACATGTACATATTTAAATGCATACGTATGTATATATATACATATATTTATCGTGTTTGAAAGTGTCGGTCAAGTGTTAATCTTGTCCAGCGGAGAGCGAACAAAATGATCTTAGACACTCAGATCTCGAAAACAATCTCCACGGGCCCGAGAAAGGAACGTTAGGAACATGCAGGTGTAGACGCACAGTGGCATCCCATCTCAAGTAGGAGTGGACAAGAGCACGACGTTCTAATGCAAAGGAGATGGGAGTGGAGAGAAGTGAGGACAGAGAGTATGGTAGGAGGATGATAGGAGGGAGAGGGGCAAAACACAAAGAAGTCTTGCGTGCGCTGCTAGGACGTAGGATTGGGTGATGGAGAGGAAGGGATTGAGATTCGGCCTGGGAATCGAATTCCGAAACCATTTAAAGTCCACTTTTGAAAAGGTTTATTCGTAATCAATTTTCCTTAAACACATAAAAGAAACTGTCATTACCATGATATTCTGGCCGTTGAACACGCGAAGTTACAAAGACACCCATCCCTAGTGATCTCAGAATTTGGCTCACAAAACATCAAATAGTTGACATGCATAATACGTTTAGAACACCTATATCAAACCCACAGGTCAGACAACAGAGTTGCAAGTCAAGAAAGAGTCCGCCTTATTTGATCATGGGTGGTGACACAGAGGGAGATGGTTGTTTTTGAGAACAGGTAGGCAGATTCGTTTCCTGCGTCAGCAAATTATCCGTGACATTAGTGGCATCGTTCACCGATTCCAGCCCTCCTCCAGATACAGCCTATCCCACCAGCAGTGACATTTTCAAAAGCTCGAAGCAAAGCTCGAACCCAAAGCTTGTATGTCTGTTCTGCCTCATTTCAAAACAAAATAAGCGTAATTAAACAATTTGGGGGCCAAATATTCTTACATGTTGGTTGCTTCGCTGGGCCATGTATATTACACGCATATATTCAAATGTATGCATATTCATATATATGTAAATATACATATATATATATTCATCGTGTGTGTAAATTTTTATTGAGTGCTGAATGTCACGAGAGACACTGTACGAGGGGAGTCACGGAGGACCCTAAAGAGGAGTGGGAAAGAGAACCCCTTCTAAAGGTTTATGACGAGTATAAACCTCAATCTTGTTGTCCCATGTTGCCGTGTATTCCCTTATACCCTCTGAATGCCGACAACCCGTACAATGCCAACTCCCTTGATGCACTTTGTTACATTTGGTAGCAAGGCGGCCTCAGGGGCAACGCAGCGGTGATTTGAAAAGCGGCTGGAGGGTGATAGTGATGCAACGAGCACGTCCGCTCAAAGTTGTACAAAAATCACCTGAGGTGAACACAGCGGCCGGGCTGGCCAGCTGCAGCCGCATAGAAGGCTGTTCCAAGAGGACATTCAAGAGCTGCAAGCACGGAACGGAGCCGATGCCAGTTGTAGTCAAGGGCAGACGACTGCAGACACGACAAGTGGTCATAAGACCGCGGTGACAGCATCAGGGGCCAACGAGCAGGGAATCAAAGACAGGTCAAGAGACAAGCAAGGACGGAACGAGTGGTCCAGGGCGGACGAGTGAGGATGTGACGAGAGCGTGAAGGGTCAACGAGCAGGGGCGAAAAGAACAGTCAAGGGACGACCAAGGATGAGACAAGCAGTCCAGGACCAACGCAAGCAGGCCGACGAGCAGTTAAAGACGTTTATGCCAGCACGTCAAGGACGAGACGAGCGGGCCAACAACCAGGTCAAGACGTTTACTTTATGCCAGAGTATGTGTCAGCGTGGCAGAATTTTAGAAAGCTGTGGCCGCAACACATCAGATGTCGGGAAAGTACTGAAGACAAGCGCTAGCTTGCAGTCGTCTTGAACCGGCCTTGGGGTGGACAAAATATGTCTGGCAAGTACTGAAGATGAGCATTTAGCTTTTAGTCGTCTTGGCATGACAGATACAGTTACCAGCAGTAATCTGTTAGATTGCACAGTTGCCCGAAGGAATTTGAGGGCGAAATTTCCTCAACATATGACACAATGCTCTAAATCGTGAAGTTGTGTGTATTTTTATTTATATTGTGATACGAATTTATTTGGGGGGAGTTCCCGTTTTCCTCCGTACGCGACAGTGTGTATTTTCATTCTGTTTTGTGTGTCCTGATTTGTATCACCGTACTATCACGTAGTGATTTTTAATTTGGAGAATGTTCCTTTAGATTGAGCGTGACAGTTACGCGAGAAATGGTGCGGGGCACCACGTGCGGATGTCAGTGTGAGCAAATGTCACGAGACACTGTACGAGGGGGGGTGACGGAGGACCCAAAGGAGGAGTCACAGCGGACTCTCGGGAAAGAAAACCCCCTCTAAAGGTTTATGACGAGTACAAACCTCAGTCTTTTGATCAAATGTTTCACATGTCTCTCCGTATACCCTGAATGCTGACAACCCGTGCAACACCACTGCCTTGGTATCACTTCGTTACACTGAACTTATCCAGAGGAGAGCAAAACAAAACGATTCCAGACACTCAGATCTCTGAAACAAGCTCCCAACGGCTCGGGCCGGGGAAGGGAGCAGAGGAACATATGTAGGAACGGACAAGTTTACGACTGTCGAATGCGAAGAAGATGAGAGTGGAGAGGAAGGAGGACAGAGGGTATGTTAGGAGGATAAAAAGTGGGAGAGAGGCGAAACGCGAGGAGTCCTTGAGCTTCTAGGAAGTAGGATTGCGTGAGGAAGAGGAAGAGCAGGGGGGATGTCAGGAGGAGGAGGGGGGAAGGGGGTAGATGGATGCGGGAGGACTTGAGCACGTAGCACGAGAGGAGCGAGTGAGCCTGAGAAGGATGGAAAGGCGCAGGAAGAATGGACGGAGGAATGGGAGTGGAGGAGGAAGGCGGAGAGGGAAAAAGGAGATAGGGAGGAAGGGCCGTGAAAAGACTGTCTGAGGTGTTGTGCGCGACGAGGGTGTTTGGTGCGTAGTGCCTGTCCTGCTCAGGTGCAGATCACAATTTGCTCCACAAGCTGCCTGTGTAACAACCTCTCATATATGAAAGCAGAGATTTCAGGAGGGATGTGCTCGAGCAGGGTCTGTTCCCGGGGGTCAGTCTTCAGGTCAGCTTGCTTAGGCAGAGCAGTAGAAGTGTAATGAAATCAGGCTGAGGCAGCTCTGTGATGTCTACAAGTGCTGTGGGATTAAGGTATGTGCAGGCATCATCATAGGTAAATCTGCGTTTATCCGAAGAGACAAGCGTTCAAGAGACGCGTGAACTAGAATATGTTCTCATACTATGGGAGTCTGTGACCCCCTGTGACAGTGTCTCGTGATACTTCCTCATACTTACATCTGCACGTGGTACCTCGCACCATTTCTCGCATAACTGTCACGGTCACACTCAGTCAAAGGAGCGTTCTCCAATAATTAAAAATCATTACGTGATACACATCAAAACACACACACATCAAAATCATATCACAGAACTAAAAATGAAAATGTGCACCCCAAAAGTACACTTACTACACTAGTATTGGGCTGCCCGTCGTCCCTTGGCTGCTCGTCTCAGCCCTACTCAACAGCCCTTGAATAGTTATCGAATCCCTACTGGTCAGTCCTTGGCTACTCGTCGGCCCTTGTATGATTGTTGCATTTCTGCGCGTCAGCCTTTGACTGCTCTGCTCCTCCTGGCCAGTCGATCCTTGACCTGTGACTGTGACTGCTGCATGGCTCTCGCATGGGCTCTGTATGTTCGTCAATGAGCCGTCGTTGCATTGGCCAGTCCTGGTAGTGTCTCTCCCTGTGCAGCCCGCTGTCCTGGCATACTTTTGCCAGGTACCAGGCAGTGTTCGCAACTGCTGTAGGCTGCCCGCTCTGTATTCGTCCAGATTGACGCTGCCAGCCCTTGTGTGTCGGCCCTTGAATGCTCGTTGCATCCCTGCTCAACAGTCCTTGACAGCATTTCGCTTCCTTGCCTGTCAGCCCTTGATGCTGCTTCGCCTCTGTTCATCTGGATCGACGGTGCCAGCCCTTGTGTGTCAGATCTTGAATGCCCCGGGCCGTCGCGTCCCTGCTCGGCCGTCCTTGACAGCGCTTCGTTTCCTTGCCTGTCGGCCCATGCTGCTGCTTCGCCTCCTTGCCTGTCATTGGCCAGTTCCGTAGCTGGCCTGTCCTGCCGCTGTCACACCATATTCTTCAGTGCAGCTGCCCGCCGGCCGCCAGGCCCTGCAATGATCGAACTCAATCTTGGCCCTCTGTCAACTCGTGATGGTTGGTGGTCAAAGCAAATTCGTCAGTAAGCTGTTGCCAGCTGGGCCTTGCCACTGTCTGGTTTCCAGCTGCACAGCCTGCAGTGTTGCGCTAAAAAGCAACGTTCTTGCTGCAAGACTGGTAATACCGAACGCACTCGGTTGACACCGCCGCCACGTTGCGATAGAACAAACGTACTAATGTCTACACTATCACACTTCGGTCAATCGTTATTTTCACTGCCGGTCCTTCTTTAAAATGAACATTAGCAACTGCTATCAATACATACAGCATACACATATCTGTCTTTACGTTCTTTCATGGTAGCGAAGGCCCGAAAGTACAATTTATCATGAGACTGCCACCACGAGGGGAAAGGATGCTCATGACAGAAATTTTGAAAGCTCTGGATCTCAGGTGGGCACAGTAGCTCTTATTTGTGGGTGGCAGTGACCATGACAATGCTGCTTCATCAGCAAATTCGAAAGCTAGGTCACATTTTGCCAGAATCGTTGCAAAAGAGACCTAGATTGAGATTTGAGGCTTGAATTTCCAATGTTGAGGGTAAAGGACTGGAACTGACAAATCGACAGGCTTAGCGTACACGTAAGGAAGAGGGGCAAGATCCAGAAGGCACACGTTTAATCTGATTGATGTTGCGTTTATTACTTCGTAAGATATAGTCTAGTAGCTTTGCTCGAAGAACGCTTTATGCAATTCGAATCGCATACATGCTAATGGTTTGATTGATGTTGCTTTTATTACTTCGTAAGAAATAGACTAGTAACTTTGCTGGAAGCTCTATGTGCTCGAATCCTTTGATTCAGATTCGTGAATACAAGACTGCAAGGTCAACAACATGTGTCGAAGGAGATTGAGACGGCAATGGCGAACCTGGCTGCGGAGATACAGGGAGTTTGTTACAAGGCTTCTAGAATATTCATTGTACAGTAAAACAAAGTATCAATGGCAAAAAAAAGTCTTGAACTCAAGCCAACTCCTAGTTGGTTGTCCCTCGGGGGGGATCCCTGTGATTTAAATGATGTTGACGCAGCGTGAAAATTACTTATTTCAGCTTGCAGGCAATATTCGTAATATTATCATTACAGATAGGATCTTCTCCCCTTCCCTGTATCAGCGAATTATTTGAGACGGTAGAGGCAGTGTTGCCCGAGGCCGTGTGCACAGAATGTCCACCACGGACGTTGTTGTCCGCCGAGTTGACACCGATCGTCTCGATGCTGCCCGCCACAGCCGAGTTCGTGATGTCGGCTCCGTGAAGCGAATCCATAGCTGGGTATGGTGAGAGGCACGTGCATACAGTCACGGTATCAATTCACCAACTACCAGGACTTCTCAAAGTGGTCAGAGGCAGGCACACTGTCACCACGTAACACTTCTTTTCTATGCACAAACACAGAGACAAGAGTCAGGTACAACTTCGTTGTTTTCACAACGTCAACTACATACCTGTAGTATCAGCCCAGAAGGCATTGATGGAAGCGTAATCGTTGAACATGCCCTGATTGGATCCGGTCATGGCCATGGAAGTGCTGGAGGTGGAGTCCGCCAACCAATTCTCTTTACGTTCGTGGAGTCGATGGAGGTGGCCCCAAACTGCGTGGGAGCTCCGACGCCGCAGGAAAACGATCCGATGCAACGAGGAGAGCTGCGAAAAGTGGTGAATCGTCTCAAACATGACTGTCTGTTGTATGTCTGTGTATGTTTGTGTGTGTGTGTGTGTGTGTGTGTGCGTGTTTGTGCGTGTGTGTGAGTTTACAAGCCAATGTTGAGGGTGGGTTTTTTTTGAAAAGGAGCGAAAGTTCCACTCTTACAAGCAAGTGTAGGCTGGGCGCAACCACAACACGGTAAGGCCAAGCGCCGACATCAATCCAGCAACGGTCAACCCGGTGTTATCATGACACTAACCTGATTGAATGCTTTGATTGGTGAAGTCGCCTGACAAGTATTTTTTTTTTAATTTAAGAGTGTTTATTAAGGAGTAACCTTAGCAAGAGGAGTAAGAAACATCAAAATCGAAAGACACCCAGTTCGCAGCTGTTAAGCTCTCCAAATGTCTAGAAGGGCCTCACAACACCTACGACAGATCCACCAACAGCAGCAGAATGCAACACAGAAGCAGAAGCAAGAGTAGGGATGGGCACAGCAGCACGCATGACACGCGTGAGGGCAGCAGCCGAAAATGCATTCACGGAGCCACCATCAACGGCACCCCCTCCCCAGATAGCTGCCCGCCCTTCACCTCCCCCCCAACCCCCTCCATCTCCCCCGCCTCCATCCCCACCCCCTCTTTCCCCCCCACCCA
>Ga0335398_10009689_pt1 | contig 11088 bp, 11 predicted proteins | sample BON03_FD_205742 | JGI IMG/M metagenome (GOLD analysis project Ga0335398, IMG submission 205742) | Freshwater microbial communities from Lake Bonney liftoff mats and glacier meltwater in Antarctica - BON-03 (spades assembly) (version 2) | ecosystem: Environmental > Aquatic > Freshwater > Ice >...
CCCCCCCCCTACACTCAAATGTACGCAGTCACGTCCCGTCTCCAACGCAATCATTGAGGCGGCTGTGCCGGCGGCGGTGTGCCGCTGGGGGGTGGGCCCGCGCTGTCCTGGTGTGGGGAGGTGCCTCTCATGGGTAGAAAGTGTGGGCCCTGACCTGGAACCTGGCACGGTGCGTGTTTACATAATTAATGGCGCGCAAAACGGCTTGACCATTGTCAAAAAAAACGGGCCCTGCCCTGGAACCGGAGATGGTGAGTGCACAGTAGTGTTGAAGCCGTTATGCGAGCCGTTTATTATGTGAAACCAACTGTCCCAGGTTGCAGGTTAGGGCCCCTAACCCTAACCCTAACCCTAACGCTAACCCTAACGCTAACCCTAACCCTAACCCTAACCCTAACCCTGAACCCTTAACCCTAACCCTAACCCTAACCCTAACCCTAACCCTAACCCTAACCCTAACCCTGAACCCTTAACCCTTGACCCTAACCCTAACCCGAACCCTAACCCTAACCCTGACCTTTCTACACAACACATCAATCGTTTTCCCATTCCCATCCTTAACAGGAGGGCGCATCGCTCGCCACTATAGCCGCCGCAATGGGGAAGGCTCATGGCACGGTGATAAGACGGATCGAATTCTTGGGGCTTGGCGACAGGTTGCGCTATACCGGGTGCGTATGCACTGCAAACCTACCAGCCTCGTTTGTTTGGCTGGTTAACCCATAGGGGCTAGTAGGTATCTTGCTTTTGGGTTAACCCGCCGTCGTAGTCGTAGCTGTAGTCGTAGTGGTAGTGGTGGTGGTAGTAGTAGAAGAAGTAGTAGTAGTAGTAGCAGCAGAAGCAGTAGTAATAGTAAGAGCAGTAGTAGTAGAAGAAGAAGTAATAGTCGTATACGTATACGTAGTAGTCGTGAAAGTAGTAGTCGTAGTCGTCGTCGTCGTAGTAGTAGTAGTAGTCGTAGTAGTAGTAGTAGTAGTAGTCGTAGTAGTAGTAGTAGTAGTAGTGGTAGTAGTAGTAGTAGTAGTAGTAGTAGTAGTAGTAGTAGTAGTAGTAGTAGGAGAAGACGTAGTAGTAGTCGTAGCAGTAGTAGTGGTAGCAGTAGTAGTCGTTGAAGTCGTAGTCGTAGCAGTTGTAGTAGTAGTCGTAGTAGTCGTAGTCATAGTAGTAGTCCGTAGTAGAAGTCGTACACGTTATAGTCGTAGTAGTAATAGTCTTAGTTGTAGTCGTAGTCTGAGTAGTAGTAGTAGTAGTATTAGTAGTAGTAGTAGTAGTAGTAGTAGTAGTAGTAGTAGTAGTAGTAGTAGTAGTAGTAATAGCAGTAGTAGTAGTAGTAGTAGTAGTAGTAGTAGTAGTAGTAGAAGTAGTAGTAGTACTCGTATGTGTAATAGACGTAGAAGTAGTAGCCGTAGTCGTAGCAGTCGTAGTAGTAGTCGGAGTAGTAGTAGTAGTAGTCGTAGTAGTAGTAGTTGTAGTAGTAGTAGTAGTAGTAGTAGTAGTAGTAGTAGAAGTAGTAGTAGTCGTTTACGTAGTAGTCGTAGAAGTAGTAGTCGTAGTCATAGCAGTCGTAGTAGTAGTAGTAGTAGTTGTCGTCGTCGTTGTAGTCGTAGTCGTAGTCGTAGTCGTAGTACTAACCCTTTCATCCTTTTCCACCATGCTGAGACGGCACGCCCTATACGCGTCTGTGCGTGCGGCTGCTAGCGGGACCAGCCCGCTTGCCGACTCGTCTACTGTTCCAAACGGACTAACTCGAACCATGACCCTAACCCAGGCGTCGCCGTCGTAGTCATAATCGTAGTAGTAGTAGTAGTAGTAGTAGTAGTAGTAGTAGTAGTAGTAGTAATAGTAGTGGCTGTGATAGCAGTAATAATAGAAGAAGTAGTCGTAAAAGTAGAAGTAGTAGTCGTAGTAGAAGTAGTCATAGCAGTAGTAGTCGTAATAGTAGTAGTAGTAGTAGTAGTAGTAGTAGTAGTAGTAGTAGTAGTAGAAGTTGTAGTAGTATTTACAGTAGTAGTAGTAGTAGTAGACGTAGTAGTCGTCGTAGAAGTAGTCGCATGCGTATTAGTCGTAGTACGCGTAGTCGTAGTAGTCATAGTAGTCGTAGTATTAACCCCTTCATCCCCTTTCTCCAGACGGAGACGGGACGCCCTATATGCGTCTGTGCGTGCGGCGGCTAGTGGGACGAGCCCGCCTGCCGACCCGTCTACTGTTCCAAACGGAGCGCGTCCTCATGGACACCGTGCGCAATGGGACGCCCGATATGCGTCTGTGCGTGCGGCGGCTAGTGGGACGAGCCCGCCTACCGACTCGTCTACTGCTCCAAACGGAGCGCGTCCTCATGGACACAGTGCGCAATCCGTGCCACCAAAAGGTGCGGGTTGACTCTAACCACCTATCTACCTACCTGCCTACCTGCCTACCTACCTACCTGCCCACCTACCTACCAACCTATCTATCTATCCATCTATCTATCTGTCTATATATCTATTGATGTATTTGTCTACATATATATCAGGGTGATCGGGTTACGTGGCTAACTCTAACCCTCCATGGGGAATGTGTATTCAAGCATCCTGTGGTGCATCAGCCTTTACAAGACATGGTTCCACTCGAAAGCTTTATCGTGGGGGCCGATCTTCCAAACGTTGCGCGTCCGCATGGCCAAAGTGCGCGATCCGTGGCACCAAAAGGTGCGGATTTTCCCTACCCATCTACCTACCTACCTACCCACCTACCTGCCTACCTACCCACCTACCTGCCTACCTACCTACCTGCCTATCTACCTACCTACCCACCTACCTACCTACCTGCCTACCTACCTACCTGCCTATCTACCTACCCACTTACATATCTACCTACCTGCCCGCCTGCCTGCCTGCCTTACCTACCTCCCTGCCTACCTTACATACCTACCTACCCAGTTACCTTCTTACCTAACTATCTACCTACTCACCTGACTGCCTACCTACCTGCCTACCTTACCTACCCACCTACCTACCTACCTGCCTACCTACCTACCTGCCTACCTACCTGCCTACCTACCTATCCACCTAACTACCTACCTGCCTACCTACCTACCTACCTACCTGCCTACCTACCTGCCTACCTACCTACCTGCCTATCTACCTACCTACCTATCTACCTATCTATCTACCTATCTACCTATCTACCTATCTATCTAGATATCTGTCTACCTATCTATACATCTATACATCTTTCTATATATCTATCTATCTATTTATCTACCTACCTTCCTATCTACCTATCTATCTGCCTATCTATCTATCTATCTATCTATATATCTGTCTACCTATCTATCTATCTATCTATCGATCGATCTATCTATCTCTCTATCTATACATCTTTCTATATATCTATCTATCTATCTATCTATCTATCTATCTATCTATCTATCTATCTATCTATCTATCTACCTGTCTATCTATCTATCTATCTATCTATCTATCTATCTATCTATCTATCTACCTACCTATCTACCTATCTATCTACCAATCTATCTATCTATCTATCTATCTATCTTCTCTCAATCTATCTATCTATCTATCGATTTATCTATCTAGACACATATCTATTCATCCATCTATCTATCTATCTATCGATTGATCTATCTATACATATATCAGGGTTGTAGGGTTACGGGGTTCACCTAACCTTGCATGGGGGATGCGTATTCACGTATCCTGTTGTGCAGCCACACGAATACCTCCTGCGGCCTTTCCTCGTGGACAGAGTGCGCGACCCGTGCCACCAAAAAATGCGCCTTCCAGAATGGGGAATGTTTAGTTCCTAAGCCGATGTTAGCGCTGTTATGAAGCCATTTTGCTCCAAAAAGTAGGCGTATATTTCGTATCGCTCCACGTACTCCCTACCTAGGTGTATGTTGTCAGCCAGAAGGGAGGTTTGCCGACTGTGGACTAATACCAGCGCTGATATTAGTCTATTCGGCCAACCTTCCTTCTGGCTGACAACAACACAGGAGTCCTCACCGGAGCGACTACCGGGTGTCGACCACCCAAACAGCCCGCAGCGAACCCTTCCATTCTCGCATGCACCTCCCATGGGATTCGAACTCTTGATTTGTTGTTAGCGAACGATAGGCACAGCGCGCCTTCTGTGCACGGTGGGCCCTGCGTGTTGAATATAGATTCACGTATTCCGGTGGCGCAACCGGAAGAATATGCATACTGTATTCCGCCTGGTGAACCCTATATATATGAGATGGATACGTACATATTCCGGCTGGATGTTTTCACAGACGGTTTATATGAACAGGAGACACGAGTACAAACGCACAGGGAACTGATCCGAGAGTGGCTATGGGAGCTTACGGGGAGCTCCCTTAAATATATCTGTGCTAACAGGCTAAATATGAATAGAGTTCAGTATCATTTTTCACTTTCCCTGTATTCAACATTTAGGGCGGTCGCGCCCGAGTCGTGATGATGACGATACGGAGGAAGAAGATATGGAGGAGTCAGATGAAAGGCTAACCATGAATATAGTTTCGCATTGTTGTCCGCGTTTCCCCGTATTCAACATTAGGGCCCTCGCGCACGCGTCGTGAGGATGACGATACAGAGGGGGGAGATACGGCGGAATCACGTAACAGGCTAAACATGAATAGAATTCCTCATTGTTTTCCTCGTTCCCCGTACTCAACATATAGGGTGTGAAACCAATGAAACAGAGGATACGTTATTTTCACGTATCGTAGGTCAACGCTAACACTGTTGATCGTTTTAACATGTAGGGCGGTCGGGCACGCGTCGTGAGGATGGCGATACAGAGGGGGACAATACAGAGGAGTCACATGAAAGGCTAACTATGAATATATTTACGCATTCTTGTCCTCGTTTTAGGGCCCTCGCGCACGCGTCGTGAGGATGACGATACAGAGGGGGACAATACAGAGGAGTCACAAGAAAGGCTAACTATGAATATAATTACGCATTCTTGTCCTCGTTTCCCCGTATTCAACATTTAGGGCGGCCGGACACAAGTCGTAATGATGACACTACGGAGGGGGGGGAGACGGAGGAGGAGGAGCAGGGGGGGGTGGGGGGGGAGGTTGAGGATGCGGGGGGGTCCAGTGATGGTTCTGGTTATGAGTCTGACGTGTCGTATAACAAGGTTGGCGACCGGGCTGGTCTGAGGGCTGCGGCTGCGTTGGGGACAATGCGGGCTGCTGCGGCGGCGGCGAAGATTTCAACGGCGGAGCACGGGGGTGATGACTCTGACGGGTCGTATGGCGCGGGCGAGGTTGACCACCGAGCTAATCTACCGGCTGCGGCTGACGAGGTTGGCCACCGGGCTGGAGTGCGGGCTGCGGCTGCGGCGGCAGCGACTATTTCAACTGCGGAACACTGGGTTCAGTGCGATAGCTGCAACAAGTGGCGCCGGGTGGCTCGAGCCGTCGATCCTGGGCGAAACTGGGTCTGCAGGTACGACCTTATGAATACTGTTACGGATACGGACCTACATAATAGTAGCAATACGAGCAGTGCTATGAATACCTGGGACTAGTGTAACAAGTGGCGCCGCGTGGCTCGAGCCGTCGACCCGGGGCGCAGCTGGGTTTCGATAGATTCCCCGTGTGAATGTGAACACAACAACCCTGATTCCCTAGAGGCGCGACAGCTAACACCACTAGCTTGTTCCGCTCCAACCGGGGGTACCACGACAGAGAAGATGCTTCGTCCATGGTCACAGCAGGCGCGACAGCTAACACTACAGTGAAGAACAGTCGCGCATCTAGGGAATCAGGGTTCTTGTCTTCACATTCACACGGGGAATCTATCGGTTTGCAGGTATAAACTACGAAGATGCCAAACCTATTCACAGACGGGTTACGTATCCGGAGCACACGAGCACGCACGCACAGCGTTACCCGATCTATAACTATAACGCTACACTGTACACTGTGACACTGTGTAATCGTCTGTATCCTGACGCTCGAAGCTCGAAGTATGCGCTAGCGCTTAGCGCTAGCTGCTAGCTACTACTAGCACATAGTACTAGCTAGAGCTAGCAGTCATAGGGTTAACCCTTAACCCGAGAGTGGCTTTGGAAGCCGTGTAGGGGGCAGTCACTTTGAGTTATAATAACGTCAATAGCTGACATAACCAGAGCTGCGACTGTAGCCAGTGGCGAGGCGTGGCGCGAGCCGTCGACCCGGGGCGCAGCTGGGTCTGCAGGTGCCGACTAATTACTTTATAAACACATTATAGACGGTCTATACCCCACGAGTCCAGGCACGTACACACACAGGAGTAGGTCCCCGATCATGGGGCTTGGTATTACTATAACAACATTAATGCGACCGTATCGCGTTGCGGCGCGTGGCCCGAGCTGTCGACCTGGGGCGCAGCTGGGTCTTGCAGGTGTATCTTAGGAACAGCCTATACGTGTACTCACATACATGATAGACGCAATAGTAGCAAGGGATACGGATAGCTACGAGTGTAGCAAGTGACGACGCGTGACGCGAGCTGTCGACCCGGGACGCATCTGGTTCTGCAGGTGCAGACTAATGAAACAAAAAACTAATTCACAGACGGTTTATATATCCGGAGGTTCGGGTGAAGGGTTAACCGCGTGGCTCGAGCCGTCGACTCGGGACGGGGCTGGGTCTGCAGGTAATCACACATACACATTATACACCAATTCACAGACGGTTTCTAATCTGGAGCACACGAGCACGCGTGCACAGGGAGCTGTTGCGAGAATGGTTTTGGGGAGTCGTATAGGCGGGGATCACTTTGGTAATCATAACTTCAATGAACACGGCAACGATTTGCTTTTTTACAGTGCCGTTAAAAAAATTCCTTGATCGCGCTTTTTCGGCAGCTTTTTTCGCTCCGCCAATTGATTTTGTATTAGCCCAAAAATTCAGCCTGGAACGATCGAGAGAATTCAACCGTTACATGCAGCCGAATGACAACAATGACCGTTACTGCCAGCGACTTGCGATCAGGGAATCTTTCTCAACGGCACTGTAAAAAACGAAAATCGTTGCCGTGTTCATCACAATCAGATCAATAGCTGCGCCTGTAGCAAGCTGGCGTCGCGTGGCGCGAGCCGTCGATCTGCAGCGAAACTGGGTCTGCAAGGGGGTTTAAAGGTGCTCTGCAGCTACTAAGTAAACGCCATATGTAAAATCGCTTTGCTCAGGTACCTGAGCGAAATTCGGTTTCAAGTTCTGAAAGCGATTTATCCGCGATTTACCCATGAATCCGGAACAATTCGGAAGAAGCAAGCGATTGACGTGTCGAAACTGAAACGTCTTTTATGCTATGAGTTACAGCATCAAAGTCAAAGTAATGAGAAGTCATTAGTACAGTTTGATTATGAAAAAGCTGTTTCGAATTACTTAGGCACACAGAGCACCTTTAAGGTGCCCTGTGCGCCTAAGTGATTCTCAGGCAGTTTCTCTCATTCAACGTGCACTAATGCTTTCGGCGCTGTGACTCATAATGAACGACGGTTTCAGTTTCGACTCTTCAATCACTTGTTCCGAATTGTTCCGGGTTTCATGGGTAAATCTAGGATCAATTGCTGGTGATCGCCGTCAGAGCTTGAAACCGAAATTCGCTCAGGTACCTGAGCAAAGCGATTTTACATATGGCGTTTACTTAGTAGCTGCAGAGCACCTTTAACCCGAGACGGACGCGGAGGTCAAACTTGATAAAAGAATCAGTACTCCCAGAAAAGGGGTTTCTCTGAAATAAGATAATCCCAGCCAAGGGTACACGGGCGGGACGCGTGGGTTTTCGTATGCGGCGAAGATTTCGACTCGCAGTGTCATACGAGTGCCGCCAGCTTCCCGTGGAGCCCTAGTCCTGGGAACCTCTAGTAGGGAACTGTTCGCCCCTCGGGTTAGGTTAACCCGAAGACATCTATTTCGATCTGTATCTTTATATAGAAACACGCTTCTGTCCGACACATCCACCTCCCTTATGTTGCAGCCATAACTCGGACCCGGCGCAGAACAACTGCGCGTTTCCGGAGCCCGACGAGGATTTACAACTTGACGCAAACACACCTTTTCTTACGCAAGACGCTCCTCCATCGCAGTAGTGATAGTGTCAACCCGTGTTTGTATCAAGTTACCCTGGCTTCTCTTGTGCTCGTGGGTGGCTCTTTAAAGGTTGTGATTGATTGAGTGAATGGGCGTGGTTGCGGGGAAACCCTGGAATGTTTACGTGGCATACGGGCTGCATCATCACTGCTATGGAGGGTCAACCCAAGGTTAACCCTGGAGGGTGAACCCAAGCCCGTATCAGGCTTATTTGTCGTATCGTACCGAAAACCTGCTCGAGCGAGCGAGCGAGCGCGCGAGCGAGCGCCGTCGTCGCCGCCGTAGGCACCGCCGAGCGAGCTTGCCGAGCGCGAGCATTGCGAGCGCGAGCGCAAGCACGATCGCAAGCCACGCCGCCGTCGCCGATACCGACGTCGCCGTCGTTGCCATGCGAGCGCGAGCGCCCCTCCAGGGTTAGGGCTAGCCCTAACCCTAACCCTGGAGGTAACCCTGGAGGGTTAATCCAAGCCTGATACGGGCTTGGGTTCACCCTCCAGGGTTAGCCCCTCCATCACAGTCATGATACAGCCCGTATGAGCAGGCAGGCCCTAGTTTCACTAGAATTAAAGAAATCCGTCGACGCTGAGGGAGGTCGTACATTGGCCGTTATGATTGAAGGCGGATAAATGGCGAAATAAAATAGGCCGAAACCATTAAAAAAAAAACGTTATTCGCCGTTTTGCAATGAAATGTTCGACCTCTGCTCGCGTCGACAATTTCTCTATTAGAAAGGAAAACTAGGGCCTGCTCATCGCAGTGATGATGCAGCGGGTTAACCTGATCCGCTGTATCACTACTCGGGTTAGCCACGTAAACATGCCAGGGTTACCCCGCAACCACGCCCATTTACTCAATCAATCAACATCCTCAAAGAGCCACCCACGAGCACAAGAGAAGCCACATCCCAGCACCACTACACGGGCAGCAAACCCTGCGTCGCGAAGCGACGCAGGCTTGACCAGCCACGCCCTTGTCAGACGCAAACACGCTGCTCTTTTTTTTAGCCACAATTCAGACCCGGCACAGAACAACTGCGCGTTCCCCGAGCTATATCTAGTTCTAGATCCTAACGCAGACATCTATGTGTTTACATATATATATATATATACAGACACGTCCATGTTCGACGAAACCACGCCCTTTTCTGTTAAGCCATAATTCGGACCCGGCACAAAACAACTGCGCGTTCCCCGAGCCACATTCGCATCTAGGGCCTGCGTAAACACGCACTTCTCCGACGCAAACAAACCCCTCGAACACGCCCTAGGGCGTCCCACCCAGCTATTCAGCTGAACACAGGCGCGGGCACAGAGACACCGTCGCAGGCACTCACGCTGGTTCATTGGCATGGGACCTTGTTTTGCAGCCACAATTCGGACCCGGCCCGGAACAACTGCGCCTTCCCCGAGCTATCTTCAGATCTGCAACTCATCGCAGACATCTATTCAGATTGCTATATCTATATCTATATCTAGAGACACCCCCATGTCCGACTCAATTGTATCCGTTGTTTATCCTTATTTTGCAGCCATAATTCGAACCCGGCACAGAACAACTGCGCGTTCCCCGGGTTAACCCCGGGTTAACCCGGGGGGGGCAACGGCCGACACCGGGATAACTGTCGTGAAGGGCTGTTACCGCGTCGGCTGTGACGGTGGGAGTATAAAGTGAGCTAATTTGGGAAAGGCGTGCAACTGGACGCTCTGAAGACTCCCGTAGTACATGCAGATTCGTGTACTACTACTATGTTAACCCGGCGGGTTAACCCTGAGCCCCCCGGGTTAACCCGGGGCGGGTTAACCCTGAGCCGGATCTGGTTGCACCCCTTAACCTGATAGACCCCTAACCCTACACCTGATGATACCGCCCGTATCGTACGCAAACACGCGTGTGTATATATAAGTAATAGTTTATACATCTATAGAGCGTATCCATAGATATATATCTTTACCTCTATCTGTAGCTCTATTCCTATATGTGATATCTATATCTACATGGTAAACCCCCTAACCTACAGACACGCCCATGCCCAATGCAACCACGACCCTTTAAACACTCAACACTGTCCTTTCTTCCTTTTCCGCCATAATTTGGATCCTGTGCATAACGACTGCGCGTTCCCAGAGCCCGACGAGGATTTAGAAGTTGATGCAAACACACCTTCCCTTATGCAACCACGCCCATTCATAGCAGTGCTGATACAGCTCGTATACCACGCACACATGCCAGGGTTAACCCGCAACCAAGCCCTTCACCAACGCAAACCAGCCCTTCTCCTACACAACTACACGTGTGGGTGTGGGTTAGGGTTAACCTTAACCCCCTCATTCTTACCTATCTAACGCGAACACGCCCTTCTCTGCAACAACCACGCCCTTCTCCAACACAATTACACCCTTTTTTTGTTTTGCCAGCGATAATTCGGACCCGGCCCAGGACAACTGCGCGTTCCCCGAGCCGGACGAGGATTTGCAACCCGACGCCGACATCTATTTCTATCATATATATAGATCAAGACAGACATGCCCAAGTTATATCTAGAGACACGCCCATGTCCGACGCTACAACGTTCCCTCCCCTTTTCAGCCACAATTCGGATCCGGCCCAGAACAACTGCGCGTTCCCTGAGCCGGACGAGGACCTGCAACCCGACGAGGGGATACCCCCCCCCCCCCCCCCCCCCCCTCACAACCCCCCCCCCCCCCACCCCCCCGGGGGGGGCCCCCCCCCCCCCCCCTCCATTAGTTAAATCGCCCATGTTTGCTGATACTATATCCGAACATCATGAACCCCGGTCTTCTCTTTCTCTCTTGGGTCGTTGCCACTCCTGTTCGTATTCGAAACTTTACGCTTTGAACGCGGGGCTGTCCAAGAGAGACGCCAACTACAGATTGCCCATTAGTAGTTGCTCCCCTCCGGTATCGCCCGGTCTTCGCCCATACCCCCCCCACCCCAGCCGCGCCCCCCCCCCCCCCCCCCCCCCGGACCCTGCA
>Ga0335398_10009690_pt1 | contig 11087 bp, 8 predicted proteins | sample BON03_FD_205742 | JGI IMG/M metagenome (GOLD analysis project Ga0335398, IMG submission 205742) | Freshwater microbial communities from Lake Bonney liftoff mats and glacier meltwater in Antarctica - BON-03 (spades assembly) (version 2) | ecosystem: Environmental > Aquatic > Freshwater > Ice >...
CGACGTGCACGAACTGCCAAGCGTCAGGAATGCCCTCATCCCAGCCGGCAACTCGCAGGCGCAAATCGAGGGCATAGCGAGCTGCGCGCAGTGTTTTTCCGCCGGAACCGCCGACTCCAACAATGAGGAAGGGCCTGAGCATGGTGTCTCCTTTGTGAGTGTTACTGGGAAATAGTGGGCTTAGCGCCTACCACCGGGTGGTGGTGGAGGAGGAGGAGGGGAGCCGGCGCCGCCGGGCCGGGGCGCAGGGGCGAAACTTGTGGGACCGCGGCCCGGCAGGGGCGGTGGTGGCGGAGTAGGACCAGTTTTTGCAGGGGGGTCGGACTTCCCTTTCTTGGCCCGGTCAGCACCAGCCTCGGCTTTGAGGGCCTCGTTGGCTTTGTTAATTGTTGAGGATGACTTCAGTGTGGTGAGGACCCCCGACATGGTGTCGGGAATATTCACTGCGGTGCCAAACGAGTCCCGCGAGAAGACAATCAGATTGCCCAGAATCTCGGGTTTTTCCGGTGTGGCGCTGCGTAGTTGGTCTTCTGCAAATGTCAGGGCCCACAAGCGACTCATGTCACCGGTAAAGAGGGCTTTCTGGCCCGCCCAGAAGCGCTTCTCGTACAGAGGGGGAGCTTCTTTAGCGGTGAAGACCCGTTGTCCCGAGCGCGGGGTTATTTCAAACCACGGAGGTCGGAGCGGATTGGGGGACACTACTGCGGCCAGGGTGCCCAGGTCGGGGTCGGTGAGTTTGGTAAAGTCGTCCACTGGGGGCTGGAAAGCAAAATCATCCTTCCCAAGATCAGCGGAGGTTAGTGACCCACCGGCTGCGGGAGCTAGGGTCTTTTTCTCCATGTCATACATCACAGCAAACTTTGCTCTCCGCAGTTCCCTGCCGTGATAGACCTTGGTGGTGAGCACCGCGACGAAGTACAAGATTAAGAAGGGCAAAAGCACCCCGAGCCCGACAAGAACAATGCGCACTGCGTTGCCGACCCACGAGAAATAGATGCGCTCGGAGGGGAACACGATTTCTTTGGAGACTGTGAGCAGTCCTCCTGCGCCATCACTCAGCGTGATGGTGGTGAGTGCTTGAACAGCAGAGTCTGCGCTGACGGGGTGGCGGGCGGTGTAGGACACGGTTGCTTGTTCTCCTGAGGCCAACAGCACGCAGTCGTCGACAACCTGAGCGCCCTCGCTGGCCACTGCTGACCACACCCAGTCGGTGAGGCGATCAGCGCTGTCGCCCACGATGGCGGGCGCGGGAGAAAGCTCGCCCGAAGAGAGACCGGGGAAGCAGACGCTGCCGGAATTACCATCAAGCGGGGCTGTCAGGGTGAACTGGCCTTCGGCGGGGGTGATTGAGCCCACGAGACCCTGACTCAACACTGGGTTACTCACGGTGGGGAAATGGGTTGGGGGGGTAATGGTCACATTTTGTTCTGCGACCACGGGCGCCAGCGGGACCTGTCCCTCGGTTGTTCGCAGGTTCTCGGTGCTGTACCGAATTTGAACCTGGCTAAAAGCAGCGTTGGGAATAAAGCTAAAAGTGTTAGCCCCGGAGGCGAGAGAACTGCTGGGCAAGCTGTGTTGCTCTGTCGAGCCATCCGGGTAGGTGAGAGTCACGTTCAGGATGTACTGGTAATCCGCCCCACTAATCGTCGGGCTACCTCCCGTGTCGAGGGTGAACGCGACACTTTGTTCGGCGCCGCCAGCGGCTTTGGGATCTCGTTCGGGTGTTAGCGCCAGCGCTCCCCACACGATGGCCGGGGGGCTCCACCCGGTGGCGGTGACTGACCAGGTTCCAAATTCTGTGTCGTCAAGCACCTGGGCGTCGATGAACCCGTCATCGTCGTCGGTCGGCATTATTGCGCGCCCATTGGGGCTGGTCAGAATCGCAGTGCTATCGACGCCGATTACTTGGAGCCTGGCCACGCCCGGAGGGACAGAGATTTTGTCTTTGGAAATCATTGTTCCGTTGCTCCCGCCACTAATCCGGGCAGCGAGCTTCAAGAACTGATTGGAGAGCGCTGTAACACTGTCGGCCTCGATGTAGGCGCCAGCGGAAAAGTTGTCGGGAATGGGGTTGACGCCACACGTGATGGTTTGGCCTTCGATGACCCCTGAGCCTTCGGCCAGGGGACGCATCAAGTCACTCCTCCAGTCGTCGTCGAGGCCGCGGGCAATCTTGAGCAAAACGGCGAATACGGTGACACCACCCTGGCGTAGAGAGTTAAAGGTTCCATTGGGTGCAGATGAGGAGAGTCCGTCACCGAAGAAGTCTGATCCACACAGGTTTACCCCGCTTTGGAGACTTGCTGACTCTGAATTGTTGACGTTGATTCCCCCATCGGTCAGCCACACCATCATTTGACAGCCTGGTTGCAAGGCCTGTTGAGCCTTAATGGCACGGTGAGCCTGCGTCACGCCGTCCTCCCAGTGAGTGAAGCCACTCGGTGGCTGGGTCACCGTTATTTGGTTGGCAATGGTTGCTTCCAAGTCGGGCAGAGATGCCTTTGTCAGCTCAGTCCAGTTAACGGCGGGAGAGAAGGAACTGGAGAAAAAACCGAGTGAGAAATTGATTGTCTTGCGTGTGGCGCCGGAGCTCAACTCGCTCAGACCGCGAAGGCTCTGATTGATCACGTCAACTCGTCGGTAGTCCTTATCGGTCCCGGGGCTTCCGTCCTGGAACCCCATCAGGCTTCCGGAATTATCGATAAGGTAAAAAACATTGAGCACATCCGACGCGCTCAGGCATCGCCGAAGGTCCTCGACAGCTCTTTCTCCCACGGGGGAAAGTTCTGAGTCGCCTTGCATATACATGACTGACTGGGGGGAGGAGATTGCCAACGCTGGGGCTCCGAGGCCCATGCTGAGTGAGGTAAGAGCAAGAACCATGCCAACGCGCCGAATCCGGGTCATCTCACACCCCGACCAGCCCGGCGACGAACAGCCACTCGCTGAGTTTCTCGGCAATGACTGTGCTAACAAAAAGAAGATGCACGATGGCGACAACTATCCCAATGAGGGTAAGCAGTCGAAGCGCCCTGGAGTACTGTCTCTTGGCGCTGAAGTTGGGGTTGACTTGCCCGCGTCGCTGGGCAGCGGCATCCCATCCCCACAATAGGGGCGTCGCGAAGCCGGAGAGAAAGTAACCGAGCAGGCCGATGGAGACAATGCTGGCACCGGCGGGGGTGCTGGTAACAACAACTAAGAGCACAATGCCTGCAATTACTGTCGCAATCCCCAAGAGCAATGGTACAAAAGAAGCTTTCAGAGAGGCTCCGCCTGGCTCTTTTTTCCACCCCCCACGCCTCTTCGAAGCGACACTGCTGGGCGTCGGAGACCAAGGCGCGCTCGGCGGCGGAAGCTTCGGTGCTGACAATTGGTCATCTCCCTCTGCGCCAGGCAGACACAATGAGAAAATGATATTCGCTCGGCTGGTAGGTGTGCAACACCCATTACGCGGGCATTTCTAAATGAGGCACCTCGCACCTCGCACTTCGCATCGCATCACTTCACCTTTTGAAGGGACTTGGAGGGAAAAAGCGCCCTTTGTGGATTTAATTGCCGCACCACATGATCATCCCGGAGTCTTGTCTCGACCAACCTGAGGTTTTTGCGCCTTGAGGTTTGAGGTCGCTGGTTCTATTGACCATAACAACATGAAAAGTCCTATGGCTGCCACTTTGGACTTGGGCTGCATCCATCATCTGGACAAAGTCTGGTTCGTCATGCTTCACACCGAAGATGAAGACCCCAGGCTCATCCACCAAGCCTGACGCCACCCGCACCCGCCGAACTCTTCGCGAAAGAAGAAAGTGTGATTTTCACCACACAGCACTCTTGCTCGCCATCGACTGCAGCGCGTCTATGTCTGCGATATTCGCAACAACATGGTCTCGGGGACCCCACCGCCCTCGTGAAGGAGCAAAAGAACCAACCAGGCCGGCTCACGCTGAGCCTGGTGCGATTTGACGGTGAAGTGGAAGAAGTAAGTCAGCGACATCACGCTACGGCCCTATGCGATGCCGTGGGCGTCGGAATAAACACTCGCGCTTCCGATACGGATGCACTGCTAGGGCGTGCTCGGAACTCTAAATATTTGACCCCTCGAAACACCACGGCACATCACTCTGTTTATTGACTTCCGGTCAACTCTTTTTGCTGGCGCCCTGTTGTGTAAGAAAGGTTTCAAACCTTTGACCGAGAGCATCTGGGTTCGGAAACTGGGTTTTTGACCTTGGGAGCGAAAGGGTGACGCCGTGCATGTCCTGAAGACCGTGCTTCAGCATCGGACCATCCGTCTCGAAAAGCAGCTTTTCCTTCAGGTGAACTTGATAGTTCGAGTCGATGCCCAGGAGGTTTCTGTCGTAAGCAGCGTGGTGAATTTTGCACAGGGCCATCCCGTTTGTCACTTCCGCAGAGCTACCCGGCTCCGAATCTGGAATGATGTGAGCTGCGTCCAGAAGTTCTCTGTGTTTCAGGCGGCAAATCGCACAGGTTGCCTGGTACGCGGTGATGACCCTGGCGCGAAAGACGGGCTGATGGACTCGTTGCATCACTAACCGCTGCGCGTAGCTTTTCTCCAGGGCTCTTTCTCCTGCAAACGTTGCCGTTCTAAGTTCGTCCCCTGCTGCGATCCTGAAGTAGCCCGCTTCAAGATCGTCATCAATGGCGTAGGCCTGGAATATTGGGACGTAAACATTCGCGATAGGCCGCTCGAAAAGGATGAAGGGGACCTGGTGCACCATTGCCTGGCGGAGTTTCCTGTTCGCACCACCCAGTGGATCTCCTGCCTCGAATTCATAGTGCAGCAGCCCTCCAGGTCCGATCTTGTCTTCATAGGGCCCATCAACCGCACTGGTGATGGAGAGTGTGTGGTCGAGGTAGCCGGGGTTATGAATACCGCGCTGGTTGATCAGTGGAAGACGCTGGCCTTCTAGTTCAAATTGGGTTAGCTCAAGCCAGGTCAGAAAGCCCCCTCGTTGTTCCACGAGATTCTCCAGGGCAGCAAAAATGCGCAGCCGGAGCTGCGCTTGTTCTGTTTGTGTGAGTTTCAGAGCTCGCCCCCTTTGCGCTCGATCTTAGACCGGCTTTAGGCTTCCTCTGCGGCCTTTGCCTGCACAGCACTATTGGTTAAGGGTCACCTCAACCCGTGCAAACTTGTTGTCAGCGGTTCAGGGGACAGGAGGACAGAGAAATCTCAACTAGATTCAACGACAAGCCCGGACACACTGCCTGCACAGAAGGTAGGCTTGCCCTACCTGATGAGCTAAGGAAACCTCATTGTGTTTACTCAAGTAAAAACGCCGCAGGACATTTTCTTTGCACCTCAGCGGCTCATCGTCCCCCTCTTCCAACGACCCTACGTCTGGTCGCTGGAGCGCCAGTGGGAGCCCTTGTGGTCAGACATAAAGCGCGTCGCTGACCGCTTCGCGCGGGAAGGTGTCGCCCAAAGCCATTTCCTTGGCGCCGTAGTTTTGCAACAACAGCCTAATGAGATAGGCAACCTTTCGGTGCGGACCATTATTGACGGTCAACAACGCTTGACAACGCTACAAGTTCTTTTTGACGCTCTTTTTGGGGTACTCACGAAGCGTGGGCTGACAGGCCTTGCACAGCAAGTGGAAAACTTGGTGAGAAACCAGGACGCGTACATCCTCCAGCCCAGTGATCGATTTAAAGTCTGGCCTACCAACCGAGACCGTCAAGCCTTCGAAGAAGTGATGACAACCGTTGCTCCCGAGTATCCCCAGTTGCAGAATACGGATAGCCGTCTGGTGCGAGCCCACGAGTTTTTCTTTCGGAAAGCTGAATTGTGGCTCGAAAACGACACAGACAACCGTCTCGCGCAGTCTTTAGTGACGGTAATGAGCCATCATCTGCAGATCGTCGTCATCGACCTCCTGCCCGACGAAGATGCCCAGGAAATATTCGAGACTTTGAATGCGAGAGGGACGCCTCTGACCGCTGCAGACCTTATAAAGAATTTTGTCTTTCAGCGTCTTCAACTGGCCGACGATGATGCCGAAAAGGCCTATCACGAACACTGGGAGCCCTTTGAAACACCATTCTGGGAAACTGAGCTTTCGGTGGGGCGCATTCTGTACAGCCGAAGTTCGCTCTTTTTTACTCAGTGGCTTGTGGCAATGACGGGCGAAGAAATAACAGAGCGTGAAGTTTTTTACCGGTTCAAGCGATTTGCCACTGATGAAGCAGGGAGCATCAAGGAGCTACTGCCTCGCCTCGCCGCCACTGGTGCCCGCTATCGAGAAATCTCTGAAGGGTCTCAGCGCTCGACGGGAATTTTGTCGCTCGAGGAGATGTTTGTTTATCGGTTGTCAACGCTTGGCACCGAAACAGCAAAGCCGGTGCTGATTTGGCTTACCGATCCCTACCGGGAGGCTATTCCTGCAGACCAGTTGGAGAAGGCGCTGGCTTCCCTTGAAAGTTGGCTTGTTCGGCGGGCTTTAGTGAAGGGTTCCACCAAGCAATACAACCAGTTGATGGCTGCGCTGGTTCGGGAGATGTCCCACTCCACACGAAGCCAAGTCGGCGATGTCGTCGAAAGATACCTAGCCGGGCTCGCAGGAGCGGACCGTCACTGGCCAGACGATGACGAGGTGCGAGAACACCTCGTTTCGCAGCCCCTTTACCGAAAGCTCGCGAGATCCCGAATGAGGATGGTGTTGGAGGCGGTTGAAGACCACAGGAGGGGCTTTACTTCAGGCAGTTCCAACACGTTTAGCGAGCAGCCGATCGTGCGTAATGGCTGTTCAATAGAGCATGTGATGCCCCAGGAGTGGGTTAAGAATTGGCCAGGCAACGAGTACTGGGACGACGGAACCCTCAGGGATGACATCATTCACCGCCTGGGGAATCTCGTGTTGGTCACGCAGGCACTCAATAGCAAGATTTCGAACGGTCCGTGGTTCGAGAAACGAAAAGCTCTAAGAGCCTATTCCACCTTGTTGACAACTCAGCAGGTGGTCGATCTTCACCCAGACCTTTGGAGCGAGGAAGAAATCATCGAGCGCACCTCCAGATCAGCTGCGGAGATCTTGTCGATCTGGAAGGTCCCCCTGGGCCATCGGGGTCTGCAAGAGGCGGGAGAGAAAGGCGAGTCAACGAAGGTCAGCGTTGGGGACCTGATTAGCGCCGGGTATCTGGTGGCCGGCCAAACCCTTTTCGCGAGGGTTCAGGCCCACGCGGGACACGAAGGCTATGTTTCTGAGGATGGTGCAATCTTTGTCAACGGGAAGCGCTTCGACGCGCCATCCCCGGCGGCGAGGGAGGTCACTAATAGACAGGCGGAGGCTGGGTGGTGGTTCTGGGTCACCGACCTCTCGACAGGCTATTCACTCTCGGATGCGCGCCAAGAGTATAGGGATTCACTGGGCTCTGACGCCGATGACGATGAGGAAACTTAAGGAGTAACAAGAGCGAAAACTTCCTGGATTGGGCCTTCTATCCTTGCTTCTTGTTCCCGCGGTTCGGGGCAAGTCGTGAATGTTAGGGAAAAGACAACGCTTCGTTTGTAGGAACTTTGCCTCATCCAGAGGGGGAGTGCTCTGCTTACTTATCGCTCTTGAAGATGCGTCCTGCGACACGAATGATGGAGGCGCGGGGGATAAAGGCTTGGACACCACTCATCATTTTGTTGGTTCGTCCCACCACCACGCTTGGGGGTGACTTCTTCTTTTCGAGTGCTCTAAAGGCTGTGTTGACGACATCACTCACGGGGGCTAGAACACTGCTAGCGACTCTTCCACCGGCAACATCAAAGAACTCTGTGGCGGTGCCACCGGGCGAGAGCGCCAGGGCTTTTACGCCTGTGCCCTCAAGTTCGCCCCAGAGCGCTTCGGTGAAGGAGAGAACATACGCTTTGGTGGCGGCATAGATAGCCATGTTGGGAATAGGCTGGTAAGCGGCGGTAGAGGCAACATTAATGATGGTCCCCACTTTTCGACCCACCATGGCGGGAACGAAGATGTTCGTCAGTTGCGTGAGGGCGAGAACGTTGAGGTTAATTTCGTCAGTGAGTACCCCCAGGTCTTCATCCGCTACTAGGCCAATGTGGCCAAAGCCCGCGTTGTTGACCAGAATGTCGACTTTAGCGGAACCGATTTTCTTGGCGAGGCCGGCAGCGCCATTCGATTTGGAGAGGTCAGCGTCGATGACGGTGACCTCCACGGTGTGGAGGGCTCGTATTTCTTCGGCAAGCGTCTCAAGCCGATCGCGTCGACGCGCCACGATAATCAGATGTGCCCCTCGGGCGGCAAACTCTCGGGCGAATGCGGCGCCGATGCCACTGCTGGCGCCGGTAATGAGGGCTGTTTGGTTGTGATAGCTCATAGCTAAACGTTAACAGCCGCTCCTATGGGCGTGATGTCACACCGGCGACAGACGAACCAGTGCCCCTGTTTATTTATCTGAGGGATTTGGCCCCCTCCGCGTTCCAGGCAGGCGGCTAAAGGCTCAGTGATATCCCGGCAATGATAATCAGGAAGAGCAGAAACCCTGCAAAGGACACCCATCCGAGGATGATGCCGGCGATAGCGAGCCCCGAACCGGCCTCGTTGGTGCGCTTAATCTGGCTGAGCGCAACGTGGCCAAGAATAGCCCCGACGATACTGAACCCGAGGATGGAAAGAATCAATGACGCAATGGCGAGCCCGTTGGTGTGGACCGTAACAGCTGGTTGAGACACGGGTGTCTTCCTTCCTCATAACTCTTAGGGGGCCAAATATAGCGCGGCGCCCCTGTTCTTGCTACCTCGCCTCCGCGGAATTCTCTCCGTGGATGAGACCGTGTGTTGTGGGCCTGCACACCCTGCGACGAACGACACTGTTTCCGGGGCGGGCTTAATGGCCAAGTCGGTCGCGACAACCCACCACCCCAGCTCTGCTAACTCTGTGCAGATTGCCGACCCATTCCTGATCCGGATCTCGTAATCACGACGGTGTGGGTCATGGCGCTGTGCTTTCTGAGATGGCCTGGAACGGGTGGTTTTGAGGCTCGATTGATACGACCTGGATCCTCAGTTTCGATGCGGCTTTCACCGTGGGGTGGGTGAGAGGCGCATCGGTTACTAGCACCGAGATGTCGGCCAGATTGGCTACCTTCACCAGTGCCGAGCGACCGAGTTTGGACTCATCCGCTGCGACAATAATGCGCTTGGCGGAACGCATTCCTGCTTCTTTCACCTTGGCTTCGTCATAGTGGTATTCCGAAACTCCTCCGGTTGAGTCGACTCCTGCCACACCCATGACATAGGTGTCACAGTTAAATTTGCCAATTGCGTCAATCGTGTCTGGGCCGATCAGGCTGAGCTCATGGGGCCTCAGCAAACCTCCCAGGAGATGGACGGTGATGCCGGGGGAGTCGGAGAGCTCAAGCCCCGCCAAAGCGCTGGGGGTAACGACGGTGAGATTCACGCCGCGTTTCCGTATTGCTCGGGCAACACTCAGAACAGTACTGCCGCCGTCAAGTAAGACTGTCTCCCCGGGAACTAACAGATCAACGACGGCGTCCGCGATGTGTTCTTTTTCTGCGGCGGCGGCTGAGGCGCGCGATTCGAAGGAGGGTTCATTCGATGTGCCCTTTAACGAAATAGCTCCACCCACCACTCGACGCAGGAGGCCGAGGCCCTCCAATGCTTCGATGTCACGGCGGATGGTCATCTCAGAAACATTGAGGGAGCTGGCCAAGGCGCCGAACTCAACTTCCCCCGCCGCTACAACTTTTTCAGCGATGACGTCTCTGCGTTCGTTAACATCCATAAAGGCAAAGTAGCGTAGTTGTTAGAAAAATTCACATCGAAAAGGTTACAATTGTGTTAAAATTTCCTCTTATGCTACTTTTTGTGAGAATAATTACCACCGTGCGTGTATGAATTGTCTAGCCGGAGTACCGGAAGAAAGCGAGAAACCATGTGGTTGGATGACGTATTTGGTGTGAAGAAGCCCGTCATTGCGATGCTTCATCTCTTAGCTTTACCGGGAGATCCAGGGTTTGACTCTGCAAGGGGAATGCGGGCCGTCGTGGATCGTGCGCGCGGGGAGCTCGCGGATTTGCAGGCGGGTGGGGTTGACGCGGTCATGTTTTCTAACGAGTTCAGCCTCCCGTATCTCACCAAGACCGAGCCCATTACGTCCATTGCGATGGCTCGTATTATTGGCGAGCTGCTCTCCGAGGTGAAGATTCCTTTCGGCGTGAACGTGCTGTGGGATGGCATTGCTTCTATTGACCTTGCAGCGGCGACCGGCGCCTCTTTTGTTCGTGAGATATTTACCGGGGTGTACGCCAGCGATTTTGGGTTGTGGGACACCAATGTCGGGCAAGCCGCACGACACAGGGCCAGAGTGGGAGCAAGCAACGTCAAGCTGCTTTTCAATATCGTCCCCGAATCAGCAACCTACCTAGCCCACCGAGACATTGCCGACGTCACTAAGACCACCGTTTTCGCCACTCTTCCTGACGGGCTGTGCGTGTCGGGGCTGACGGCGGGTGCCGCTACGGACTCTCAGGTTCTCGCTCAGGTCAAGAAAGCGGCGGGAGACGTGCCGGTTTTTGTGAACACCGGGGTTCGGGCGAACAACGCGCAGGAGCAATTATCCATCGCCGATGGCGCAGTGATTGGCACGTTCTTCAAGAAAGACGGGGTGTTCGAAAACACGGTCGACCACGCCAGAGTCGAAGAACTGATGGCTGAGGTTAAGGCCCTTCGCTCCTAGGGCTTTTCCCTTCGCGCCGGGTCACCGGGTGCAGGGGCACCGGGAAGGGGAGGAGGCTCCCTTCTTCGGCGTGGTGCGCGGGTGCTCTCGCGGTAGATTAGGAATCACAGCATGATGATGTGGGTGCTGAACAAGGAGGTTCGGGTCTATGAGCGACAAACATCGAGTGGTCGTGGCCATCGCGATAGCTCAAAGCGGAAAAGAAGCGGAGCTCAAATCTCGCCTTGACGGTGTCGCCCGAGCATCATGGGAAGAACCCGGTGTGGTGACCTATGCCGTGCACGAACTGCTGGATCAGCCCGGGAGTTTCATGATGGTCGAGGTTTATGCCTCTGACGCCGCCTTTGATGAACACCTTGCCAC
>Ga0335398_10009695_pt1 | contig 11081 bp, 4 predicted proteins | sample BON03_FD_205742 | JGI IMG/M metagenome (GOLD analysis project Ga0335398, IMG submission 205742) | Freshwater microbial communities from Lake Bonney liftoff mats and glacier meltwater in Antarctica - BON-03 (spades assembly) (version 2) | ecosystem: Environmental > Aquatic > Freshwater > Ice >...
CGACTGCCACGTCCGCCACGGCCGCCACGACCCCCACGACCGCCACGACCGCCAGGACCGCCACGGCCGCCTCCCGCCGTTGCCGCCACAGCCGCCAATACTCGCCTCGCCACCGCTGTCGCAGAAAACTCGCCGCCGCTGGTCGCCAAAAGCCGCCAGCACGTCATCACTCGCCAAAACTCGCCGCACGCCGTCGCCACGCCGCCCTGGTCGCTTAAAGTTGCCAGCACGTCGTCAGTTGCCAAAGCTCGACGCTCGCCATGGGTCACCGTTTCTGCCCTTACACACACGCACGGAGTCGGCTAGCAACCGCCGGCCCATCATTGGACGCGGCCGGCTCGTCCCCGTGACCGCCGATCAACGGAGCCAGCAGACGGGGTAACCGGGGTAACCGCCGTTGGCTTAACAGTCTTCTTTGGTTTGCCAGCTTTTTATCGCCGGCTCGCTCCCTCTGCAACCGCCGTCGCCGCCGCCCCCTCGATCACTCCTCCTCCTCCTCCTCCTCCTCGTAATCGTCCTCGTAGTCGTCAGTCTCGACCACGGGGCCCCGCAGCAGTCGCCGCAGCGCCCGCAGGAGCGCGCTCGACCCCTCCTGCTGCTGCTGCTGCCGCTGCCGCTGCTCGATGGCCGCGACCAGCTTTTCGCTCGCGGCCGCCGCCCCGCCCCCCGCCCCGCCGCTGCCCCCGCCGCCGCCGCCCAGCCCAGGCGCCCCCGCCGCCGCCGCCGCCGACCCCCCGGCTGCCGCCGGCGCCGGCGCCCGCGCCCCCCGCCGCCACTCGCCGTAGGTCATCTCCCAGCGCGACGACTGGTACCGCGTCACCTGCAGCGACGCCATCAGCCCGGGCGTCAGCGCCCCGGCGTACCCCGACTTGCGCACGGCCGCCTCGACCGCCTGCCGCCGCGTCCACCCCTGCTCGCCCGCCACCTCGGGCAAAAAGGTCGCCGAGCGGCGCACGGCCATGGGGGCGCCGCCTCCGCCCCCCCCGCCCCCGCCCCCCTGCGCGCGCCCGGGCTCCTCGGCGAACGCGACGATGATGCCGTGCGTGCCCACGCTCCAGTCCTCCGGGTGCGCCGCCCGCTCGAACCGCCGCAGCAGCGACACCGTGACTTTGAGCGCGGGCACCTCGCCCGCGGCCACCGGGGCGAAGCGGTGGTCGCGCAGCGCCGACGTGAGGGCGTAGTCGCGGAGTGCGGCGCGCAGGGGGGTGCGGGGCTCGAGGGTGCCGATGCAGCCGCGCAGGTGGTAGACGGCGGGGGTGGCGGGCGGCCGGTCGTGGGGGTGGTGGCGGTGGCTCGGCGGCGGCTGCTGGTGCTGCTGGTCCTGGTGCTGCTGCTGCTGCGCCTTGCCGCCGCCGCCGCTGCTGGTGCGGCGTTCGGAGGGGCGGGGGCGGTGCTGCTTGCCCGCGCCGTGGGCGTGGCCCGCGCGCTTGTTCCACGTGACAAAGAGCGCGCAGGTGGCCTCGCCGAAAGCGTCCGAGGGCCGGGGCAGCGGGCGGCCGCACAGGTGCGCGGCGAGCGTGTCGAAGCAGAACCGGGCGTGGGCGGCGGCGGCGACCGTGGGGTCGGGAGCGGGAGCGGGTGGGGGCGCGGCGGCGGCGCGGCCGTTGGCGGCGGGGGCGTGGCCGTTGGCGGCGGGTTGGCCGTTGGCGAGGGGGCCCCGGTGGGGCCGCCGCTCCTGCCCGTTCGCCTGCGACTCGTGGTCGTGCCGCTGCTCCTGGTCCGCCTGCGTCGGCTTGTGCGCGCCGACCCGCATGGTTTCGGGGAAGGGGGTGTCCCCCTGTGGTGTCACCCTCCGTTCAAGAGAACGAGTCGGAGAGCGCCAAGCAAGCAAGAGCACCGACCGAGAGAAGAGGAGGCGCGCGCACGCCGTCGAAAGGGGAGAGCGCTCTCTCTCTGACGCGCGCGCGGGAAGAGAGAGGGAAGGCGCGGTGACCACCGAGCGGAGGGTTTTTTCCCCTCCCGTGGGGGTGCGCGAGCAAGTGGCCCTGGTGCGCGCGGCCTGAATTCGTTACGTTGATGTGTTCAAAGAACAGTATACAGTGCGGTGATCTAAGGGCGCGAGCGCGTGGGCCGCGTTAAGCAGGGGCGATTGAAGGAGAACCTCTTCGCGCATGTTACACCCGTTCGCACTCGTGGTGGTGCGCTATCTTTAGGGGCGTTCAGTTCTGTACGGGGCAATGCCGGGATGCGGAACGCTCAACGGCCCGAGCACAGCATCACGATCTCTACCGGCGTGAGCCAGGAAGGGCGTGGGTGCCCTGCCAGCTTGGCTGCGAGGATCATGAGCATGTTGCGGGAGCCGTTGAGGTCGCGGTGCCGAAGTTTGCCGACGCCTTTTTTTGGGCGGCGGGAAGCATCGGGCGCCCGTGGGCGCGGCGATTGCGGAAACGATGGGTCGTTTCCATGAGTGGCCTCCTCCTCCTGGCCGTCCTCCTCCCCCCCACCCCTCCCTCTTCGCGCATGTCAAACAACGGCGTCCTCGCCCGCCCCCTCCTCCTCGGCGTCCAGGTCGCCTCCGGCGATCAGCTCGGCCGCCCCGTCCGGCAGCGCAAACACCGACATCGCCTCGTCCTTGGCCACGCACTGGAACGGCTGCGTCGACTTTGCGCGGTCGGTCGCCACCACCAGCCGGGTGGCGTCCAGCCACGCCACGCCCTCGGCGTTGCAGTAGATCTTGTCGCACGCGTTGGACCGCGGCAGGATGAACGTGGCCCCCGGCACGTCCGGGTCAAAGTCCATGGCGTTGTAGTCGAAGAGGCCGATCCAAAGCGCGCTGTCCTCCTGGGACAGGATGACGACGGCGCCCTTGTAGGGGCCTGTCCCCCCCGCCACGGGCGTGAACCCCGGGTCGGCAAAGGCAATGTCGCTATAGTCGGTGAAGGCGGCCGCGCGCGGCATGTCGAGCGTCTTGACCGCGCGCCAGCCGCAGTGGGCCCGGCCATCGTCGTCGGCGTCCGGATCCCCGCCAGGGCTGCCCGTCCCCGGGTCGAACTCGAGCACGACGATCTTGCCGTGCCCGCGCTCGCGCCCGCGCCGCCCGCCCTCGCAGTAGTTGCCCTCGCACGAGGCCATCAAGTATCCGCGGCCGCGCGCGTCCTCGATGTAGCTGATGCCCTCGACGCCCTTGTTGGCGCTGACGAGGTCGATGTGTATGGCGCAGCGCTCGAGGACGCGGTAGCCCTCGGGGCGGTCGCGCGACAGCTCGACGCGCTGCGCAAAGGGGTGGAAGACGGGCGCGGGGGGGGCGGGCGGCGGGGGCGCGGGGTCGCCGTTGTCGCCGCCGTTGTCGGCGGGGCGAGGGGGGGCGGCGGAGATCTGGCGCGTCTCCTCGACGATCAGGAACTGGCCCGGGCGCGAGCTGATCGCGGAGATGCCCTCGAACTGCGAGTCCTCCGGCCCCCGCAGGCCTGCCGCCGCCCCTGTGGTCTGGCGGCGCAGCAGCCGGCGCAGCACGCCGGGCGACGTCCCGTTGCCCGCTCCGATGGTTGCAGCGGCGCCGAGCCCGAGCTTCGCGCCGGCCCTCTGCCCGGCCACGGGCGGGATCAGCGCGTTGTCCTCGTCCGCGTACGTCAGTTGCAAATCCACCAGCCCGACCAGCGGCGTGTTGTCAAAGATGACCCAGATGTCGTCGCCGACCACGTCCATGCCAGAGGCCTCGAGCTTGGTCTGACCGCGCAGATCCTTAAACAATCCTAAGAAAAAGCCCTCGACCAGGGTGCTCATGACGATGTTGCGGTAGGCCGGGTCCTCGCAGTCGACGGCGGCGGCCTCGCCGCGGCCGCCCTGCTTCCTCTTCTTCTTCCTGCCAAGGCCGGGGAGGCCGTAGTGGGCGGCCGACGCGGCCGGCGAGGTCGGCGGCAGGAGCCTGGCGCGGCGGACGGCGGCCGCGGCCTCCTCGGCTTCGGCGAGGGAGGCGAACGCGGGGGCGTCGGCGCCGCCATCGCGGCGCGCGCGCGCGTCGAGCGACGCTAGCAGGCCGATCGTGCGGCGCCGTGCGGCCTCGTGCTTGGCGGCCAGGCGCGGCGGAAGGGGCGCGGCCGGGGGCGCGGCGGCGACGAGCTCGGCGGGCGTCGGCAGTTGCTCGGCGGGCGTCGGCAGTTGCTCGGCGGGCGTCGGCAGCGCGGCGGCGGGCGCGGCCATCGTCGCCACCATCACCGCGGGCGCCGCCAGCAGCGCCAGCAGCGCCAGCGTCGTGATCGGCGGGGATGGCGCCATTGCACTCGCTGTTGCGTGTATCGCGGGGGGGCAGAAAGTGGGGGATCGCGATTTGGGGTTTCCGGGGAAATCAATCAATCAGGTGTTCTTTTTCTCTCGCCACTGCGGTTTCCGCGAGTGCGTGGCGCGCGCGCGTGGACTATCGCGGCGGTGTGAATGTCACGCGAACTGGATTGAAGAATGGGGAGGGGGGGGAGCGGAAGGAGGCGCTTTTGCGTCCGGGAAAGCCCCAGGTGACGTGGCTCAGCCAGCTTTCGCCGAGCGTTTGCCGTCGTCGTCGCCGGCGTCTCCGTCGTCATGCTTTCAACCGCTTCTCCCCCACCACTCCCAGTTCTACTATGACGTGCATGATACTCACTCGCCATCGCCTTTGACCTGCACTTTGCTCGGCGTGACACCTCCAAACAGCTGGACAGGAAGAAAAAAAGGTCGGCGATTCGCGGGGAGGCGGAAAAACACCTTCCCACTCTTCCTCTCCCTCTCCCAAACGACAAGCGCCGTGACCACCTGACCAATACAGGGTTCCCCCAAAGACATCAAAACATGCCGCGGAGGCGACAGAGAGGAGACGGAGGAGGAGCGACATGGCCGGGTGACGGCGGCGGCGTCGGCGACACAGACGCCGCCCCGGCGTGCCCCCGCCGCCCCCGCCGCCGCCAGACGCGGCCCGCCTCCGCCACCGCCGCCCTCGTCGCTCTCTCGGCGGCGATCGCGGCCCTGCTGCTCCTCTCGCCCGTGCCGACGGCAGCCAACGCGGCGACGGCAGCCAGCACGCGCCGGCGCCGCGGCGTAGCGCGCTCGGCGCCGCAGGACCTCTCTTTGGCACCAGGAGCAGTCGCGGGCGGCAACGCTCTGGCTGGGGACGGCGACCCCGCGCCCGCGCCCGCGCCCGCCGCCGCCGCCGCCGCCGCCTTCGCCGCCGCCGGCAGCAGCGACGGCGCCGGGTGCTCGCCCGCGCGCCCTTGCCCCCAGGGCCTCGCGTGCGCGCAGGGCCGCTGCGGCGTCGCCCAGTGCGGCGCGCCGGGCGAGTGCGCCGCCTTCTGCCCGCTGGCGTCGTCCGTGTGCGTGCTGCCCGGCGGCGGCGTCGTGGGCGCGGCCGGCGGCGCCGACAAGCAAGCTTCCTCCTCGCCCGCGCTCGCGCTCACGGCGGTCGTCGCCGACCCGTCGCCGCAGGCGCTGGCCGCGGCCGTGTGCCTGCCGCGCGCGTCCACCTGTGCGCTGCCCGAGCCGGGCCTGCTGGGCGGCGCGCCCTACCCCTGCGCCGCGGGCCACGCGTGCGTGGGGGGCAAGTGCTGCCCCGACGCGTCACGCTGCGGCGGGCGCGGCGGCGCCGAGGCCTCGTGCTGCGCGTTCGGCCAGCGCTGCCGCGGCGGCGCGTGCGCGACCGTGCCCGCGCGCGACACGGCGAAGCAGCTCGGCGGCCTGCCCCTGTGCACGGGGGCCGCCAGCAACCGGTGCCCCGCGGGCGCGCCCGCCGGCGGCATGTGCCTCGGGGGCGTGTGCTGCCCAAAGGCGCGCGCCTGCTTCTCGCGCTGCTGCGGCGACGCCGAACTTTGCGTGCTCGGGCAGTGCGTCATCCCCTCCAAGGCCCCCTCCGTGAGCGCCGGCGCGGCGGCCGGCAGCCGCGTGGCCGTCGTGTGCGAGGTGAGCGCCGGCGCCTCCATCGCTGCCGGCGCTGCCGCCGGAGGCAGCAACAGCGGCAGCGGCAGCGGCAACGCCATGGCGGCGGCAACCACCACGACCATCTACTGCCCGCGCGACACGCTGTGCCTCGGCGGCGCGTGCGTGCCAAAATCCCTGGCGTGCGACGGCCGCTGCTGCGCGCCCGGGAGCACCTGCATCAACGGCGGCCAGGCGGGCGCCAAGACCGACCCCTCGGCCAGCGGCGGCGGCAGGCCGCGGTGCTGCGCGCTCGAGCGCGTCGTCGCCGTGGCGGCCACGGGCACGCTGCGCTGCTGCGCGGCCGGCGCGGTCGCGGGCGCCGAGGGGACGGGCCGCTGCTTCGCCTCCGCCGGCGGCGGCGCCGCCGCCGCCGCCAAGCCGCAGCAGAGGGCGGCGGCCGTGCGCGCGGCGGCGGCGGCGTGCCCGCTGTCCGGCCACCTGCGCCCGGGGACCAACATTTTGGGGGGCGACGTGCCGCGGCCGCAGCTGCCGCGGGGCACCCGCGCCAACGGCGCCACGGCCGACTCGGTCGCCGAGTGCTGCGCGCGCTGCGCGTCGGGCGCGCCCGCGTGCGCCCACTTCACGTACGAGGTCGCCACGCGCCGCTGCTTCCTCAAGGCGGCCGGCGGCAGCGGCACTGGCGGCGGGACGGGCGGCGCCGCGCCCGTCGCGCTTGACAGCTCGGCGCACGTGAGCGGGACCATGCTGGGCGCCAAGCCCGTGCAGTCGTGCCCGGCCTCGCGCGCGTGCCCGCAGATCGGCCTGTGCTGCTCGCCCTCGAAAGAGTGCCGCGCCGCGGGCGCGGGCGGCGTCGGCAGCGGCGCCGCCGCCCCGGCCGGGACCGCCGCGCGCTACGGCGACCTCGTGGCCGACGAGGTGTCGGCGGGCGGCGGCGGCGTTCGCGCCCTCTTCCAGGCCCCGGCCGCCGCCTGCGTCACCGCCTGCCGCGCCTCTGTGTACGAGCAGGGCGTCTCTTACAGCGGCGGTGACCTGGCCGAGGCGGCCGGCGGCGTCGCCGTGGGGTCCGTGCGCGAGTGCTGCCAGCGCTGCTCCGAGGCGGACGCGTGCGGCGCCTTCACGTTCGACGCCGACCGCGGCCGCTGCTACTTGAAGGGCGGCGGCTCGGGGCAGGACGGCGACGACGGCGACGACGAGGACGCCGCTGCGGCCGGCGGCGGCGGCGGCGCTGCGGCGCCTGCGCCCACGGGCGCGCGCGGCGCCGTGAAGGGTGGGCAGTTTTTCAGCGGGCGCTTAGAGGGCGTCGCGCCCGTGCCCGATTGCCCGGCGGATGAGCTTTGCGGCACCTCGTGCGGCTGCGACGACGGGCTCACGTGTCAGGGCGGCAAGACGTGCTCCGGCGGCAGCGCGGCGGCAGGCGGCGGGGGCGGTGGCGGCGGCGGGGGCGCGGCGGCGTTGGCGGGAGGCGCGGGAGGAGCAGGGGGAGCGGCAGGCGACGCCTTCACGACGACGGCCTCGTTTCCGTTCCTGGCGATGCCCGGGCTGCCGCCCGCGCCCGCCGTGGCGCCGTCGGGCGCGCTGTACGCCCCGCTGCCGCCGGCGCCCATGCTGCCGCAGCCGATGCTCGTCGCGCCCGTCGCCCCCTTTGCCCCGGCCGCGACGGCGCCGGCGCCCGCGGCGCTCCCCGCGCCGGCCGCGCCGTCGTCGCTCTTCTGCGGCACCTCTGGCGCGGCCTGCACCGCGGGGCAGCTGTGCGTGGGGGGCGCGTGCTGCCCCAGCATCTACGCGTGCGCCGACGGCTGCTGCCGGCCGCCCAAGGTCTGCTCGGGCAACGCGTGCGCCGACCCCAACGCGCCGCCCGCGGCCGGCGCGGGCGGCCCTGGCGGCGCCGCCGCGTGCCCCAGCGGGCTCCTGTGCTCCGGGGCGTGCTGCCCGTCCGGCTCGCGCTGCGTGAGCGGCGGCAGCATGGGCTCGAGAATCTCGGGCAGCGTGTCGGCGGGCGTGTGCTGCCCGACGTCCTCCGTTTGCGCCGGCTTTGGCATCAGCAACGTCGCCACGGTCGTGACGGGCGTCATCGGCACGCCCGACAGCGACTCGACCTGCTGCAGGCAGGGGTCCTTCTGCACGTCCTCGGGCCTGTGCTGCGCCTCGGGCATCTCGTGCGGCCTGCTGTGCTGCGCGCTCGGCGAGACGTGCGCCGCGTCGCTCGTGTCAGGCGACGACACCTTTGCCTTCAACCCGTCGGGCTTTGCGGGCGGGGTCGGCGGCATCTGCTGCCTGCCCGGCAGGAGCTGCGGCGACCGGTGCTGCAGCGGGGGCGACAGCGTTTGCGTGATCAGCGCGTCGTCCTCGGTCTCGAGCGCCCAGTGCTGTTCGCGCGACCGCACCTGCCCGCCGCAGGGCGGCCGCGGCGCTCTCTGCTGCAACAACGGCCAGACTTGCTCGACGAGCACCGGGACGCCGGTTTGCACTTGAACCGTCGGCACGGCACTTGAGGGAGGACGATGTTGGTTGACGACGTCACGCAGGCGCAGGCGCTTTTCTAGGTTTCGTTCAATTCCCTTTTCGCGGCCACATTTATTTTGTTCTTTTGTTTTGAGACACGGAGGTCCTCCGTCGCAGCTGATTTCCGGAGCGAGCAACAATAAACGCAAAACACAAAACGTGCCATGCGCACGACCCGATAGCACTCATAATTGTAACGCAACGTTTGCACAGATTACCCGGCCTCGCCCGTCTGTCCTTGCTTAACCCGGCTGGGCCGCCAGCCCAAAAACGCGCCAACCGCCGCTGCTGCCCGCCGCCGCGCTGCCGCCGCCGCCGCCGCCGGCCCCGCGCGGGAGCAGCAGCAGCAGCTCCAGGCAGCCGGCGCACACGACACATGGGTCGGCGGGCGCGTGCGGGTGGCCGCACAGGACCTTGTCGCCGCCGGGGCGCGCGCAGACCTCGCAGCGCCGCTTGGACGCGTCGGCCGCCCGGTGGATGACGCGCGCCTCGGCCGGCGCCGCCGCCCGACGCCGCCGTCCGCCCGCCGGCGCCGCCGCAGAGGCCGCCGCCGGCCCGCGTCCCGCTCCTCCTCCTCCTCGCGCGCCGCCTCGTCCCGCTCCCTCCTCTTCGAGTGGCGGCGGCGCCGCTGACGCCGCCAATCGCAGGTCCCGGAAGATGACGCCGTGCTCACAGCAGCCGTGGTGCGCGTACACGGCCGTCGGGCGGTTGCCCAGCCGCACGCCGCCGACGTCCCGCACCAGCGTCGCGCCCATCGGCCGGATCACCAGCGGCAGCGGCGCCGCCGCCGCGGGCGCGCTGCTCCCGCCGCCGCCGCAGCCGGCCTGGTTGCCGCCGCCGCCCCCATTGCCGTCGCCGTCGCCATTGCCGCCGCCGCCCCCCGCCGGGATGCCCGGGGGCGCGGCAAAGCCCGCACGCGCGCACCACGCGTGCATGCTCCGCGCGTACTTGCGCGATGCCTCTCGCGGCGCGCGGTCGTCCGTGTAGTACACGCCGCCGACGTAGAAGAAGGCCGCCGCGGGGCGGCTCGGCGGCGGGGGCGGCCGGCCGCGCCGACGCGACCGCCCGGCCTCCGCTTGCGTGTCGCGGTCGCCTTCCTCGCCCTCCTCCTCCTCCTCCTCCTCCTCCTCCTCCTCCTCCTCCTCCTCCTCGTCGTCGTCGTCTTGCCGACGACCTGCCGACGACCTGCCGCGGCGCGCGCTCGCGGCCACCGACGACGTCTCGCAGGCGCCAAACATCTCGTCGGCCAGACGCTCCAGCGTCCAAGGCGGGCCGCCGCCTCCGCCGCCGCCGGGGCCGCCGCCGCCGGGGCCGCCCCGCCGCCGCCGCGGTCGGCCGCCGCCACCGGGCCGCTCGCCGCCGCCTGCCTCGTCGTCATCGTCTTCGGTCCCCTCCTCCTCCTCCAGCTCTTCGTCGTCGCCCTCGCCGCCGGACAGCGGGACGACCATCTCGCTCAGCACCGTGATCGCGCGCGGGTCGTGCCGCGCGTTGGTCGCGGCCACCGTAAGAAAGGCCGCCGCCAGCGGCGGCGCGCCGCCGCGTCCTCGCCCTTCTTGCGGGGCCGCGCGCCGCTGCCGCCGCCACGCCTCGGCCTCTGCCTCGACCGCCGCGCGCGCCTGCGCGTCGGTCTCGTGCCGCTGCTGCGAGTGCGCGTGGACGCAGCGCGCCCCGCCGGACGCCTCCACCTCGCGGGCGCTGTGCAGCAGCCGGCGCGCCTGCGCCGCGCCCGCAGCGAGGCCAGAGCCAGAGGCGGCGGCGGCGGCGGCGGCGGCGGCGCCGGCCGGGCGGAAGAGGCCGAGCTGCGGCACGCGCAGGTCACTCGCGTCGACGGGGGGCAGGCGCGCCAAGCCTGACTCGCGCTCGCTGCCCGGCGGCGGCCGAGAGGCCGCCCCCGCCCTCGAAGCGGCCGCCGCCGCCGCAGTTGCGCCTGTTGTTGCCGCTCCCGTTGTGGTTCCCGCCGATGCTCCCGCCGCCTCGCGCAGCGCGGCGTCCAGCAGCCGCGCCTGCTGGTCCGCCGCGTCGCGGGCCCAGGCGCGCGGCTGCAGGCCGGGGCCCGGGTCGGTCCAGGCGCCCGGCACGAGCGGGGCGCCGCCCGGGGCCGGCGTCGGGCGGCGCAGGCGCCGCCCGGCCTCGCCCTCGGCCCACCAGAGGGGCAGGCCGGCAGCGGCCTGGCGGCGCCCGCGCTTGCGCGTCGGCGGCGGCGGCGCCGTCGGGGTCCTCACCGCCGCCGCTGCTGTCGCCGCCGTTCGGGCCTGCTGCTGTTGACGACGTTCCTGTTGCTGCGGGGACGTCATCAGGATTGCCTGTGAACCACTATTGTGCGGCGCGGGCTCGCGAGAGGGGCAGCGACGCAGGAAGGAGCTGGTGCTTGGTGTTGCGCGGTGCGCGGAGATGGATGATGATGACGAGGTAGGCAATTGATAGAGCATGGGGCGGGGCGTCTGGTCGCGAAAAGAGCGACGCGACAGCGACATAATGACGAGATGCCCGTTGGATCAGCAGCAAAGATAGCAACCAGAACGGAAGCGACAGGCAAACGAAGACGAGAGCGACGGCGACGGCGACGGCGGCGACGCGGCGGGACGAGCAGAGAGGTACGTCGCGCACGTCGATTTTGCAAAGCGCATTCTTTTTAAACAGACATGGGGGATGAATAACACCCCATCGAACATCTCAAAGGGGGCACGGATGGAGGGGATGCGGCTGCGGCGGAGGGAGGAGGAGGTGGGGCCGGCGGGGGG
>Ga0335398_10009704_pt1 | contig 11074 bp, 9 predicted proteins | sample BON03_FD_205742 | JGI IMG/M metagenome (GOLD analysis project Ga0335398, IMG submission 205742) | Freshwater microbial communities from Lake Bonney liftoff mats and glacier meltwater in Antarctica - BON-03 (spades assembly) (version 2) | ecosystem: Environmental > Aquatic > Freshwater > Ice >...
ACCGTGGGAACGAGCGCAAGTGCGTGAGCCATCCCGCATGCGGATGTCTACGTGACGAGAATCAGACACAGGAGGGGAGGGACCCACAAGGGACCGACCCACACAGAGGGCGCCCACACAGAGGGCGCCAAACACCAGAGGGAGCGACCCACACAAGGACAAGGGGCGCGACCCACACAGGAGACAGGGAGCGACCCACACAAGGACAAGGGGCGCGACCCACACAGGAGACACACAGACACGCCCCCACAGCGAGAAGTCGCTGGACACTGTGTGTCAGAAACAAAGCCACATCGAAGATTCGATGGGAGGGAGCGGCAAAACATACACAAGACAATACTAACACTAACACTACTATAACTACCAAAGAAGCACCACTAGTCATGGGCTAGTGGCGCGTCGCTCCGAGGAGATTGCGCGGTGTCGGAGGAACAACGTCTTGCTGAGCGCCTTTGTGAAGATGTCGGCGCAAAGGTTTGGTGCCCGCAAGCCGCACAGGCTTGGATACGCCATTAGCGCACTGCTCACGCCCGATATTGCCGCCGCGCGCGCGCCGTCGAACGTGCCGCCTAGACGCCCCCACAACGCGTCGCGGAAGGGCGTCAGTCGAGCTACGGGTAGGACGCCAAGTAGGTCAAATGCTGGCGCCCCCATGACCCAGGACCAGGACGACTGAGTGCTGCGCTTCGCGCGACGGCCGCGGCGTCGAGCCGGTGCGCGTGGGGCCGGCCGGTGCGTCGACACGCCCAGCAGCGATAGCTTCTCGATCTCAGCGGCGGCGGCCTGCACAGCGTTGGGCGCAGCGGCTTGCACAGCGGTCTGTACAGCGTCAGACACAAGCCGCAGTGCGCCGTGCGTGGCGCCCTCGAGCAGCGATAGGACTTCGATCTCGAGCGGCAGCGGCGCGTCGCCCGCCGAGGCAGACGCCAAGCCAGCCGCCGAGTAGAACGGCGCAGGCGCGGCGCTCTCGAGCAGCGACAGCGCCTCGATCTCGAGCAGCAGCGGCGCGTCGCCCGCCGGGTCAGGCACCCAGCAGAACCGCGCAGGCGCGGGGCCGCTGAGCGTTGTGTTCGCCCCGAAGCCGGCGCTGGTTGCAGTCACAGCTGCAACGACCGGCGCAGGTGTGGCGCGCAGCGATAGCGACTTGAGCAGCAGCGGTAGCGGCAGCGGCAGTGACAGTGACTCAATTTCGAGCAGCAGCGGCGCGTTGCCGGTCGAGCTAGGCACCAAGCATAATGGTGTAGGCGCGGGGCAGCTGAGCGAGCCAGACGCTGGGCCAGCCGCCGAGCAGGCTGGCGCAGGCGCGGCGTCAAACGGCATAGGCGCGGGGCAGCTGAGCGAGCCAGGCGCTGAGCCAGCTGCCGAACAGACTGGCGCAGGCGCGGCGTCACTGACGCTCGCTCCGAAACTGGCGCTGGCCGCAGTCACACCTGCAACGATTCCCTCCTGGCTGCACAGGCCAGCGGACGCGTCGGTGCGCATGGGTGCATAGCCGGAAGTTACATCGTCAAGCATGGCGGCTGCTCCGACTTCGATTGCGGCGGGGGCGGCAAGCGCGTTGGCGAAGTTGTCGCACATGTCGCCCGCCGGGTCAGGCACCGAGCAGAACGGCGCAGGCACGGCGCCCTCGAGCAGCGATAGCTCCTCAATCTCAGCGGCGGCGGCCCGCTCAGCGCTGGGCGCAGCGGCTTGCACAGCGGTCTGTACAGCGCCAGACACAAGCCGCACTGCGCCGAGCGTGGCGCCCTCGAGCAGCTCGATCTCAGCGGCGGCGGCCCGCCCAGCGCTGGGCGCAACGGCTTGCACAGCGGTCTGTACAGCGTCAGACACAAGTCGCAGTGCGCCGTGCGTGGCGCCCTCGAGCAGCGATAGCGCTTCGATCTCGAGCGGCAGCGGCGCGTCGCCCGCCAAGGCAGACGCCGAGCCAGCCGCCGAGCAGAACGGCGCAGGCGCGGCGCTCTCAAACAGCGACAGCGCCTCGATCTCGAACAGCAGCGGCGCGTCGCTCATCGAGCCAGACGCTGAGCCAGCCGCCGAACAGACCGGCGGAGGCGTGGCGTCACTGACGCTCGCCCCGAAGCCGGCGCTGGCCGCAGACACACCTGCAACGACCCCCTCATGGCTGGATAGGCCAGCAGATCCGTCAGTGAGCACGGGTGCGGAGCCAGCAGTGGCGCCGCCGCTGCCAACGTACTCGCCGTCATCGCCACCATCCGCAGCCTACGCAACTTCCCGCCAGGGCTGAGCCATGCTCGCCGAATCTCCGCTGAGATGGCTCCTGTCGAAGCCGCCGTCGCCGCGGTGCTCGCCGCCTTCAACCCCGTACGCGCCGCGCCGGCACCGCCGGGCTCGTCGTGCAACTTGATCCTGCCACCTATCCCGCAGATATCGCCGGGGGGGGGGGCGCAGTACGAAGCCTTGCAGCGCGTGCAGGAACAGCCGGCGCCGCCGCGCTACTCGCCTGGCTTCACTGCCTGTTTGCTCGTCATTAGTGCCAGCGACGACTGCGCGCACGTGGCATTGCGTGATGCTCTCTACGAGCTTCACGATGCCGCCCTCGACTTCATAGTTTACGCCGACCTCGCCGCGGCGCGCGCTCCCGCTGTTGACCAATTCTGCGGTTCGGCATCTGGACGGTGCGGCCAGGAGGGAGTAGGCGCATCACCTCCTGCTGCTGGGCATGTGGCTGCTTCCAGTGCCACCCGGCCCATGGCTGCGGCCAGCGCCGGCATCGCCAGCGCGCTCACCGCGGCCGGAGCCGCCGACGCTGCTGCTGGCCCCACACCCATGCTCAACGCCACTACTGCTGGCCTGTGCAGTCGGAAGGGAGCCGTCGCCGTTGGGCCTGTGGCTACGGCTAGCTCTGTCTGCGCCGCAGCTGAGCCCGCTGAGCGGGCTGCTACCGCCACTGCAGTGCTTCGCAACAACGGCTTCGCCACCGCGCTCGCCAACGGCTTCACCAATGCGCTCGGCTTCGCCAACGCGCCCGCCGACGACTTTGCCAACGCGCTCGCCGCCGTCTGCTCGGCGCCTGGCTCGGCGGGTGACGCGCTCGCCGCTCCCACCGCGACCCAAATTCGGGCAGTGACCGTGCTTAGCGGCGCCACTGCTGGCTCCGCACTCGTGCTCACTGACGGATCTGCTGGCCTATCCGGCCATGAGGGGGTCGTTGCAGGTGCGTCTGCGGCCAGCGCCGGCTTCAGGGCGAGCGTCAGCGACGCCCCGCCTCCGCCGGTCTGTTCGGCGGCTGGCTCAGCGTCTGGCTCGACGGGCAGCGCGCCGCTGCTGTTCGGGATCGAAGCGCTATCGCTGCTCGAGGGCGCCACGCTCGGCGCAGTGCGGCTTGTGTCTGTCGCTGTACAGACCGCTGTGCAAGCCGCTGCGCCCAGCGCTGTGCGGGCCGCCGCCGCTGACATCGAGAAGCTATCGCTGCTCGAGGGCGCCGAGCCTGCGCCGTTCCGCTCGGCAGCTGGCTCGGCGTCTGGCTCGGCAGGTGACGCGCCGCCGCTGCGCGAGGTCGAGCAACTGTCGCTGCTTGAGGGCGCCATGATCGGCGCAGCGCGGCTTGTGCCCGAGGCTGTGCGAATCAATTGCAGCGCTGGGCGGGCCGCTACATCTGCTGCAGTTCTTCGCAGCGACGGCTCCACCAACGCGCTCGCCGCCTTCGCCGCTATCGAGGAGGGAGTCGTTGTTGGTGTGGCTGCGGCCGCCGCCGGCTTCGAGGCGAGTACCACGCTCAACGGCGCCGCACCTACGCTGTTCTGCGCGGCGCCTGGCTCGGCGAGCGCGCTCGCCGCTCCCACCGCGACCCAAATTGTGGCAGTGACCGTGCAAGCAGCCAATATTGCCTCGAGCGGCGCAGTGGGCGCCTCGGCGCCCCGGCCCACGTCGAGCCACTTCAGCTTGTCCAGCTCGACGTCGCGCCAATTGTTGAGCACCGCACCGAAGAAGGTGCAGGCCTCATCGGCAGCATGCTCAGCAGGACGTTCAGCGCGGCGCCAGGCAAGGCGCACAGCACGATGACGGGCATCGCGCTCCTCGTCAGGCAGGTCGTCGGCGAGCAAAGCGAGCCACGCGTCGAGCCAGAGCCCGTTGGAGTGATCGCGATTCCACGCCTTGCACTGTAGAACACGCTGGGCCTTGGCGGCCGTGTAGGCAGCGAGCGCGTCGGCCTCGGCGCGCTGCAGCGCCTTGGCCTCGGCCTCGGCGCGCTGCGGCGCCTGGCGCTCGCCGGCGCGCAGGCGCCTGGCGGCGGCACGAGCAGTGATCACCTGGACAGACTCGCCGTCGTCCGGGTGAAGCGGCTCGTCGCCGTCCTCGGAGTTGGGCTCCGAGTCGCAGAGGTCGCCAGGGCTCTGCGTGTCGAAAAAGGTGTTGTCGTGAGCCGTCCGCGATTGGCCTGTTGCGCCGAGCTGTGTATGAAGCTCCGACGCCGTGTGAATGATGCCGGCCTTGAGCGCCGTGATCGCGCTGGCATTTGGCGCTCCGCTGAGTGCCGCGTGGCGTGACGCAGGAGGCCCACTGGCCCTTGCGCTTCCCGTGCTCCGCGTTTGAGCTAGGACGTGAAGTGGGGTGCGGTCGGGGTCAGGCCCGGTGACCGCCTGGCTCGAAATGAGACCAGAGGTGCCAACCGTGGGAACGAGCGCAAGTGCGTGAGCCATCCCGCATGCGGATGTCTGTGAGCCATCCCGCATGCGGATGTCTACGTGACGAGAATCAGACACAGGAGGGGAGGGACCCACAAGGGACCGACCCACACAGAGGGCGCCCACACAGAGGGTGCCCGACACCAGAGGGAGCGACCCACACAAGGACAAGGGGCGCGACCAACACAGGAGACAGGGAGCGACCCACACAAGGACAAGGGGCGCGACCCACACAGGAGACACACAGACAAGAATCAGAAGCGCCGGTGCGGAAGTGTGGCCGAGGTGCGATCGAGAATTTGAGTCCGCAAGGCGTGAATAGGAATTCTCAATTCTCAATCGAGAATCTGAGGTGGGTCTGGCAAGGGTACAGAGTATGTCAGAAACGAGAATGGAGAATCAGAATCGAGAATTGAGAGTCGAAACCCTTGTCAAAGAAGGTATGCTGGGAGAATGGAGAATTGAGAATCAGAATCGAGAACTGAGAGTCCGAACCCTTGTCAAAGGAGGTATGCTGGGAGAATGCAGAATTGAGAATCAGAATCGAGAATTGAGAGTCCGAACCCTCGTCAAAGGAGGTATGCTGGGAGAATGGACAATGGAGAATCAGAATCGAGAATTGAGAGTCCGAACCCTTGTCAAAGGAGGTATGCCAGGAGAATGGAGAATAGAGAATCAGAATCGAGAATTGAGAGTCCGAACCCTTGTCAAAGGAGGTATGCTGGGAGAATGGAGAATGGAGAATCAGAATCGAGAATTGAGAGTCCAGACCCTATGCCAAAGAAGGTATGCTGGGAGAATGGAGAATGGAGAGTCAGAAACCAGACTAGGGGTGGCTCTCACGGGAAGAATTTACAGAATCAGAATTAGGTGAAACTAGAGCAGAAACGAGAATCAGAATTGCCAAACTGGGTTAGACTTGATCATCACTCGGTATTCATGCGTCTCTCTTTTGCAGATTTTTACCTTTGGGGAATGTTTGCGGCATACATTCTTAATGGTGTAAGTAAGTAAAACGAAAGGTATAATATTAGTATAGTCTTTAAACATAAATAATCCGTCTGTCTGGGTACCACAGGTGCTTGTTATCGTTATTCCAAACGAGTGCTGCATCTGCATACAGGGCGAGTTCGTACAATCCTACCTTTCTCATAGCATTATCTCTAGCTTCTGAAAAGGGAGGAGTAGTGAGCTCCTGTGGTAAAAACGTTTGGGAAGGCCAACGAGGGCCGCCGACGTATCTGGTGGTATAGTAATACCACTCGCCGAGTTTAAAGATGGCTGAAAGGGGCTCGTACTCGACTGTGTGTGTATCAGTCTTGTGTGTGCTTACCGGATGGTAGATAGCGTTAACCTTATTACTAGCAGTTTCTTTATACCGCACTGGTGCTCGTTTCCTGAGAGAGAACCTACCTGCTGACCTGTTTTGAAGTGCAGGGTCGTCAGATGGTGTTACTTCCTGGGCCGAAGGCCGAGGAGGGAATACTATAGGTGAGCTCTCCGTGTTTAGGTTTACGGGTGGGTAATAGGTCGTAAGCATCTAGCATATTGGGACAGCGACGTACGAGTTCAGTACGTGGCTCCCAGGTGGCTTCTTTCTTAGAATAGCCTCGCCATTTAACTAGATATTGACGGTCTTTGCCTAGTTGCCTAGGCCTCGGCGATCGAGTAAAGAGTCAATTAAATACTCATCCATTTCGACGGGTACTAAATCAGTCTTGGTGTAATATGGTTTGAGGTTAGATACGTGTATCGGGTTAACCCTACGCCGTTCGTTTAGGAAAGGGGTCCACTGTGCTGCCATGGCTATAGCGATTCCGTAACTAGCCCACGTGGTTTTGGCGTGCGAGGCGTGGTGTGGAAGTATAGGCATATCTTTGGTGGCAGTGACGCAAGTTGGTTGAACCTGGGGAACGCCGGCACTAAGGGTCAGACCCATACGTTGGGCTGAATTGATGCCGTGGTCACAAGGGCAAACCATTTGAGACGTGGTGGATTGGTTCGTAAACGGGTCGGGGTTTACATAAGATGTAAGATGTCTCGTAAACGAAGTACGGAACGTCAAATTTAGGCGCCCGGGGCGTTCTAAAGGTGGATGGGCTGGAGTCTGTATTTAACCTAATAATTAGGTCAAATCCTGCGTCGAGAAGGACGTCAGGGGCTCCTACAAAATGGGGAACGTGAGATACTGTGGAGGGGAGAGGATCGCTAGTAGCGACGTCCGCCCCTGCGGCGCGAAACATAGACGCAATAACGCCGTGAGTATCTCCTACTACTAAGACGAGAGGTCTACCTATACCCTTAGCTTAGAGTGCGGCGCTATCTTAATGGAGGTTGGATAAGCCTGAAAACAAAGCATCGTAGTGGAGAGGTAACACCTCCACTAATGGCGTTAGCGGGGTGGCCGTTGGATTTAACATCCAGGCTGCTTCCATTAGCGATGTGGGGGTAAGGGCGTGAGAGCTCTTAATAAGGGATATACTAAGTGCTTCATCGATGAGCCGATTTAACAGAGAGGGGTTGTGTTCATGCGGGTTGTGTTCATGCGTGGGTGAAGGATACGCTATTCCATAAGCTATGGATAGCGCATCTACTAGTGTGGTTGTGGAAGGGAGTGACCGGGGGCGATGTTGCTCCACGGACGTCACCCGCCTCGACGAAGGGAGGGTGTGTGGTGTTCCGAGGGGCTCCTTGTCCTGCTTACCAGGGGTCTGGGGGGGACCGTCTCCGTCACTATTACTCCGGCACTGTTTCCCGAGCAGCTGCTCTGTGGGGGTCAGGGTGCGTTGGAGTTTTGGAACGGAGATAATAGGGTCCGCCGCGGCGTGAGACGGAGGGGAAGCAGGGGGTCTAGGAACCTCAGGTGGCAGCAAAGGGCGGCATGGGGGCATATCGTTCATGTACCCATGCTGCCTAAAAGATTTAGGCTTGTGTATAAAATTAATGATCCGTTCCCACAAGGTATAATAAGGCTTAGTGCCCTTGGCGTCTAGGCTTAATTCTACTACCTTAGTAAGAAGTGATTATAATTCTATTCCGTGCCCTGGCGGGGACGGAGGAGGCGAAGGCGAAACATAAAGGGCGTGGAGTGGCGTCTTAGGGATCTCCCTATCGCCAACGAAAGGGGATAACTCGCCGGCTTCCTAATGTTTGTCGAAACGTTTAAGCAGAATCCCCTGCAGATAAGGTCGGTGTTTATCCGGCGTGTCTGGTCCTCCTCCCTCGGCGAGAAATTGAATAAAGCACTGGCACCGGTATGGGGAGTGAGCTCCTTGACCTGTGTCGTACATCCATTTGTCAGATTCAGCTGTACCAGCCAGGGCTCGGGGCCTAAATAGACAGTAAGCGCATCCGTTATCGTTGGTCCACGTTCCGTTATCGCTCTTAGCGCGACCTACACGGTGGGTAGAACAAGTGTCATCGCTGGGTCTAGGTTGGGCCAGAATGGTAGTGAGTTCGTCATAACTGCCTAGACCTAGACGTAGCCACTCATCGAAATCAACGAATATACCGTACTAACAGAGTTCCGGTGTCCAGTTAACGTTACTGGGATTACCAGTGGCGCCCTCGGGATGCGCGCATTTGCGTCCATTGGAATAAGTGCATTCACGTGGGTCCGACCTACTATTAGGAGGAGGTAATCCGCTTACGCCTCCACTTACGACTACCCTAGGGACCGCGTTGTAGGGTTGTCCCCTTCCTCCGTGACCAGTGTTGGTACCTCTATCCCCCTTACCGCCGCCGCGCTGTGGGGCGGGGGCGCTTGGTGTGTGAAAGGTGGTTACTGCAACAGTTGGAGTAAGTGTTTTCTTCGTACTGGTCTGTAAGGTAGACATCTGTTTGGATAAGGCGGCCACCATTTTGTGAAGGTCTCCGTCATCCCTCCGGCTCGGTGTTGGAGTGGTATTGGTCGGAGGTTGAACGGCCGCTACGCGTTTGGGAGTAGAGCTGCTTGGGTGTTGTGCGTTAAATACCTTTACAGCGTCATTAGCCAATTCAAAAGTCTGAATGTGGTGAGAGGCGATGTAGGTATTACTCATCTCCTGTACTTTACCACCTCCAGAGCGAATCCTTTGTTGTGCCTCGTGCCAACGGAGGGTGAACTGGTGATGGTTAGCGCGGCCACGGGCGGGGTCACTAACGTCATTTCCAAGACAGTTAGCGGTACGGGTGTTGATCTCGCTAGCATACTGCTCGTTACTCCAAATGGTGCGGTGGTCGATGTCGTCTCCTATTTTCTGCAAATAGCTGTCAAAGACGCGGTTGGCTAGAGTAAGAGCGTCCTCGCCTGGCAGGCCGGAGACACACGCTTCCCATGCGGCGGAAGGTGTTTCTCTGGAATAGCCAGGGACGCCCAATGAGAAGGAGCTATTGAGTTTAGCAACTATCACCGTAGCGTGAAGGACGGGGTTACAGAAGAGGGACGTGTCTTTCATGGCCGTAACTACGATGGATCGTACTCGCTGCTGCCCGGTCTTGAGAGCGCGGCTACAAACGTGCAAACAGGCGAGGATCTCCATCCAATCGCAACCGTGGGTGAGTGCGTTGGTAATGGCGCGGATAAAGGTTAGTCGAAACGTTTACCATCCTTCCGCCATTTTAGTGGTATCGTCACCGGCCCGTAAATCGCTATGAAATTTAAGGGCTTCTAGCGTGTTTAGGGCGGTGGTCGAGTCCTTAGACTTACCCTTGGTGCGTTGTAGAGTGCGCGCCTCTATCCATTGTGTCAAGATCTCTTTCAAATAGATAAAGTTACTATGCCATTTATCGCCTGATCTATTCTTAATCATAGATATAGTACTAGGCGAACCCACTCTGAATCTTCCGAATCTATGTAGACGGCGGCGTGTTCCGAGGCCGATAGCTCAAAGAGAGCTATCCAGTGGCTGGAATTGGCGTCGGTGGAGACGTTCCTTTGGTCTTTAGGGTCTCCCGGGTGGAATACTTTACCGTAGGGGTCCCGTGGGCAAGGCGTTTTGTAAGACTCTATCTCCGGTTCGTCTCGTCCATAGGGCACTCTCTTCCTTGATACGCCAGGGGTAGGCATATGAGTTTGGGGAGTGACGGGGGCGTTGAACCAAACCGGCCCGGGTGTATGCAAAGGGGCTGGCACGGGATTGAGGTTACCAAAGGCGGCCATTCCGGTAGGGTCTAGGCCATTAAAATAAGCCTGGAGCTCAGCCGAGTGGGTAGTGGCGGGGACCAAAGGGACCGTGGAGGACCGCTGATGATGCCGTGTAGGCTCATGCGAGTCAAAACGTGTGTGGCGCGGAGGTGGAGGGTTAGCGGCGGTTTCGTCTTGGGCACGCATGTGAGCTAGCTCTACGTCCTTAAGTCTCTTTCGCTCCGCGTGAACTGCCCGTAGGTCTCTAAGTGCGGCCTCTTGGTTTAGGGTTTCGTACTTCTGGGTTTCAATTAGAAGCCTACGTTCCTGATCGTAAATCGCCTGTTCGCGAGCATGGAAGTTCTTCTCTGACCGCAGGTCATCGGAGGCAGAAGCATTACTTTCCGCATACGCGCTAGCGGGGCGTGGTGCCGTAGGAATAGGTCCGTATGGAGCTGCGACGAGTATGGGCACGTGTGGAGTTGTGGCGATTACAGGCGCGTGTGAGATGGTGGCGATTACCGGCACGTGTGGAGTGGTGGCAATTACCGGCACGTGTGGAGTGGTGGCGATTACAGGCCCTAACCCTAAATTCAACCATGACGGGACTGGGGCGGCGACGGGTTCCGATCTGGCACTCGAAAGGGAGGGATGGGACGCGAGATCGCCGTCAGGGTCATACCACGGGTTGAAAGCATCATATCCACTATCCATCCCAAAATGAGGGTTTGGGGGAGGGTAGGGAGCAGGAGTAGAAGGTCTAAGGTGAGGGGATAACAATCCACTATAAGCCGGGGGAGCCGTAGATGGAAGAGATGGAATGGAGGGCGCTAAGGGTGGCGCTGCTCCTTCGGCTGGCGCCGCGGAAATAGGATAAGAGAAGAGATGGCCTTGTTCAGGATTGAAAGTTCTCCTAGGAGGTCCTGGTGGGACACCGGGTGTGTCAGAAGGACCATATTCAGGAGCGAACTCAGGAGTCCTGGCTTCTCCCCCCCTTAATGGAGATGCTTCGTCCTCGGAGTTCTTGTAAGAACCTCCCGCCGAAGGTGGAAGTGAAATAGGGTCGGAGTCTAGATCGCCGTTATATGTACGTCGCAACTTGTTTACCCGCCTGGAATGACGAGCATGCAAGTCGAGGCCGAATTTAGAACGAGCGTTCGTGATGGCTCTAGTAGCTCCGCGACGAATCACGTCGGGGGAGTCATCTATTTCTTTGAATATGGCCGAGTAGCTTCGCGAAGCGGCGCTAAAGGCGTAACGGGCGCGGCTCATAAGACTAGCGGGGGGGGGGGGGAATGAGCAAACCGAGGTCTGCGCATGTGAG